>Ga0209067_10001119_pt1 | contig 16844 bp, 14 predicted proteins | sample ColStrG_CSR_2013_FD_187199 | JGI IMG/M metagenome (GOLD analysis project Ga0209067, IMG submission 187199) | Freshwater sediment microbial communities in response to fracking from Pennsylvania, USA - Cold Stream Run_MetaG_CSR_2013 (SPAdes)... | ecosystem: Environmental > Aquatic > Freshwater >...
GAACTTCAAATTGATCACCGCCAGCCAGCTTTGCGCCTTGCAAGTTTGCCCATCAAACTATGGGCGTAGATTGCGGCCCATGCCGGTAAAAAACTTCATTCATAAAATTTCAAACTGAGACACTACCCACAATCCTAATTGCAGGAGCTCAGTCAAATGGGCATATCAAATATTTCCAGTGATAAAAGCTTTAAACAATGCGTCGATTGCAGCTTCATTCATTATTCGCCAGCCGATTCAGCCCTGCGCAACAAAGTCGGCCCGCTGATCTACGTGTTATTTTCTCCATGCGTGGCGAGAGCGCTGTTCGAAAAAGATCCGACACTATACAATTTCAAGCTCGGCTTTTCGAAAGGCAATCAGGATCGCCTCAAGTCGGTTACTGAAGGCTTCAAACGGCGTGGCATCCGCTCGCTCCCGCTTGCCAATTGCAAAAAATGGGAAGTAATCGGCGCCTGGCAGATGAAATATGCTGAAAAATTTGAACGCCGATTTATCAGATGGGCGCGAGAAAACTCCAGGATTGTGCCGCGGGGTGCATATCTTGACGACGTTTCCGTCCTCATTGATGGTCACACGAATGGATAAACCGAAATTTATTGGCTGGGCGAAGCTGACTTCGGTAGGATCAACGAGTATCAGGCCAAAATTTGCCTAGAATATCCTGGTTCTGATGACGCACTCGCCGATATGTTCTCAAAAATCCGACACCGAAATCTGAGCTTTCGCGCTGCCTACGTTTGACCACCTGCCTTACAAATCGTTGACCGGCAACCGTTTCATCTGGCTTTTGATTTCTTTGAGCAAGACCGGCGCGAAATCGCAGACGTCAACGCCGACGTTGAGCGATTTCGAGGTGCCTTTGAACTTGAGGTGCATGTGGCCAAACAAGTGAATCGAGCCCTTACGTGATCCCGGCCAGGTGCGCATCGGATAATGGCACATGGTGACAAGCGTGTCTTCGATGCGCTGAACATTGATCATCGATGTCGTGGCCCAAGGCAGGGGGAGAACGAGTTCGTTCAGTTCGTCATGATTGCCGATGACGAGATGTTTGGTGCCATTCAAGCGGTGAAACAGTCCATTCAAACGCACCGGATCGTGGCCAAACGCGAAATCACCCAGGTGCCAGACTATGTCTTCGGGGTTCACTCGCGCATTCCAATTGGCGATCAGAGCTTCATCCATTTCAGAAACCGATTTGAACGGTCGCTTGGACAATTCGATTATGCGCGCGTGCCCGAAATGGGTATCCGATGTGAACCAGTGCTTTGACATGGAAAAATGTTCTTTCTCCTAAATGGGCAGTGTTTTATCCGAACGGTTCCGCGCTAATCTTGCGGAACCTGAGCCGCATCAAGTAAGGGCATTTCCAGTCCGTCAATCCGTGAGTTTGATTTCGGCACGGCAATGCAGGCAGATCATGGAAGGATCGGCCATGATCGAATGCGCAATGGTTTGAGATCTGATCATCGTGCCTCCAGTTCGCCGAGTGCGATGAAGTCTGGTTTCAATATTCCCGCCTTATACCCACCAATGGCTGGCTGTTCCCGATTGGCTTCGTCGGCGCTGCGTATAGCCCTTCCATATTCGGCTGACCGGACTGCTGAGCGCGGCCAAAATCACCAGCTTGAACAATTCCGCATGACTTGCGCGTCGGTTGTTCTCTCGCCAGGCCTGCTCGGCCGCGTATCCGTCGATATAGGGGCCGGCGATATGATGGTGGGTTCCGATCTCTGCGCGCCGGATCCGGCTAAAAAAACTCTCCGCCATATTGGTGCAGGCCTCCGGATGGGAATAACCTTCCTGATGGTTGATGCGGCCCATTTCGAAATGCAGACCCAGTTGATCCCAGTGAACGGCCTCATCCGCGTAAACATGACTGCCCGGCACCACGGTCTTGATAATCGTGGAAATCGACATGGCTTCGGCCTTAAAGATGAACGGCAGCGTAAAGCCGCCGCGCTCGCGCGCGATCACAACCACCCGCCGCTTGCCGTTCTGATATTTGGCCAAACGCCGGTCGCGCCGATGCTTTTTATTGTTGGAAGGCTTTAAATATCCTACGAAGTACGCACCATCAATTTCTACCTCGCCGGACACTTTGGCGCCCTGAAACTGGGCGGCCAACGCTTGTCGCAGCTTGTGAAACAGGACAAATGCCGAGCGGTATTGGCAGCGAATGCTGCGCGCCAGATGCAGCGCCGCCAGACCTTTGACGCCGTTCACGAAGATGGCGATGGCCAGCAAAATATCGCGCAGCGACATTTTGCGGGACGCCAGAATCGTCCCCGATGTTACAGAAAACTGGTGCGTACAGGCTTTGCATCTCCACAACCTCCTGCTCACATACCCATAGACGGCATCGCATTCACAACGCGGGCACGTTGGCTTGCCGTTACATTCCGACCACCTGATCGCGCTCATCATTTGATGGGCCTCTTCCTCGGACAGACGCGCGACCATCGCGATATCTAGTGATCGCGCCGCCGGTGAGAGGAGGAAATGTTGAGACATGATACGTATACGCAACGAGGGTTCTATATATAGAACTTATGTTACGTAATTTGTCAAATCGCGGAATTTGAAATATATTGCTCGAAATGATTTTCGCAAAATTCCTATTCCGGATTGGTTGCACGGTGCCACGCAAGGAAAATGAATGGGCTCTTGCAGTTAGCTCGCATTTAAAGGCAGAGCTTAAGCGTGCAGGCGTGACCTACGGCCAATTGGCTGAAATGCTAAGAGAAAATGGGTGGGATGAAACTGAGTCATCTATCAAGGGCAAATTAAACCGCGGAACTTTCTCTGCCGCGTTCTTCGGCGCGTCTTTACTTGCGATCGGCAGCATATTGATTCGTTTGGATGAATTATGAATTTAGAGGACTTTCATGTGAGGTATGGCCGATAGATCGCCTAAGAGCAGCTAAAGCTATTATCAGCCTTGGCAAGGATATCGTTGATGGCGCAACAACTCCAGCGAGGCCAAGGCACGGACTCGTAATCATATTCGGCTCCTTTCCCCAACACCTCACCATTGGATTGTCGTTCCTTAGATAACGAGGTCACGGGTAGTCGCAGTTGCGACCGTCTCCCAGTAAGAGCCTTAGATGTCGCCGGAAAGTCAATTTGAAGACACCAAAACCCATGCCTCAAAAATACAGAAATCCCTTTAATTATAATAGGTTAATTTAGGTGAGTTTGCTGCATAATACCGCTTTTTTGAAGAAAAACGGTGCAGAAAAACGACCGGAAGCGCAAAATTTGAACCGGAAGGCCCAAAATGACGTTGATTTTGGGCCTTTTTTGCGTCTGTTTGGTTCAAAAAAGTCACCGGAAGCGCTTTCAGGGACTTTTTATTGCAACCAAAATGCAACCATTTTGCAACCTGATGCACAACCTGCCTGAAAACGCTTTCAGGTGTCGCCTTGACGAAGGGGGAAGACCCACTCTGGAAGGCCTGAAAATCCGCTGATTTTCTTAAGGCGTGGATACGCGGGTCAAGCCCGCGCAAGACGCTCTATTTTGCAAGCGTGAGCGTCAGGCCCTCACCCTAACCCTCTCCCGGCGGGCGAGGGGATTTCTCACGCCGCAAGATCAGCCACCACAGAATCGAGCAATGGAAAGCCCTGTTCGGTGACGCGCAGACGGCCGTCCGCAGTGCGCTCGACCATGCCATAGGTGACGAGATCATTGATCTGGGCCGGATTGATCCAGCGCCCGGAAATCTTCTCGAAACGGGCGAGGTCAATGCCTTCGCGCAACCGCAGGCCCATCAGCAAAAATTCATCTCCCTGCTCTTCGGCGCTCAAGGCAATGTCCTCGATCAGGCCCTGCCCTTCGCTCTCGACCGTGGTGAGCCACATTTCAGGATGGCGCTCGGTGGCCTGAGCGCGGCGGCCCTGCGCGTCGAGAATGCGGCCATGCGCGCCGGGGCCAACACCGGCATATTCGCCATAACGCCAGTAAATCAGATTGTGGCGGCTCTCGGAACCTATACGGGCGTGGTTGGAAATTTCATAGGCGGGCAGGCCGTGTTTTTGGGTGATGTCCTGCGTGACATCCCAGAGGTCGCGGGCCAGATCAGCGTCCGGAATTTTCAGTTTTCCGGCCTGAAACAGCTTTTCAAACATCGTGTCCGGCTCGATGGTGAGCTGGTAGAGCGAGAGATGTTCGGCGGCGTGGCGAATGGCCTCGTCCAGCTCGGCCTTCCAGCTCCAAACGCTCTGGTTGGGGCGGGCGTAAATCAGATCGAAGGAAAAGCGCTCGAAGATCGAGGCGGCGATTTTGACCGCGGCCATGGCTTCGTCAGCGCTGTGCAGACGGCCGAGGGCTTTAAGGTCGGCGTCGTTCATCGCCTGCACGCCCAATGAGACGCGGTTGACGCCCGCCGCGCGGTAGCCTTTGAAACGGGTGGCTTCGACGCTGGTGGGGTTGGCCTCCAGCGTGATTTCAGCGTTTTTATCGACCGTCCAGTGGTGGGCGATGGTGTCGAGAATGGCGGCGACGGTTTCGGGTTTCATCAATGAGGGGGTGCCGCCCCCGAAAAACACCGATTGCACCGTGCGGCCCTTGGTGAGCGCGGCGCGGTGGGCGAGTTCGGTTTTGAAGGCGGAGAGATAGCGCGCTTCATCCACGGGGGCATGGCGGACATGGCTGTTGAAGTCGCAATAGGGGCACTTCGACAGGCAAAACGGCCAATGGACATAGACGCCGAAACCGGCGTCAACGGAAGAGGCGTGAGGAGAAGAGGCGGGGGTCAAAGTCATGCCCCTCTTATCGCATGAAGCGGCGCACTTTCAAATTCAAAAGCGGGCAGCATCAGCGGCGCAGGCAGGCTTTTTCCAGCATCTGGAAGGCGCGGGCGCGGTGGGAGAGCGCCTCGCCGCCGTCTAATGGCAGGCCGTGCTTTTCCTCGGACGACATTTCGCCAAAGGTGCGGCTGTGGCCGTCGGGCAGAAAGAACGGGTCATAGCCAAAGCCAAGATTGCCGCGCGGCGGCCAGACGATCTGGCCGAACACCTTGCCTTCAAAACTCTCCACATGGCCATCGGGCCAGGCGATGGTCAGCGCAGAGACAAAATGGGCGCGGCGCTGGTCGGGAGTGACCGCGCCTTTGGCTTGCAATAAATCCGAAATTTTTTGCATTGCAGCAAAGAAATCTTTGGATTCGCCCGCCCAGCGCGCCGAATAAATGCCCGGATCGCCATTGAGCGCGTCAACGCAAAGGCCGGAATCATCGGCGAAGGCGGGAAGATTGGCGGCTTTGGCGGCGGTGAGCGCTTTCAATTCGGCATTGGCGATGAAGGTGGTGCCGGTTTCTTCCGGTTCGCCGAGGCCAAGTTCACCGGCGGAGACGATCCCGATGCCGTATCCGGCCATGAGTTCGCGCATTTCGCGCAATTTTCCCATATTGTGGCTGGCAAGAACAAGGCGCGGCGCGGCTAGCAAACGGGGCATGAACAATCCTTCAGTTTCGCGTGTTTGTATCGAAAAGCAACAGCAAAGGCCAGAGCGCCCTAGCCTAAAGTCTAGATGCGAAGGGGAACTAAACCTTAGCCTTTATGTGACATTGATTTGACTCTGCCGCGTTCCTGCATTCAACTGTGCGCTGCAGCGTAAATTGTTAGTCCGCGTGCCTTGAAGGAAATGTTCGGATGAATCATTTTTCTTACCAAATGTATGAAATGGCCCATTCGGCCATTGCTCCGGTGCGCGCCATGACAGACGCGACACGGATGCTGCTGAAGAACCCCTTCAACCCGTTCAGCCATACTTCGATGGGCAAGAATATGGCGGCCTATGCCGAATTGTTCGAGCGCGTCACCCGCCGCTATGGCAAACCCAGCTTTGGCCTCGCCTCAACACTGGTGGGCGGCGAGCGGTTTGACATTGTGGAAGAAGTGGTTTGGGAAAAATCCTTCTGCAAGGTGATTCATTTCCGCCGTGACACGCCGAAGCCGCTGAACCAGCCGAAATTCCTGATCGTGGCGCCGATGTCGGGCCATTACGCGACGCTGCTGCGCGGCACGGTGGAAGCCTTCCTGCCGCATTTTGATGTTTACATCACCGACTGGGTCGATGCGCGCGACGTGCCGCTGTTGGCCGGTCAGTTCGATCTGGACGATTATATTGATTATCTGATCGAGATTTCGGAAGTGCTCGGCCCGAACCTGCACACGCTTGGCGTTTGCCAGCCATCCGTGCCCCTCATTGCGGCGATTGCGGCGATGAGCGCCGACGAAAACCCGTTCGTGCCCGCCTCGATCACCATTATGGGCGGGCCGATTGATACGCGCAAAAGCCCGACCGCCGTCAACAAGCTGGCGCAAGAGCGCGGCTCGCAATGGTTCCGCGACAATTGCATCCACCATGTGCCGTTCCCCAATCCAGGTGTGGGGCGGCGGGTTTATCCCGGCTTCCTGCAATTGTCCGGCTTCATGGCGATGAACATTGACCGCCACATGGACGCCCATGTGCAGATGTTCAAACATCTGGTGAAGGGCGATGGCGATTCAGCCGAAAAGCACCGCGAATTTTATGACGAATACCTGGCGGTGATGGATTTGACCGCCGAATATTATCTGCAGACGATTGATGCGGTCTTCGTCAATCACTCGCTCCCCAAAGGTGAATTCAAGCATCGCGGTCGGCTGATTGACCTGAAAGCGATCACCAAAACCGCGCTGATGACGGTGGAAGGCGAGAAAGACGATATTTCCGGCATCGGCCAGACCACAGCGGCGCATGAACTGTGTGCGAACATCCCCGCCAATATGAAGGTGGATTATCTGCAAATGAATGTCGGGCATTATGGCGTGTTCAATGGCTCGCGCTTCCGGGCTGAAATTGCGCCGCGCATCTGCGACTTCATCGCGACGATCGAGCAGATGAACCGCGCTGCCAAAAAACCCGCGAAAGCGCCAAAGCTGAAGCTGGCAGCCGAATAGGTTTAACGCGAACCCCGAATCCCCCGCCAAAGGTTTTGCCGGGGGATTTTTCATGAGGCTCTGGCGGGCGCGGCCGAACAGGCCTATCTTGCAACCATGCTCCGCCTGTTTCGCTCCAAAACGATTGATGCGCCCAAACCTGCTGCAAAAAAACCGTCGCCCGCCAAGGCGGAGCCGCGCGAGATCGAGATTTTGCACGAGGGCGCGGCCTATCGGGTTTCACTCAAACGGGTGGCGGCGGCCAAGCGCTACACGTTGCGGCTGCGCGCGGCCAACCAAGACCTTGTGCTGACCATGCCGCTGCGCGGCTCGATCAGAGCGGCGCAGGATTTTGCCGAACGTCATGCGGGGTGGATTGGCGCGCGGATGCGGCAATTGCCGCAAAATGTGCCGTTTGCGGCGGGGGCGCGCATTCCGTTTCGCGGTATTGAACATGAGATTGTGCTGACAACGCGACTGCGCGGGCTGGTTGAGGCGGCGCAGGGCGAACATGGCGCGGAACTCAGGGTGCCGGGCGGTGCGGCGCATGTCGAGCGGCGGCTGCGCGATTTTCTGCGGCAGCAGGCGCGGGCAGATCTGGAGCTCGCGGTGGCGAAATATTGCACGGCGCTGGGCCTGCCGGCGCGCGGCGTGGCGCTGAAAGATACCGCGAGCCGCTGGGGCTCGTGCTCCTCAAGGGGCGCGCTGAATTTTTCGTGGCGGCTGATTTTCGCGCCGCCCTTCGTGCTGGATTATCTGGCGGCGCATGAGGTGGCGCATCTCAAACACCTCGATCATTCCGGCAATTTCTGGCGTGTGACCCGCCAGCTTTGCCCCGGTATAGATGCCGCGGAGGCTTGGCTGAAGGCCAATGGCGCGGGCCTGCACCGTTTTGGCAAAGCGGAAGGCCAGGGTTTTGCGCCAAAATATTCTGGATTGCTTCGCTGACGCTCGCAATGACGCCCATGATTAAGAACCGTCATTGCGAACGAAGTGAAGCAACCCGGATTTTGAATAGCCAAGGCCGAACGCTAGACCGCCTCCGCCATTTCGGCCAGACAGCGGATGAGCAGCGCAATATCCTGTTGGCGCGACAGCCGGTGATCGCCGTCCTTGATCAAGGTGAGCGTGGCGGCGCTGGCGGGCAGATGCTCCATCAAAGTGACCGCATGTGGCCACGGCACATCGGGGTCTTGCTGGCCCTGAACGATATGCACCGGACAACCCGGCAGGATTGGCGCGCCAAACAGCAGGTTTTTGCGGCCATCCTCAATTAAAGCGCGGGTGATCGGCATCGGATCGGATGAATAGGGCGTTTCGCGATACCAGACGCCCTCATTCTCGATTTTGGCGCGGATTTCGGGCGAGAATTGCGGCCACATCAGCGCCTCGGTGAAGTCCACCGCAGGCGCGATGAGCACCATGCCGGCCAATTTTTTGCTTTGCCCTTTTGCCGCCAGATCGCGCGCCGCCAGCAGCGAAATCCAGCCACCCATCGAGGAGCCAACCAGCAAAAGCGGCTGCGTGGTGAGTTCAAACATTGCCAGCGCATCTTCCAGCCAGCGCGAGATGGTGCCGTCGATAAAGCGCTCGCCGGGCATCGCGGATTCGGATTCGCCGTGGCCGGAATAGTCAAAGCGCAAAAAGGCACGCCCCTCAGCCCGCGCCCAGTCCTCCAGCGCCAAAGCCTTGGTGGACTGCATGTCGGATTTGAACCCGCCGAGCCAGACAATGCAGGGGCCGCGCCCCTGCAACTGCCGACAGGCAATTTTACGGCGCGCATCGCCGCTGCCAACAGAAATGAACGAGGCGTTTTGCGGGGACAATGTGAACTCCTGACGATTGGCTTTTCTTTACACATCAATTCTTAACCTTACCAATGTCTTCTTGAAAACATGAGTAAGCGTTGAGGCAAGAGGGTGGCGCATGAGGTTGGCGATGAGCCAGAAAGACACGGGCCAGATCGAAAAGCGCGCGGGCTATACCGATATTTTCGCGCGCAATATGGCGGGCCTGAGCGGGCGCACCGTGCTGCAAATCGTGCCGAGCCTGGGGCGTGGCAGTTCGGAGCGGATTGTGCTGGCGCTGGCGGCGGCGCTGGCCGATGTGGGCGCGCGCGCGCTGGTGGCGGCCGAAGACGGCAGTATGATCTCCGAACTACAGGCCAAGGGCGGCATCTGGCTCCCCTTTCCGGCCAAAACCCGCAACCCGCTGGCAATGCTGGTCAATGTGAGAAAACTCGCCGGGCTCATTCGCTCCGAGGGCGTTGATCTGGTGCATGTGCATTCGCGCGCGCCCGCCTGGGTGGCGCTGGCGGCAACGCGCCTGACGCACAAGCCGCTGGTGACGACCTTTCATTCGAGCTATGGCGCGCGGTCCTCGGCGAAAGTTCTCTACAATTCGGTGATGACGCGCGGCGATGCGGTGATCGTCCATTCGGAATATACGGCGGGACAAATCGCCAAAGCCTATCCGGCGGCGGGGCCGCGGATGCGGGTGATTGGCGCGGGGGTCGATTTTCGGGATTTTTCGCCCAGCCTGGTCGATCCGGAGCGGGTGGCGCGGCTGCGGGCCGAGTGGGGCGTGGCGGCGCATGAGCATATTGTGCTGCTGGCGGCGCGGCTTTCCAGTTTGCGGGCGCAGAAAAACCTCATCGAGGCGGCGGATTTGCTGGCGCGGCGCGGGTTGAACCAGACCAAATTCATTCTGGTGGGTGAAGCGCCGGTGAAAAGTGTCGGGCGCGATGTGGAAGCGCTGATCGTGGCCAAAGGTCTGCAGGATGTGATTTTACGGGTGGGGGCCTGCGCCGATATGCCTGCCGCCTTTTTGAGCGCGGCGCTTGTCGTGGTGCCCTCAACCGAGCCGGAAGCCTTTGGCCTGACCTCCGTCGAGGCGCAGGCTTTGGGCACGCCGGTGGTGGTTTCGGAACTGGGCGCGGTGGCCGAGACGGTTTTGGCCCCGCCTGACGTGCCGCCCGAACAGCGCACCGGCTGGCGCATTGCGCCCAATGACCCGCAAGCTCTGGCCGAGGCGATTTTGCAGGGCCTGTCTTTGGGGGCGAGCGCCAAGGACGCGATTGGCATGCGGGCGCGCCAGCATGTGATTTCGCGCTTTGCGATGGAGCGGATGACCGCGCAAACGATGGATGTTTATGCCGCGCTGATCAGGTGAGGGGGCAGCGGGTGGGCGAGGTTGGTGCGGGAATCTTGAGTTTTGCGCTAGATTACGGCTCGACCCGAAATGAATTAAGCCGAGCATGAAGCGCGACGGCCTTCGCGTTTACGTCCGCTATGTCACCAGCCAAGAGATTGGCAAGCGGCGTGGTGGTGCTCGGCGGCGCTGTTTCTAAATGCTGAATCACAAAATCAATTGCCGTCATCGTGTCCGCAAAACGCTTGTGTAATACCGGCTCATGATGAGCAAGGCGGTTCCGCGACTGATAAATTTGCTCCAAATAAATAGCGACTTCAGCGCGTGAAAGCCTCTTGTGCGGAAACGTCCTCTTTAGCGAAGTACGCCAAAGGGTCTGGTCATAATCTGGGCCATAGAGTCGCTTCCAAAAATACATCGTCAACTCGGCAATAACCTTTCCCTCAGAAACGACGATATGTTTACGACGGTCCTTAGCGCGCTTGAGGTGTGAGGTTGCGGGAGGGCGGCCCCTTGGATATGCCAGCGTTTCCAACGCGGCTTTTCCCGCCTGCGTGAGTTTTGAATATTCTGCACGGCGGGCGCTATCGAGCGCCTTAGCAATGTTGTCCATCTCGGTTTTTCGCCATTGAAAGGTAATTGGCGGCTGTTGAAGCCAATTCGGCACGGCAAAATGGTGGCGAAGGTTCTCGCATACGGAATTGCGGAGGGCTATTTCAATGGTGGCGGTCACGTTCATTAGGGACGCGCCAAGCTGAAGCGTTTGTTGGTGCAACTCAATCGCCATTTGGGCTGACCCTGTAAGAACCATTAGCTTATCTAAGCGTTCCAATGAAATCATCGGTGTAAGCGCCGCCACATCTCTAGCATTGATTGGCATTGACTTTCTTGCCCCTAACCTTTATTTCTGTAGTCGAAAAGTCGAGACCAGATTGGCAGTCGCTCCGGTGAACGAATCCTCGACTTCCCAATTGGAAAGGGCACTCCGAAAGGGTGCCCTTTCGCGTTTTAAGCGCCATAGACCGTAAGATGCGGCCAAACTTCTGTAAAATGCAAGGATTTTAAGTCGAAACGTGAGGACATGTTTCGACTGTTATGGCGAGTGCGCTCGGCGCGCCTTCTCTCAAAACTATATCGATTTTGGCTCAAAAACCGCTGTGCGGAAATCTTGATTTATACCCAAAGCCCAAATTAATTTTCATGCTACATTTGTACGACAGAAGGGAAGGCCAATCCCGCGAGGGGTAACGGCGGGTAATGCTGACCGCGCCAGGGTCTAGGGCACCGCGCGAGAAAAAGGCAGATAGCGCCTTGCCTCTGCTAAAGTTTTGAACCGTGCAAAAACCTTGACTTCTCACAATTTTACGCCAAATGTGATAACGGGTTCGGACCTCGTTGCACACGGGCATTTTCGTGTTGGAGCGGGGTTACGTGTGTTGGCGCTGCGCTCGTCTGAAAATTTTATGCGGCCTTTTCGGCCTCTGAAATCAGGTGAGTGGCCCCGCTGATCGAATCCGAATGAATTTTGACAGGAGCATCGACCATTCGCCGTCCTATGAAAGCCCCGCCCACTCCGCTGAAAGATGGGCCCCGCATCAATCGAGAAATCCGCATTCCAGAGGTCATGCTGATTGACCAGGAAGGCCAAAACCGGGGTGTGACCCCGATTCTGGAAGCCCTGCAACTGGCGGATGAAGCCGCGCTCGATCTGGTGGAGATTGTGCCGAACGCCACACCACCGGTGTGCAAAATTCTCGATTACGGCAAATTCCGCTTTCTGGAACAGAAGAAGGCGGCGGAGACGCGCAAGAAGCAGAAGATCGTCGAAATCAAGGAAATCAAGCTGCGTCCCGGCATTGATGACCATGATTATGACGTCAAGATGCGCGCGATGCGGCGGTTTTTTGAAGAGGGCGACAAGGTCAAGCTGACTTTGCAGTTCCGTGGCCGCGAAATGGCCCACCAGAATCTCGGCTATCAGCTCCTCAACAAGGTGCGGGCTGAGACCACCGAGATCGCCAAGGTCGAAGCGGATCCTTCGATGGAAGGCCGCAAGATGATCATGGTTCTGGCACCGAAATAGGCAGAACTCTCAAGATCTTGCAAGAACCTCAGGATCTTGGGTGTTGGCGCGCCGGGTGGCGCGCTCCAGGGCGGCGCGTTTGCAAAAGCGCGCGCTTCAGTATAAGCAGTGCATCAATTTTGTCCCCTGAACGGTTTTTGGCCTCGCGCCAATGTGTCATGAACCTGTCTTCCTTTCGCGCGAAAGGAAGGGGGCTTGGCCATTGGAACGCTGGCCGCCTTCGCACGAGAATCGGTTTTTATCCATGAAAATGCGTAACATCGCCATCATCGCCCACGTTGACCACGGCAAAACGACGCTTGTTGACAAGCTGCTGCGCCAGTCCGGCGCATTCCGTGACAACCAGCGCGTCGATGAACGTGTAATGGACTCGAACGATCTCGAAAAAGAGCGCGGCATCACCATTCTGGCCAAGGCCACCTCGATCATCTGGAAAGATTATCGCATCAACATCGTCGATACCCCCGGCCACGCCGATTTCGGCGGCGAAGTGGAGCGTATTCTCTCGATGGTGGACGGCGCGATTGTTCTCGTTGATGCCGCTGAAGGCCCGATGCCACAGACCAAATTCGTGGTCGGCAAGGCGCTGAAAATCGGCCTCAAGCCGATTGTCGCGATCAACAAGGTTGACCGTCCCGATGCGCGTATCTCGGAAGTTGTGAACGAAGTGTTCGACCTGTTTGCGGCACTCGATGCCACCGACGAGCAGCTTGATTTCCCGATTCTTTACGGCTCCTCGCGACAGGGCTGGATGGCCACTTCGCCGGAAGGCCCGCAGGACGGCATGGCGCCTTTGTTTGATCTGGTGCTGGAGCATGTGCCCGCGCCGAAGATCGAAGAAGGCTCGTTCAAGATGCTCGGCACCTTGCTCGAAGCCAATGCTTATCTGGGCCGTATGATTACCGGCCGGGTTTTTTCCGGCACGCTCAAGACCAACCAGCAGGTCAAGGTGCTCGATCGTCTGGGCGCGGTGATCGAAACCGGCCGTGTGTCGAAAATTCTGGCGTTTCGCGGCATTGAACGCACGCCAGTGGATGAAGCCGAAGCGGGCGATATTGTCGCCATCGCCGGTCTGACCAAGTTCAACGTGGCTGACACATTGTGCGCGCCGGACGTGACCGAGCCGTTGCAGGCCCAGCCGATTGATCCGCCTACCCTGTCGATGACCTTCATGGTCAATGATTCGCCCCTCGCCGGCACCGAAGGCGACAAGGTGACCAGCCGCATGATCCGCGCCCGTTTGTTTTCGGAAGCCGAGGGCAATGTGGCGCTGAAGATCGAGGAATCGGCGGGTGCGGATTCCTATATCGTCTCGGGTCGCGGCGAATTGCAGCTCGGCATTCTGATCGAAACCATGCGCCGCGAAGGCTTTGAACTGGGCGTTTCGCGTCCGAAGGTGGTGTTCCAGAAGGACGAAAACGGCAATCTGCAGGAGCCGATCGAAGAGGTTGTCGTCGACGTGGACGAGGAACATTCGGGTGTTGTTGTGCAGAAAATGGCCGAGCGTAAGGCCGAGATGATCGAAATGCGACCTTCGGGCGGCAACCGTCTGCGTCTGGTGTTCCATGCGCCGACACGCGGCCTCATCGGCTATCAGGGCGAGTTGCTGACCGATACGCGCGGCACCGCGATCATGAACCGGCTGTTTCACTCTTATCAGGATTATAAGGGGGAAATCGCCGGTCGCCGTAACGGCGTGTTGCTGTCCAATGGCCAGGGCGATTCGGTGGCCTATGCGATGTGGAAGCTGGAAGATCGCGGCCCGATGATGATTGATCCGGGCATCAAGGTCTATGAAGGCATGATCATCGGCGAGCATACCCGCGAAAACGACCTCGAAGTCAACGTGTTGAAGGGCAAGCAGCTCACCAACATCCGCGCCGCCGGCAAGGATGAAGCGGTGCGCCTGACCCCGCCGATCCGCATGACACTGGAAAAGGCTCTGTCCTACATTCAGGACGACGAACTGGTGGAAGTGACGCCCAAGAGCATTCGCCTACGCAAGACCTATCTCGACGCCAATGACCGCAAGCGCTTTGGCCGCGCCAAGGAAGCTTTGGGAGCGTAAGTTCTAAATATATGATTGAACTCGTGTATTTAAAATATATTCGAGTTCAATCTATCGCCAAGTGCGAGGCGGATGGAATCAGATCGCGTGATTTGTCAAGAATTTTCTTGAACAAAGACAACTATTTTGGTAGTTAAAACGCATGTATTCATCTTTGGCCATTGCAAATGAATTTTTGAGACGCGCTGAGGGGCAAGGAAAGTCCTTGACCCACATGCAGTTGCAGAAGCTTGTCTACTTGGCGCACGGTTGGAATTTAGCCGTTAACAATAAAGAATTGGTCGAGGATGAGTTTGAAGCGTGGGATTTTGGTCCTGTTATTCGGAAGTTGTATGACGCTTTGCGAAAATACGGGAATGGGCCGGTAAGCGCTAAAATAAAATGGGGTGACGACAGTCCATTCCCAGGAGATGATCGGCTGGTTGCAACGAGCGAGTTACTACCCGACCAAATTGCGGTTATCGATGATGTTTGGGTAAACTATGGCGGATTTGATGCTTATCAATTGTCTGCATTGACGCACGCGTCCAATACACCATGGAAGAAAAATTTTGAAAAAGGCAAAAATAAAGTAATCGATAATTTTCAGATTTGGGATTATTTTGCCGACCTTGCCGCCGCCTCATAGACCTCCCGTTCCCCGCACAAAAATTGCCAGTGGCGCTGCTGCTGCAAAGAACTTCGACATAACTTCTGAAGAACGTAACCTCGAAGCAATGGGTGAGGGAACGCTTAGCAAGGAAAAAGATGCCGCCGAAGTTAGAGCTCTTCACGAGAAAAACAGCGACACAGCAGCAAATCGGACGTTGAGGGAAACTTATGCCAACAGGGTATTTTATTATCTAGTTAGTTATACGGTTTCTATATTTCTGTTTGTATTATTTTCTGGTGCAAAATTCTTAATGATAGAAAACTCTGTCCTATTGACGATGGTGGGAAGTACAGCCGTTGCTGCAATCGGGTTGGTTGGGATCGTCGTCAAGGGGCTGTTTGGCGGAAATAATGGAAGCCGCTGATTAGGATGTAACTATCCCGCGTTTCCCTCGCTTTAAGGGGCCTTTAAGGCTTATAATCACGCGCGCGAATCATCACAGAATTTGTGATTTTCTGGTTTGGAATTTGAGAACTTATGACCGAAAACTTGCCTGAACAGGAACAGCCGATCACCCCGGAACAGTCCAGCTCCAATGCTTATGGTGCCGATTCGATCAAGGTGCTCAAGGGACTGGACGCAGTTCGCAAGCGCCCCGGCATGTATATCGGCGACACCGACGACGGCTCCGGTCTGCACCACATGATTTACGAAGTGGTGGACAATGCCATCGACGAAGCTCTGGCGGGCCACGCTGATCTTGTCACCGTAACCTTGAATGCTGACGGTTCGGTGACAGTGACGGACAACGGCCGCGGCATTCCCACCGGCATGCACGAGGAAGGCGTTTCCGCAGCAGAAGTGATCATGACGCAGCTGCATGCGGGCGGCAAATTCGACCAGAATTCCTACAAGGTTTCCGGCGGGTTGCATGGCGTCGGTGTTTCGGTGGTCAATGCGCTGTCGATTTCGCTGATTTTGCGGATCTGGCGCGACGGCAAGGAACATGAAATTCATTTCTCGCATGGCGACGCGGTTTCGCCGCTGAAAATTATCGGCCCCGCCCCCGAGGTCAATGGCAAGCCCAAGCGCGGCACCGAGGTAACGTTTACGCCGTCGCGCGAAACTTTCACGAAGGTGGATTTCGATTATAAAACCATCGAGCACCGGTTGCGGGAACTGGCCTTCCTCAATTCGGGCGTGCGCGTGGTGTTGACCGATGCGCGCTCGGCGGAAGTCAAACGCGAAGAGCTTTATTATGAAGGCGGTCTGGAGGCGTTTGTGCGCTATCTTGACCGCGCCAAGGCCCCGCTGATCGGCAAGCCGATCATGATGAAGGGCGAAAAAGACGGCATCACTGTCGAAGTTGCGCTGTGGTGGAACGATTCCTATCATGAAAACGTGCTGCCCTTCACCAACAACATTCCGCAGCGCGATGGCGGCACCCATCTGGCCGGTTTTCGCGGCGCGCTCACCCGGCAGGTGGTGGGTTATGGCGACAGCTCCGGCCTGACCAAGAAAGAAAAGGTCGATATTACCGGCGATGATTGTCGCGAAGGTCTGACCGCCGTTCTCTCGGTGAAAGTGCCCGACCCGAAATTCTCTTCGCAGACCAAGGACAAGCTGGTCTCCTCGGAAGTGCGCCCCGTCGTTGAAAACATTCTCAACGAGACGCTGAGTCGCTGGTTTGAGGAACATCCCGCCGACGCCAAGACCGTGGTCGGCAAGGTGATTGAAGCGGCGGCGGCGCGTGAAGCGGCGCGCAAGGCGCGCGAACTCACCCGCCGCAAGGGCGCGCTGGATATTGCCTCGCTGCCGGGCAAGCTGGCTGATTGTCAGGAACGCGACCCCGCCAAGGCGGAACTGTTCATTGTCGAAGGCGATTCGGCCGGTGGTTCGGCCAAACAGGGCCGCAACCGTGAATATCAGGCGGTCTTGCCGCTGCGTGGCAAAATCCTGAATGTCGAGCGGGCGCGGTTTGACCGTATGCTCGGTTCTCAGGAAATCGGCACGCTGATCACC
>Ga0209067_10001120_pt1 | contig 16842 bp, 12 predicted proteins | sample ColStrG_CSR_2013_FD_187199 | JGI IMG/M metagenome (GOLD analysis project Ga0209067, IMG submission 187199) | Freshwater sediment microbial communities in response to fracking from Pennsylvania, USA - Cold Stream Run_MetaG_CSR_2013 (SPAdes)... | ecosystem: Environmental > Aquatic > Freshwater >...
CAATCATTTGTTGTACGAATTTCTCTTCTCCGCCTTCGCACCACAATTCGCTATTGGTTCCACCAAAGTTCAGCTTTAGTCTAGTGATCTTTTTGTGATTGAGGTTGCTTAATTTTTGAAGCGTCCCGGCTCGGGCCTCTGCCAGGGAGGCATGGAAGGGTGGATTGCAAATGGTCAGATCGAAGTGTTCATTGGAATGAATAATTCCGCGAAAAATGTCTTTTGCGTTTGGTTGTAGGCGCAGCTGCACCTTTCCTTTGAGCGCGGCGTTCTTCTCAATTATTTTTGCAGCCCAGGCAAGCGCAGCCGGCTCCACGTCCGACCCGACAAACGACCACCCGTACTCTTTATTCCCAATGATGGGATAAATGCAATTTGCGCCTACACCGATATCAAGACATCTTACCTGATGGCCCATGGGTATTACTCCTTTATGGCCGCTTCCTAATAAATCGGCCATATAATGAAGGTAATCGGCTCGTCCCGGAATCGGGGGGCATAAATAACCGGAGGGAATACTCCAATGATTGATTTGGTAAAACTGCTTAAGTAATGCTTTATTCAATTGTATCACCGCCTCAGCGTTTGAAAAATCAATCGATTCATCGTTGTATTCATTCAACCGGACAAAGGGTGCCAACTCCGGACAGCGACTGATCAGTTCTTGAAAATTGTAACGCCCACGATGCTTGTTGCGTGGATGCAAGTTGAGCTTTTCTTTAGGATATTCTTTTTTGGCAAGCATCTCCGAGGTGAAACCGCACTAATTAAAATGTAGATCCCACCCAATACCTCACCTGCTGATAAAACTGCAGGAGCGAGGTCGGATAGGCAACCAAACAAAATAATAACCCATACAAGGCTCCATACAAATGCGCATCGTGGTTAATGTTGTCTTTTGATTTTCTTCCTTGATAATAGGTGTAGGCCATGTACCCCGCTCCAAATACAAACCCAGGCATGCAAAAAGCAAAATACAGACAAATAGACTGCAGGGGTTGAAGCATGATGAATACGAAGATGACCGAACCAACACCACCCGAGGCGCCCAAGGCATTATAACCTATATTATTTCTTTCTTTGAGATAGGTGGGGATATCTGAAACAACAATGGCAGAAATATATAGCGCTGCATAATAATATATACCCCCTTCACCAAACACGGCACTAAAATCCCGCTCCACAGCGGTGCCAAAAAAATAGAAAGAAAACATATTCCAAAGCAGGTGCATGTGATCTTTGTGGATGAAGCCCGAGCTGATAAACCGGTAGTATTCACCTTTTGTTTTTATCAGGTACGGATTCATCATCAAACGACCCTGCAGTGGGGGTTTGTTGAATGTATAAAAGCTGACCGCTACCGTAATGCAGATCAGAATGACCGTAATGCTCACGTGTTCAAGATTGATAATAGTAGAACTGCAATGTTAGTGAATTTATGAATAGGGGCTACCGTTATCAAATGGGCGGATTAACTAGCTGCTTTTCGGATGAAAGTAAAAATAAGACTTCAGGTCCTGACCAAAATCATACCTTTGACGGCTGAACCACTTGGTCTATGAGCAAACTATTTTTTATGATTCTTATCGGATCCACTTTGGTCACCCATGCGCAGGTTACCGGTCAGGCTACCCAGAAGATGGGTTACGCTGAAACGGATTACATCATGAGCCAGCTGCCGGAATTCAAAAAAATGGATAGTGAGCTGAGTTCTCATTACAGCCAGTTGCAAAATGAGATGAAAGTAAAGAGCGATGAATTTCAGGCCAAGGTGAAGTCCTTTCAAACCCTGCCCGCATCGACTCCTGCTGTGATCCGGGCTGATAAGGAAAAGGAACTCGCCACCCTGAAGCAAGCCCTCGAAAAATTTAAGAGCGAGGCACAAAGCTCGTTTCAAAAAAAGCAAAGTGAGTTGCTCGATCCAATTTATAAGAAAATAGGTGACGCCATCGAACAGGTGGCAAGAGAAAATGGATATTCATTTATCATTAACCCACGTACAGCCAGTGAAGGGCAAATCGTTTTGTCATATGATGAAAGATATAATATCTCTGACTTGGTGCTGAAGAAATTGGGCGTCGTGGCGGTGCCCCGGAAAACGCTAAAGATAAATTAAGTAGATGGCCGTCTCTCACCCACCTGGCTCCTGTTGCATTTCATTTTTATCCTTCGTGTCGTGCATGAACAGATAGACGAGGAGCGAGATAAAAATGCAGGCCGAAATATAATAATAGAAATACTCCTGGTGACCGATACCCTTAAGCCACAAGGCAATGTATTCGGCCGACCCGCCAAAGACGGCCACGGTAAAGGCAAAGGGCAAGCCTACCCCCAACGTGCGGATGGCGGCTGGAAATAATTCAGCTTTCACTACGGCATTGATGCTGGTATAGCCACTGACGATGATTAATGCCAGCATCATCAGCAAGAACGCTTGCCAAGGCAGGGTAACATGAAGCAGCGTGGTCAGAATGGGAACGGTGAGCGCCGTGCCGGAGATTCCAAATGCAATCAACAAGGGCCGGCGACCGATTTTGTCAGACCAGCTGCCAAACACGGGCTGAAGGAGTGCGAACAAGAGCAGCGATACAAACGAAAGAAGTGTGGCAACCGGTTTTGCTATGCCTACGGAGTTCACTAAAAATTTCTGCATGTAGGTGGTGTAGGTATAAAATGCAAGCGTGCCGCCCATCGTCAGGCCCATCACGGTAAACACCGCCTTAGGATGTTTCAACAAGTCAAAAAAAAGATGTTTGGAAAGCGTTTTCTTTTCTTTCATGTCAAGAAAGGTAGTCGTTTCATCGATTTGATTGCGGATATAAAAGGCCACCACCGATAACACCGCGCCAAGGACAAAAGGAATACGCCAGCCCCAGGCATTGAGCTGCGCTTCGGTCAGTAATACAAATTGCAGAACCAGTTGAATGCCCAGTGCGGCGATCTGGCCACCCACGAGCGTCACGTATTGAAAGCTGGAATAAAAACCACGATGTGCCGGTGTGGCTACTTCACTCAGGTAGGTGGCCGAAACACCGTATTCCCCACCCACGCTGATGCCTTGCACCAAACGGGCAACGAGTAAAAGTATCGGGGCCGCCACGCCTATGGTCGCGTAGACTGGCGTAACGGCTATCATTAGCGAACCCAAGGACATCAGCGCAACCGAAAGCGTCATGGCATATTTCCTTCCATGCCTGTCGCTGAGCATACCAATGAGCCAGCTGCCGAAGGGGCGCATAATAAATCCTAATGCAAAAATTCCGGCCGTCTGTAGAAGTTGGGCGGTTTGATCACCGCCGGGAAAAAAGGAAGCTGAAAAATAAATGGCAAAAGCGGAGTAGGTATACCAGTCATACCACTCCACGAGGTTACCGATGGCTCCGCCGGTAATGGACTTGATGCGTTGTGGGGAAATACTTTCTTTCAAAGGAGCCATGAAGATAAAAAGAGTTTTGATTAAAGATGAATGGCTTTGCCTCTGGAATGGAATGGGCACGGAAAACCAAACGATATTATTTCTATCTTTCCTAAACGCTTTCGCTGTGCTACACACCAAAAGAGACGGGCGACAAGTTCTCGATGAATTGACACAGACGGCCTGTTATTATTTAATAGATTATCATGCAACGACGAACCTTTATTAAAAAATCATCGCTCACCGCCCTGGGTATCAGCATGCTGGGAGCGACGCCGTCGGCGGCGGGCGTCAATCATTTTCGCGTCAACGGCCAGCGCATTGGAAGCCGCATCGTTGAGTTGGCTAAGTTTGGTAGAGATGAAAATGGCCACGGCTATCGGGTAGCTTATACCAAAGGCGATATCGAAGGACGCGCCTGGTTTAAGGGACAAATGGAAAGCGCCGGGCTCGACACCACCATTGACCAGGCAGGGAACATCATTGGCAAACGAAAAGGAAAAAATCCTTCGCTAAAACCAATTTCATTCGGCTCACACATTGATATGGTACCCGATGGGGGCAACTACGACGGCACGCTGGGTTCGATTAGTGCCTTGGAGGTGATCGAAGTGCTGAACGAAAATAAATTCGTGACAGACCATCCTTTGGAAGTAATCATTTTCGCCAATGAAGAAGGAGGTACTATTGGCAGCAAAGGCATGACGGGGCAACTCACCAAAGAAGGATTAGGACAGATTAGCCAAAGTGGTTTAACGATGGCCGACGGGATGAAAGCCATTGGCGGCGACCCGGATAATATTGCTAATGCCGTCCGCCAGAAAGGTGACATTCGTGCCTTTATAGAATTGCATATTGAGCAAGGTGGGATCTTGGAAAATGAAAATCTTCAGATTGGTGTGGTGGAAGGCATCGTCGGTATCGTGCATTGGGAAGTAACGATAGAAGGCTTTGCCAACCATGCGGGTACCACGCCCATGAACCTCCGACAAGATGCTTTGCTTGCTTCCTCCAAGTTGATCATCGCCGTCAATGAGGTCATCAACAGCGTAAAGGGAAATCACGTGGGCACCATTGGAAAAATTGCCGTATGGCCTGGCGCCTACAATGTCATTCCAGGTAAAGTTACCTTAGGTCTGGAAATTCGGGATTTGTCTTCAGAAAAAATTGAAATGTTATATAGTGAAATCCAGAAGCGTGGCTCGGCGATTGCCGCCGATTCTAAAACAAAAATCAATTTTGTGCGCCAGGCCAACGCCTCGCTACCGGCCTTAACGAGCAAAGCGCTTCAACAAACCATCCATGCCTCGGCCAAGGCGCTGGGCTTAAGCACAAAGTTTATGCAAAGTGGTGCTGGCCATGATTCACAGGAGATGGCATTTATTGCACCGGTGGCCATGATCTTTGTTCCCAGTGTCGGCGGCATCAGTCATTCGCCTAAAGAATTTACAAAAGCAGAAGATATGACCAACGGAGCAAATGTACTGCTGCACACGATCCTTGCCCTTGATCAGGAATAGGTACACAATAGCGGCGAAAATGAACGCTTCAGCACGACAAAAAAAAGAGTGGCCTGTGACGTTATGGCTTGGAGAACGGAAATAAGGAATCAAAAAACGATTCGGTAAATTGGAAAAATAATAAAGCTATGAAGAACCTACATGTTCGTCTTTCCTGGAAGGTCACCCTGTATTCTCTGGTGATGGTTTTCTTTCTTTCCTGTGACCGGCAGAAAAATGGTGACCAAAAAGAATGGATTCAACTGTTCAACGGCAAGGATCTGAAAGGATGGAAAGTAAAGATAACTGGCCATGACCTCAATGATAATTTTGGCAATACATTTCGCGTGGAGGACGGCATACTTAAAGTAAAGTATGATCAGTATGATTCTTTCCGCCATCAATTCGGCCATCTATTTTATGAAAAAAAATTCTCCTATTATCGACTGGCACTGGAATACCGATTTACCGGTGAACAATGCAAGGGTGGCCCCGACTGGGCCAGGAGAAATAGTGGGGCGATGCTGCATTCGCAGGACCCTGCTACCATGTTAAAAGATCAGGATTTTCCCATCAGTTTAGAAGGCCAGCTTTTGGGTGGACTTGGCCAAGGCAGTCGGCCTACGGCCAACCTCTGTACGCCTGGCACGCAGGTTCATCTTGGCGATACCTTGTTTACGCCACATTGCATTAACTCAAAATCAAAAACCTACGATGGGGATCAATGGGTGCGCGTGGAATTTCTCGTGTTGGGTGATTCGCTCATTCGCCATAGCGTAGAAGGCGAAACAGTAATGGAGTACACCCATCCCCAAATAGGCGGTGGCACCGTTAGTAACTTTGATCCAAACGTGAAAATAGATGGCACCCCGCTTACGGAAGGATTTATCGCCCTGCAAAGTGAATCGCATCCGGTGGAATTCAGAAAAGTAGAATTGCTCGACCTGAAGGGGTGCAAAGACCCTAAAGCAAAAAATTACAAATCCTATTTTGTGAAGGCCGATAATTCAGTCTGCACCTATTAAATCCCACCATTCCCTTTTTGTTAATCGTCTGTGCCAATAAAAAAACTTAATGTTAAGTTTTTGATCGAGCGTTAACTTTAACTTAATAAAATTATATGTTTGTGTAGACAAACCTCAACGACAGCCAGCATGGATAACAAACAAAAAGAAAATATCAAACGCATCGTAGGAGAAGGGTTAAGCCAGATCCTGAGCAAACTGAAGATTTCAAAGACCTCGGCCAAATTGGAACGCCGATTGAAAAAGTATTCCAAGAAATTAGTCGATCACTTTAAGGACGAGGTAAAGCGACTAGATAAAAAGAAAAAGAGCGCGCCAACCAAGAGCAAAAGCGGAAGAGCTAGCGCAACCAAGTCAAAGAATGTGAGCAAATAGCCTTTATCATTTTGCCTAAACTCATTAACGGGAACAATTATTTTTTCTTCAAAGCCTCAGCGATGGCGCGTTCAGCCAAGGGTTCCATTATTTTATACCCGGCCAGGTTTGGGTGAACTCCGTCATCCCCTAAATCACTCCTCAAACCCTTTCTTTCATCAGCCATGGCCGTGAAATAATCCAGGTAAATAAGGTTATTGGTTTCCGAATAGCGTCGGATCATGCCGTTGAGTTCTACTATTTTCTCAGCGGGCTCAAGTCCTGGTTTCCAAGGATAATCAAAAACGGGCAGAACCGAGGAAAGAACGACACTAATCTGATGGGCCCTGGCAAGCTCTGCCATGGAAGCAATGTTACCCATAATTGTTTCCAGTGTCGTTGGCCCGGTATTACCGGCAACGTCATTGGTGCCCGCAAGGATGACCACCACGGCGGGCTTCAATTCAATCACATCCTGCCGAAAGCGCACCAACATCTGTGGAGTCGTTTGGCCGCTGATCCCTCGCCCAATGTAAGGTTTATCTTTGAAAAATTCCGGATCCAACTTCACCCAGCCTTCCGTGATCGAGTTACCCATGAATACAACACGCTGCTCACCGGCCTTGGGGGCACTCCATGTTTTATTTTCTTCAGCATACGCTCGCAGGTTTGCCCAATCCTGGGCGAGAGCAAAATTGAAAATGGAAAAGGTGGACACCAACATTAACGGGATTTTTTTCATGCGATGACAAGGTTCAATGGCAGCATAAAGATAAGTCCTTCTGCATCAATTCCAGCCTCCTGAGAATAGCCCTTAACAAACGAATTGCTTGCGCTATATTTGGATATTCTATTGCCTTATGGAGAAAACGAAATTACGGAGCGCGGATTGGTTTGGCCGCAAGGGAAAAGATGGTTTTATCTACCGCGCCTGGATGAAGAATCAGGGCATCCCCGCCGATATGTTCGAGGGCAAACCGGTCATTGGGATCTGCAATACCTGGAGTGAGCTGACCCCGTGCAATGCGCATTTTCGTGATCTGGCAGAAGCGGTCAAGAAGGGCGTGCTGGAGGCCGGCGGCTTTCCGGTAGAGTTCCCCGTCATGTCGCTTGGGGAAACGTTGGTGAAGCCAACGGCCATGCTTTACAGAAATCTGGTCAGCATGGATGTGGAAGAATCGATCAGGGCTAATCCGTTGGACGGTGTGGTGCTGCTTTGTGGCTGTGATAAAACAACGCCATCGTTAGTGATGGGGGCTTGCAGCGTCAATCTTCCTACGCTGGTGATCTCCGGGGGGCCTATGCTTAAGGGGCATTGGAAAGGAAAAAATATTGGCACCTCCGACGTATGGCGCTTCGATGTTGCCCACAAGTTAGGAGAGATTACCGACAAAGAATTCATCGAAGCGGAAGCTTGCATGGCCCGAACGCAAGGGCATTGTGCCGTGATGGGAACGGCCAGTACGATGGCCGTCATGGTGGAAGCCTTGGGATTGTCCTTACCAAACAATGCCGCCATTCCGGCAGCGGATGCCCGGCGTAAAGTATTGTCTCAGCTTTCGGGCAGACGCATAGTAGAAATGGTAAAAGAAGATGCAACGATGTCAAAAATCCTGACTCGCCAAGCGTTTGAAAATGCGATTATGGTTAATGCGGCTATTGGCGGTTCGACCAATTTTGTAATCCATCTTTTAGCGATTGCCGGCAGAATTGGCGTGGAATTAACCATCGATGATTTTGATAAGTTCTCCCAGCGAATCCCGCTGCTGGCCAACATCCAACCGTCAGGTGAAAACTATATGGAGGACCTTTATTATTCCGGAGGGCTGCCCGCCCTATTGAATGAGATGAAATCGATTATCCATCCTGAAGCATTGACGGTGAATGGGAAAACCATTGGGGAAAATTGGGAAGGGGCACAGGTTCATAACCGCCTTGTCATTGCCACCATGAACACGCCTTTCAAACCCGAGTCAGGCATCATCGTTGTCCGAGGGAATCTAGCCCCCAACGGGGCTGTCATTAAACCCTCTGCGGCCACGCCTGCACTATTAATACACTCGGGTAAAGCGGTTGTATTTGAAAATATAGAAGACTATCATGCACGCATCGATGACCCTGATTTAGAGATCGATGCCAGTAGTATTATGGTACTAAAAAACGTAGGACCTACCGGGTATCCTGGCATGGCCGAAGTAGGGAACATGGCCCTGCCTAAAAAGTTACTGGAACAAGGAGTTACGGACTTGGTTCGCATCTCGGACGGCCGAATGAGCGGTACCGGATTTGGTACGGTGGTGTTGCATGTTTCTCCTGAAGCGGCCGTGGGAGGTACATTGGCCCTGGTAAAAAATGGGGATCTCATTTCCCTTGATGCCACAGCGCGAACCTTGCAGCTGGAAGTTTCGGAGAAAGAATTGGCGGCCAGACGAGCGGTATGGAAGCAGCGTGAACAATTGCATTCTCGTGGTTATGTGCACTTGTATCAAACGCATGTGGAGCAAGCTCACCTTGGTGCAGATCTGGATTTTTTAAAAGGGGGGTCTGGTAGCAACGTGGCAAGAGATTCGCATTGAAAAAAAGGGACCATGAGTTTTAAAAATAAAACCGCCATTGTCACGGGAGCAGGGCAGGGCATTGGTTTTGAAATTGGCCAACAGCTGGCCATGGCGGGAGCGCATGTCATTTTAAATGATATCGATCCAATCCTGGCCGAACAAGCCATGCAAAAGATTAATAAAGAAGTCTCCGGTACATGTAAAGCTATGGTGGGTGATTCCAGCGACCTTTATTTCATCAAAGAAATGGTGGCGGAAGCGGTAAAACAAACCGGACGACTCGATATTGTGATTGCCAATGCAGGCATTACGCTATTCGGCGATTTTTTTTCCTACCCCCCGGACTCCTTTAAAAGGGTAATGCAAGTTAATTTAGCAGGGACTTTTTTTTTAGTACAAGCCGCTTGTAATGTGATGAAAACACAGGCTGCTGGTGGCTCCCTATTATTGACCTCCTCGGTTACCGCCCATCAAGCACACAAGGATCTGGCGGCCTACGGGATGAGCAAGGCGGCGCTGGAGATGCTGGCAAAAAATTTAGTCATCGAACTGTCGCCCTACAAAATTAATATCAACACGGTGGCGCCAGGGGCCACACTAACAAAGCGCACTGAAGAAATTCCTGACTATGCCGAAACATGGTCAAGATTAACGCCTATGGGAAGGCCAGCCACGGTAGCCGACATTGCCAAGAGCGCCCTGTTTCTGGTGTCCGACGATGCCAAACACATTACCGGTCAATCTTTAATTGTTGATGGAGGCTGGACCAGCATTAGCCCGTCACCTATCTGATGGTTTCCATTAGCTCGACTACCCTTTCATGGGGGCAGGGTCCCATTTATATATTCACTTTATTTTATGAAAAAACTTTCAACTACTTTAGTAAGTTGAGCAGCATCATGAGGGTCCATTAAAAATGTGCTGAGTGATGGCTGTTGTACGAAAACGATCCCGAGCTTGTTGAGAAAAGTTTTATTGCCTTTTTTGTTTTGTGGTTCACTCACGGTTGGAGCTCAAGGTATCCTTGAGTTGAGGCTTGACGGCACCGAGCGAGGAAAATCATTACCTGTCTTCCTGGAGGAAATTGAAAAGAAAAGTACAGCCCGGTTCTTTTTTCTTTCCCAGTGGATTGACTCGCTTACTTTTCAACAGCCGAATGAGGGGAAAACCCTTCAAGAGGCACTTGACAACCTGCTCCTGGGTACGGGGCTAAGTTATTTCACCATGAGCCCAAGCGAAGTAGTCATTATCAAAGACCCTACGCTGGCCATCCTGCGAAAGAAAGCCATCGATGCCGCTGTTCGCCAGCAAAAAAAGATAGAACCGTATTCCTTTGGTGAACCAGGAAAATCAAAGGGCACCCAGCAGGTCATCATTAAAGGTCGTGTGACCGATGCCAAGACGAAACAACCCATGCCGCGCACCAATATTCAAGTCAGCGATAATCAGTATGCAACCACGGACGAAGATGGTAAATTTAAATTGTCCCTCACACCGGGGGCGTATGCCGTGAATTTCACTTATCTTAATTATGACGATAAATTTATTGATCTGGGCGCCTACGCGGATGGAGAAATTAACCTTGAATTGGAAGAGGTGCCTGTCATGCTCGCCGAAGTGGTCATTCAAGATAGAACCTCGCGCGAGCTGACCACTAGCCGGATCGGGCTTACCCAATTAACCATGCGTGATATTCGACGTGCCCCTCCTGTGCTGGGCGAAGTTGACCTGATTAAACAAGTGCAGACCTTACCCGGGGTGACCACCGTGGGGGAGGCGGCGGCCGGCTTTAATGTGCGCGGGGGCAGTGTGGATCAGAACCTGATCCTTTATGACGAAATGCCGGTGTTTAATGGCTCACACGTATTTGGATTTTTTTCCGCATTCAATGCAGAAGCTGTTCGAGATGTGAGCTTTTATAAGGGTGGGATTCCAGCGGAGTACGGCGGACGAGCTTCTTCTGTCCTGGATATTCGATCGAAAGACGGCGACTACAAAAAATGGAATGGAAATGCCGGTATTGGTATGATTACCAGCAACTTTATGATCAATGGTCCTATTAAAAAGGATAAAACTTCGATTGCGGTTTCAGCGCGGTCCACCTATTCCGACTGGCTGATCCATTCGGTGAAGACCGATTATGCAGACCTCAGCCATAGTTCAGTTTTCTTTTATGATGCAACATTAAAACTCACGCACTTATTTAGTGACCGCACTAAACTATCATTGACAGGTTACTCCAGCAAGGACTCATTTCGACTAACCGGGGATTCCACTTACCAATGGGCCAATGTGGTCGGCTCAACAAAACTTGATCATCAATTCTCTTCCACGTTGGGGGCCGAGTTCGTTGCGGGGATCAGTTCGTATGGGTACACGGTGAAGAATGCTGATTCTCTGACGGCGATGGAGCTTTCTTATCGAATCACGACGGCGGTCTTAAGGGCAGGGTTTCATTACCAACAGGGAAGTCACAAGGTTCATTTCGGATGGCAGATGTTACATTACCAATTTGAGCCGGGCACCCTTAAGCCTACCTCGGCGGCATCGAATGCGAAATACGTTTCGCTGGATAAGCAATACTCCATCGAAAACGCTTTTCACCTGGCCGATACCTGGTCAATCAATGAGCAGATGTCCTTAGAGGGTGGCCTGAGGGTGCCTACGTTTATTTCTTTTGGTCCTGCATCAGTCAATGTTTATAAGAGCGGCGTGCCAAAGGAAACAGCAACGATCATCGATACGCTGCACTTTAGCAGTGGCCAAGTCATCAAAACTTATTTTGGTTTGGAGCCCAGGGTGTCATTTCGCTGGACGGCCAGTCCGACGGCGTCTGTCAAAGTCGGATACAACCGCATTTACCAATTCCTTCAATTGATAACCAATACGACGGCGGTGACACCCGTCGACATTTGGCAACCCAGTGGGTACTATTTTAAACCACAGGTGGCAGATCAAATTTCAATCGGCTATTTCAAAGATCTTCGCGAAAAAAAATATGGATTCTCCTCGGAGGCATTTTATAAAACCATTCAGCATGTACTGGATTTTAAAGATGGCGCCCAACTGATTCTTAACAAACATCTGGAGACCGATTTGTTACAAGGCAAGGGATGGGCTTACGGTATCGAGACGTCACTGTCCAAAAACATCGGCCGGTTAACGGGGTCGCTGAACTATACCTATTCGCGTTCCTTCCGTCAAATTGCAGGCCCCACCGCAAGTGAGTCAGTCAACGCAGGACATCCCTATCCGTCGAGCTTTGATCAACCGAACGTGGTCAATCTGTCGTGGCGGTACAATCTCACGCGCCGGTACTTCTTCACCGGAAACTGGACCTATCACACCGGTAGGCCCGTGACCATCCCCGTCTCGGCTTTTCCAATTGAGAATATGACGGTGGCTTATTTTTCTGGCCGTAACCAATATCGAATACCGGATTATCACCGGCTCGACATCGCCATCGTATTTGAAGGAAATCACAAACGGAAGAAGAGGGGGGAAGCCACCTGGGTTCTTTCTATCTATAATGTCTATGGTCGCAAGAATCCTTATTCTATTTTTTTTAAGAGTTCTGGAGCAGGAATTCCCCAGCCCTATCAACTCTCCATTTTAGGGAGTGCCTTGCCATCGATAAGTTATAACGTCAGGTTCTGATGAAAGGGTCAACCACATTTTTTTATGCAAAGTTAAAAATGGGCAGAGACCGAGCGGTTACCGAGGGAACAAATTGGTTAACCACCCAACCCAATTCTTGGAAATGAAAAGGTCTCTCGCCTCTACGGTTCGGCAACAATTCATCAAGTTGAAGGTCAAATGGGTGATCACCTTCATTTCTTTAAGTGCTTGTGTTGATAAAATTAATTTCAACATTCCCCTGACCGAGCCACTCCTTGTCGTGGAGGGCACCATTAGTGATAACCCTGGGCCTTACACTGTTAGGTTATCCAAAAGCATTAGTCTTGATGCCGATTCGGCTTTTCGAGATCCCATAGAGAAAGCGATCATCAAACTCTATGATGATGGAGGCAACCAGGAAGAATTTACTGAAATGAGCCCCGGTATTTACCAGACCGGTGGTGCTATTCAGGGAAAGATCGGGCACGGTTACTACATCCATATCACCACCTCCAATGGCGAAACTTATCAATCCGACCCCGATACCATTAATCCGGTGGGAGCGGTACAACAAATAAAGTATCAGTTTGAGGCCAAGACGGTGACCACCAATTATGGAGAAGCACAGGCCGATGTTTTCCATGTCTTTGTAGATGCCGATGCCGGTGAAGGCACCAATAACTATGTTCGGTGGAGGTACACGGGCACCTATAAAGTGGAGACCCATCCCGAGCTTCATCAGACGTTCGCCGGAGGATATTGGTACCAAACGCCCGTTCCTTGCAGCGGCTACATCGTAGCCCCTGCCCTTGGCGGCGGCAAACTTACTCAGGTCGCCCCCTGTGCTTGTTGTAGCTGCTGGATCAGCCAATATGAATCGGTGCCCACCTTATCGGACGAACAGTTTATCGTTAATCATCAATTCAGAAATGTGAAGGTGGGCGACGTGCCGGTCAACAGCAACACCTTTACTGAAAAGTTTATCGTGGAAGTAGAACAAATGAGTCTCACGGAGAATTCATTCACTTTTTTCAACTTGATCCGGGCTCAAAAGGAAGGGGCTTCCAGTTTGTTTCAACCTCCATCGGGAAAAATTATTGGGAACATTAAACCGATTAATTCTTCATCCCAAGTGGTGGGTATTTTCTGGGCCACCTCGGTTAAAAGCAAGTTTCTCACCATTAACCGAAGCGATGTTCCCTACCCCATTACACCGCCTGATTTCGTTCGAGACGCCTGTACTATATTTTCCAATTCGTCGACCATCCAACCGAGCTTTTGGCAATGAGAATCCTTACCACCCTACTTTTCATTGTTTCATTCTGGGAGATAAAAGCACAGTCTGGAACATTGTTCTTCACGCAAAAATTTAACGCCTACCAATCCATCTTGCCCCGCACCAAGCTCCATCTTGTCTTTAACCAAGATAAGTTTTCCCCTGGAGACACCGCTTATTTTAAAACTTACTTCCTTAAGGAAGATCTGTCAGGGGTGGCAGGGAAGCAATTAATAGAACTTAATCTGGTCGACTCTAAAGGAGAGCCAAAGCTCCATTTCAGTTTTACCGTTACCCAAGGGGTGGGACAAAATCAGATGGCGATCCCCTTGAGCCTGCCAGCAGGAATTTATCTGGTGACCGCCCACAGCAGCTGGATGAAAAATTTCAACCCGTTGCCATTTTTTAAAAAGGAAATCACGGTGGTAAGCAAGAATGTTATTTTGCCTGAAGACAAACCTTTTGTCGTGACCGCTGTGGAGGGAGGGCATTTGATCGCCGGGATCGATAATCATCTCATCATTCGTACCCGAGGGGCTGGTGAGCGGGTAAAAATTATGGACGCGGCCGGTCATGCCATAGCCGAAACGTCCACTGACATCAACGGCGTGGGATCCATTGCTTTCAAACCTTTACGAAAGACATTTTATTTCGTTCACGTCAATGATTCCGTCACCGCATCTTTACCTAATGTAGAAGAGGATGGATGCAGCCTGCAACTTATCCAATCCAGTGGTGGTGACAGTATAAAATTTATGGTTACCTCACCCCCCGACTCGCGCCTTCGCCATGATGAATTAGTCTTCATCGCCAGTGGCAAGGGCAAGATCTTTTATGCCACCCCACTTATTGAAGGGGCAACGGCTTTCACCGAACTGCTGGTACCACAAAAGGATATACCGGAAGGAATAGTGCATGTTTCGTTGCTGGCGCCCGGGGGGCGTCTGATCGCCAACCGTGATTTTTACAGCCCTGGCAACGATGCTATTCAGGTAACAATGGAGACGAACAAGAAGTATTTTCAACCCAGAGAAAAAGTCAGGATAGAAGTTTCTCTCCGTGACCGGCAAGGTCATCCCCTCCAGGGTGAGTTCTCGGTGGCTGTGGTTAACGCTGCGTTACTGGATACCCAAAGTCAGCACCTGATGTCAGAGGACTTAACCATCCCCACGGATGGAAAAAAATATTTGATTGACCGAACAGATCCCGCCTGGTTGACAAACCTGAACAATTATTTGGTTACCGTTGCCGACGCTGTTCCCTGGCGGGAAATATTGACCAGTACATTAAAACCCCAGTTTACCTTTTCAAATTTCTTACAACGTAGTGGCAAAGCTTATTTTGCGGAAACCCACCTGAGCGTACCCCAGGAGGCAGAAATTATGTTTTATCTTCAGCGTAGCATGATTCGATATCAGACCACCGTGGAGAAAGGCAAAGTCTGGCTCGCCCTCCCGGATTTATTTGGGGAAGATGAGCTATTTTATTTTGGTGAAACATTTTTTTATATCGGTGGCGTACGGCACGGCCAGCCCATCCCGAATTTAAAAATAGAATGGGATGATGATTCCGTGGCGTTGCCTTCGGCTCCGGCTTCAAAAGAAAAAGCGATTACCGATCCTTATGCTGCCTACGCCAACAAGCGCCGGTTGATTGATCGATCGTATGGCTTTTACACCTTACCGTCAGCGGCCTCCACCAGCACCTCGATGGAGCGTGCCAGGGATTTTGAAACGGAAGTCAACGGCGCTGATGTGACCATCGATGTTCAGAAATATATCCTATTCCCCACCATGGCCGAGCTGATAAAGGAAATTATCCCTGCCCTCCAGCATAGAAAGTCAAATGGAAAGGATATTGTTCTGGTCTCCTTGTTTGAGAGTATGTCTGAATTGGCCACGGGTGACCCGCTCTATGTGATTGATGGCGTTGCCACCAAGAACACTGAATTTTTTCTTTCACTTAAACCAGCTGACCTGCTCACCGTCAAGATTATATTTAATCCTAGCAAGCTGTTACGCTTCGGACTTTTGGGTAAGAATGGTATAGTCATGGTTCAAACGAAAAATGGGGACGTCAGGGAACCCCTTGACGATCCTTCTAAAATAATGGTGGGACTCAATAAACCGGTAGACTTTAAAAAAGTAGACCATTCCATTGCCCCCAATTTACACAAGCCTGATTTCCGATCGACCCTCTACTGGAACCCCATGATCAAGACCGATTCGAACGGAAAGGCAAGTGTAGAATTTTTTTGTTCCGATGACATCGGACCTTTTCAGATTCGCCTGGATGGATTCGTTAATGGAGGGCGGCCATTTTCAGCAGCAGAGCCGGTGGAAGTAATTGTAGATCCCCGTAAAAATTGATGTTATATCACCGTTGTAATTTCCGGGGCACCCTTTTTTTAACGTGTCTCGTCTGAATCGGTGGCCGCATAAATTATTTTTCCATCAAAGACGGTCATCTGTACTTTGGTCCGGTGTGTTTTCATGGGGTCGATGGTGAACAGATTTTGTGACAGCACAATAAAATCAGCGAGATAACCGGGGGCAATTTTTCCCTTTGTATTTTCTTCAAAAGAGGAATAGGCACCACCTTGGGTGTAGGCGGTCAAGGCTTGCGTCATGGAAATCCTTTGATCGGGTACCCACCCCGCTTTTGGTTCGCCTTCGATGGTTCTTCTGGTCACGGCGGTATGCAGTCCCCGTATCGGATTAAGGCTTACGCAGGCAGGCCAATCACTGCTGAACACCAGGTGTCCTCCGGCCTTTAGAATCGATGACCAGGCAAACGAATAGGGCAAGCGCTTCTTTCCTACGCCGTCGGCCCAAACGGAAACCGTTCCTGGTTCCGCATGAATGGGTTCCATCGACGGCAATACACCCAGTGACGCAAAGCGAGGAAGATCATCGGGCGAAATGGTTTCAATATGTTCAATTCGGTTTCGTGAATGGGTATGGTTGCCTTTGGCAGCAAGCTCGTAGGCGTTCAATGCTTCCCGCACGGCACGATCGCCGATCGCGTGGGTGTAAACCTGAAAACCCAACTGGTCAAAGGCCGTTACCAGGTGCTGGTATTTTTCAATGGGCAGGGC
>Ga0209067_10001123_pt1 | contig 16836 bp, 23 predicted proteins | sample ColStrG_CSR_2013_FD_187199 | JGI IMG/M metagenome (GOLD analysis project Ga0209067, IMG submission 187199) | Freshwater sediment microbial communities in response to fracking from Pennsylvania, USA - Cold Stream Run_MetaG_CSR_2013 (SPAdes)... | ecosystem: Environmental > Aquatic > Freshwater >...
GGTCAAGGTCGCATTGGCCGAAGCCAGGAAAGCTGAGTTGCCATTGAAGCTACCGCCAAACGTCACGCCGTCGTACATCTGCATCAGGATCTTGGCGCGCCCCGCGATGCCGCTGAGCGGCGCGCCGCCGCCGCCCGCCTTCCCGAAGGTTGCCAGATCCGGAACAAATCCGTAATAATCCTGCGCGCCGCCGAGCGAGAGGCGGAAACCCGTGATCACCTCGTCGAAAAATAAGAAAGGATGCCGCGCTGCGCGTAGAGCCGGCTGACCTGCCCAAGATAGCCCGGCCGCGGGACAATGCAGCCGCTGTTTGCACAGCACCGGCTCCATGACGACGGCCGCGATGCCGCCGGCCGCCGTTGCGCGGTCCAGCTTGTCGATGTCATTCCTTTCAACGACGGCGAAGTTTCTCGGCGGAGTTGGGGACTTGCCCCCCGCGAACCGAGCGCCGTCCATCCAGCCGTGATAGTGGCCTTCGATCTTGAGGATGCGGTTGGCACCGGTGAACGCGCGCGAGGCGGAAGGCGATCTGGCAGGCCTCGCTGCCGCCCGGGAAGTGAACTGTTCGTGCTGGGCGCCGTAGTCAGCGGGGAGCCTCCACCTGGCGGCGCATCGCCTCGACGATAGCGGGATGACGGTAGCCGAGGATCATCGGACCCCAGGCGGAGGTAGTAGTCGATGTACTGATTCCCGTTGACGTCCTCCAGGCGCGCGCCGCAGCCTTTGCGGAAGTAGAGCCGCAGGGGCGACTTGACGCGGGAGGGGCTGCTTACGCCCGGGGCCGCCGACCTCTTCGCCCATTCGAGATACTGCCGTGATCGGTCCCAGTTCAACGGCGGTCCATATCAGGCCCACACTGGCATCAGGCCTTAGCCTCCAGTGCGGATCGCGAGATGAGGCGTTTCCATGATTCGTCCGCCGGCTTCCATCAGGGCCGCGTACCGTCCACCTTCCGCAATCCTTCTTTCCGCGAGGTCCCGTGGCGCGGCGAGAGCCCCGGTTGTCAGCAGGGTCCGTTCGGGGGGATAAGGCTCCCGGGCAGAACCCCTCTCTACTGAGATGTGGCTCCAGCCAGGGCGCCCGTGCAGTCACTTCGGTGCGCTGGTCCACTACATCGAGCAGATGATCGTCACCGGCCGGCGGCCGCGGATCTGTGCCGCGAACGTGCAGTCCTGGCAATGGCCGTTGAGGATGTAGAAGGCGGTCGTGAGACCACTGCGATACTCGAGTCCTTTGAAAAACTCGGGCAAGTGGCCTTCTGGAACGGGATCCGCGCTGATGTGTCCATTGGGAAGCCTGAGTTGTTTTGGACATCTCACTTCCAATTGAGGTGTCGGTAGAGCCAGAAACCACCAACTGCTAAGATGGCTATCGATAAGAGGACGCCCAAAATGCCGAGAAAGCAACCTATTCTACCACTCACTTCAGGAGGCGGCGAATGCCAATCGTCATTCGAGTTCCATTTCATTTGTATTTCTCCTCCGTCCTTATCCCCTTCTCAACAGTTTTTTGATTTGGCTGTACCTCGACTTCATTGGTGACTCGTCGGTTGGCACAAGAGTCACCCTTCTCGATGGGAAACCTCCGTGCGACGTCTGAAATCGGACCGCGCCACTTGCCACCTTAACCTCAACATGGCAGGCTCTCATGAAGCCTTAATTGGGGTCCCCATCGCCAGTACCCACCAGATCAGCGCTGCAAATCCACCTATAAACAGCAATCCTAAACGAGAGCGAACATCAGTCCCTTCCGTACTCCACGAAGCGTTCATTGTCGAGAATCTCACCGAGATTGAGTGTATCATTCTAACGAGGTATCTTTTAAGACGCTTCCGGCTATTTAGTGGCTGCTGGGGCGAGGTCCAGTGCGCCGCAGTGGAAGTAGATGGCGTTGATGAAGTTCTGTTTGTTGCGGAAACCGCGGGCCGTGTACCTCACCCATTGAATCTTGGCGTTGATGGATTCGCTGGCCGCGTTGGTGATGCGGTGCTTGAGGTAGGTGATGATGTTCTCAAAGCGCCGTTTGAGCATGCCGCCACGGCGTTCATCGGCGCTAGGCTGCGTACCGCCCAGCCGTGCCACCACTGGAAGTGCTTGCGTCGCCGGGCCTTAGTAGATGTATCCGTACAAGCTCATGGTGGTCTCCTTCAACGCCTAGGCGCGGGCGGTCTTCAGATGACTATTGCGTAAGGTGGCAAAGCCACGCCGGTCCTCCGATCTCCTTGCGGCGCACTTCATCCACCGCTTGGCTCAGGTGCTGCGCGACGTGGAATTTGTCAAAGACGATCTTACGATCGGCTTCCGCCACGTGCGCGCGCAGCGAGGCGATGTAGGGGTCCCACATGTCCATGGCCACGGCTTCGATGCCCTCCCGCTGGCTTTCCGTCAGCGTTCCCCAATCCGTCCAGGCTTTCTTGCTTGCCATCTTCGGCCACGTACAGCACTCGCCCGCGCGTCAAATCGTTGACCAGGGTGAGGTATTTCTGACCCTTGCGGAAGGCCTTCTCGTCTCCTCCCAGCCGGGGGATGTCTTGGCTTTGCCGCCGCTGCAGCCCGCGCTTGACGGCCCGTTGCATGATGCCGTGAATCTCGTCCCAGCTCAGACCCAACGGTTCGGCTACGGCATTCTGGCTGCCGGCTCTCAGTCTCAGCCAGGAGATCGCCAGGGCCTCAAACAAACGCGGTGAAGCGGCTGGACGGCTCTGCCCAGGGCAACTTCACCACCCGCACACCGTGGGTGGAACACTGGCTGCGCGGCGGCTCGGCAGGCAGGATGGTGCGGTACTGGCAGGTGTCCTGGTGGCGCCACCGTCGCTCCGGTTGATGATCATAGAGTGGGCTGGCCGCCCCACACTCGGTACACGGCCAATGGGATTGCTCTTCGTGCGCCAGATAGATATGCACTTCGCGCGGGCTGGACTGCAAGTCCACGGAGGCGATGTACCAAGGCTTGTCGATCCTTAAGATTCGCCGGTAAAGCTCTCGATCTTCTATGGTGATTGGATGGGGATGCCCGCCATCACGGTCCCCCCCGATGAAGGCACACCGCCCGGAACGGCCGCTCCCAAGACCGGGGGGATGCACAAGGGGGGGCAGCAAGCTACACGAACTATCTTTAGCAGAATTGTTTTGGTGCAGAACTTTGGGCATGATCGTCGGGGTTTGTGGCTTTCAAGCGGGTCCCGGCGGATGGCCACTCGTAGCTGGCCTCCCGATCTTCCCTTCGAAATGTAATGCGCCACGATCCCCCCGAGGTTCCCACGACCTTTCCGAGCGCGTTTCTCACAATCAGTTGAACTGAGCCGCGGCTCTTGCGTAAGGGGCATGTGCCGGATTGGGATAGGATACTCGCGCATGTAGGAAGACGAGGTATCCAGCCGGTAAGGAAAGAGGAGCGCCGGCATAAGCGGCCGGGCGTTGCGCCATGGTTTCCGCCTGAAGCCGCCACCACGTCCGCTGGGGGCACGTCGCGCATCAGCAGGTTGGTAAAGGCGCCGCGTGTCTTGAAGGAGCCCGCGCGCTGCATTAACTCGAGCTTGAGCACCAGCGGTATCGGGCCGAGCCCGAAATCGATCCCGCCGGTTTCCACCACCGACGTCCGGCGGATGTAGGGGCGAATGAGGGCGTAGGCGCGGGCCGATGGCTTCGGGAATGACAGTGGCTGGCAGCATCGTCGCGGTGTTCACGCCGCCGATACCCTCGTCGCATCCCAATTTGCTTCACGCCGAAGGGCTGTCCCCGCTAAGCTCGGCATGGCATTCATCCGATCCCTTCTCACCTGAGTCGTTAACGCCTCTGGGAGTAGTTTAGCAATCAGACCGGTGGAAGTGCTAGAATTCTAAGCAAGGAGAGTCAGCCCCTGCTCAATCATGACGGCGGTTTCCGTTCGTAACCCGCTGGTTCCAGCGGCAACTCCCGCAACTCTCCACGACCAAGGCGCCGTTTACGACCCAGGGGGTATTTCCGGTTTCCAGCGGCTCGGATTCACCATCCTGGTGCTGTATTTGTTCCTGATCTACAGCCGCATTTTCGACGTCAAATTTGCCTTCCTGCATATTCCTGGGATCAGTTACCGCGTGATCCTGGCGATGGTAGTTTTGAGTCAGGCTTTCCTGCGCGCCTTGAAATCCGACATCGGCAAAGCACTGCTGGCCTTCACGGTTTGGTTCGTTGCGTCGATTCCGACCAGCATGTGGAAAGGCGGTAGTACGGCGTTACTGCTGGACAACTGGCTGCCGGTTTTCGTTATCTTTCTGGCCACCGCCGGGCTCGTCGGAAACTACGAACAATGCCGCAAGGCGGTGAACACGGTGGCTTACGGCCTGCTGGTTTTGACGGGGATTGCCATCTTTTGGGGCACCATACAGAACGGAAGGCTGTTCTTGCCGCGTGGTAAGTTCGCCAATCCCAACGAGATGGCCCAGGCGCTTTTGCTGGGGCTGAGCCTGTGGTTGCTCATATACCTCAACGCCAAGTCCGGGTTGGGTAAGGTCTTCGCCGCTGGAGTAATGCTGGTAATGCTTTTCACCATCTCCAAAACCGGTTCGCGGGGAGCCCTGATCGCATTCGGGGTGCTGGTGCTCTGCATCTTCCTGCGATCCAGTTCGTGGGGAAAACTGCGTCTCGTCGTTGGCGGCGCGGTGTTGCTGGCGGTGATCGTGGGCACAATGCCGAAAAGGCTGTTGAACCGTTACCGGACACTGGGCGAAGACCTGGACGAAATCAGCGCGAGCGGCGACGATGCATTCGATGCCAATGCCATTAGCTCCGCCGCCGCGCGCAAGGAACTGCTACGCAAAAGCATCAAGTACACGCTCCAGCATCCCTTGTTCGGCGTTGGACCGGGGATGTTCGTGGTGGCCGAAGATAAAGACGCGATCAAGGCCGGCCGGCGGCATGGCAGTTGGCAGGGCACTCACAACAGCTATACCCAGGTTTCGAGCGAATGCGGCATTCCAGCTCTGATCTTTTATGTGATGGCTCTTTTCTTTGCTTTGAAGAAGACCCACAAGATCTACGGCCAGACGCGGGGTGATCCGCGTTTGCAGGACATTGCCAATGTCGCGCTTGGGCTGAATTATGCACTGATCGTGTTTGCGGTGACGATTTTGTTCGATTACATTGCCTACACCTCGATGTTGTCGGTGTTCGGCGGCTTGTCTGCCGCTCTGGGTGCGACGTACGAGGCGGAAATCGCGCGGCGCACCGCCGCGCCGGCACCGGCTCCCTTCGGTGGTTTTGGCGTCGCGAGTTCCAAAGCGACGACAGGCGGCTCTTACCCGGGTAACGTGAGAAATCCACAGCATGTAAAAGCAAGAGGTCTCTTAATGCGTCTTGGCTCGGGTACGGTTTGCGCGCCAAGTCCCAGAGATGTTTCGCGGGCGTGATAGAGATCGACAATCTGGATGGCGCCGGGAAATATATGGCGACGAGGTTCCAAATCCAATCAGCCCCATCCCCGATCGCCACCTGCATGAGTGCGTGGCTCCATCCGCGCTTCCACGCTTACAGGTAGTAGATACGGGGACCAAACTCCTCAGCGGTCTCAATGCAGCGGCGGTGTACGGGGTGGTATCGGGGTCGCGAATAGCATAGCCTTCCAGATCCCAGGTGGTGTGCGTAAACACACATCCCAAATTTGACATCGAGATGGCGTGCGGGTTGGCCGTTCTTACCCGTCCGGCCTACAGTTTCTTTCTTCACCACCGGGATCCCGGTGGCGTCGATTTGGATATACAGCATCGGGATCGGCTTTCCCAGGATCAGCAGCAGATCCAACTGCTGTGCTTGCTGAATCTCGGCCTGTTCACGAGCCGCGATATCAGCTCCCATAGCGATGGCGGCGCGCTCCACCGCTTTGGTCGTCACTTCCAGATTGGCGAGCAGTTTCAGCTGTTTGGCGCCCGCGATCGAAAGGCGCCTCCTGGCCCACCACCGCCTGCATCGGGCGCACTCCGGGAGAGGACTCCTTCTTGTTGATATCGAGTTCGACATCATCGGGAAATTGGCCGCAGTGACAGTGCGGGCATAGAAAGTAGGGCCGCGAGACTTCCACTTTACCAACGGCAGTGAGGAGCGTCTTGGAGCGCAATTCCTGGTAACGCGCCTGGTGTCCACAAGGGCAAGGAAAGTGGCGTTGCTCGACTGCCGGGGGTGGGAACTGCAGCAATTGGCTGAGCGCGGCAGCTCTGGCCTGATGCATGGCTGAGCGGATGGCCATCTCCACGGCTTCCAGATCCCAAGAGCCGGCTTGACGGCGGTCCTGGAAAGTGAGCCGTAAGAGTCGGTTTACTTCGCGGGCGACTTCTTTTTGGATAGCTTCCGCCGTTTTTTTCTGGGCCGATGGGGCGGCCTCCTCCATTGGCCGTAGTTGGGAGATCTCTTCATTCACCTCCCATAGTTGTTGGCACAATTGGCGGAAGCGATGGCATTCGGCCACCTCACGCTCGGCCTTGGCAAGTTGGGCTGGGGAGGAAAGGGTTTCGGTGACCGATTTGCCATCTACTTGCGAGTCAGTCGAAAGTAGGGTCCGTGTTCAGGTTCGCCGATGCGATGGCAGTGACAGCGGGGATTGCCACAGTTCCCCCCGGTGGTCGTAATGGAACCGGAGCGCATGTCGCCCAACTGGCCGAATTGGGTTTGGAGAACGGCGCGACGGTGTTCGAGGTCGAGCAGGGAATCGGGCAAGTGATGCCTCCTAGCGTAAACTACGCCAGGTTTAAGACCCGCGGATGTCCGCGGATGTTGATGTTTCCAAGATGTTTCCAAATGTTTCCAGTCTTGACAGATTGCGGCAAGCTGTGGTATACACTTTGACAACTAGGTGAGCGGACTGAGCTTCGGCCGGAGCCTTTACTGCGGCTAGAGGATTGCTCATGAGAGAATCTACTCTGACATGAAAGACCGCGAAGGAGTATCCGACGAGATCGACCTGTGGTGGTTGCAGTACTATGACGGCACCATGGCCCTCCCGTTCGCCGCTGTTTGGGTGGATTCAGCGGATCAACTTTACGTTGAACCCATCCGAGATTTGCGGACGACAGCGCCAGAGGAAGTTGCCGCAATGGTACTGGGCATTGTGGAGCAATTAGTCGCGGATTCCCGCGAAATCGGAGGCAGGTCAGCCCTAGCGCCGCTCCTAGATCAATTATCGAACACCCTCCAGGTCACCCAAAGCCAGCGTGTGCCGTCAGGTGAGGTCGCGGCCTTAATCGCACAAAATCGCATCCGGGCACTGACAGCCGGCGGATAACCTCTTCAAGGCCATAGCGAAGGCTTTTGCAGATCCGCAGTCGGGCCGACTCAGCGTCTAGGCTGGTGGCAAAGTACCATAGTCGGTTGTCCGACTTTCAAACAGGTTCTGCCGGTTGATTCAAGCGCACATTGTCAAGACTGGGGCACCAGCAAGCCTCATGCCAGGCTATGCCAAGGCGATAGTACTGGCGAGTACCACGTTTCCGCCTAATAGTTTGAGATTTTGTAATCCAAAATATCACTCAATGATTGGAGGCCGTCATTCATCGGAGTGGACATGAACAAGTTGGTCAAAGCGCGTCGCGCCATTCGGCAGATGCGTGGGCGAAGCCAGGCATGGTTGGTCGAAGCAGATGACGGCTACCAGTACGTCGTGAAATTCCGCGACAATCCTCTGGGACCGCGTATCCTGGCGAACGAGTTGATCTGCGCCTCATTGCTGGACTACTTGGAGATCGCCTCGCCGCCGGTTGCACTCGTACAGATCGAACCCGGACTCACGCTCGAAACCTGTTCGCAACAGCCTGCCCCAGGATTGCACTTTGGGTCGCGTCACCCTGGAACTGCCTGTGCGGTTTTTGACATACTACCTGACGCGTGTCTCCACAAACTCGATAATCTAGCGGCGTTTCGCGCGGCAATCGTGTTCGACTGTTGGGTGGCCAACCCCAACCGCCAGGCAGTTTTCTACCCTACTGGCAGTTCAGAATCGGTTCAGCCAAGAAGATGGGCTGCCCGTATGATCGACCATAGCGACGCCTTCGGTCTTGGTCAGTGGGAGTTTCCGGAGCGATGGGCCTGGGGTGCATACCGGCGCCGCAAGGTGTATGGTTTCATATCCAAACTCGCGGATTTCCAGCCATGGCTGGATCGCGTGGCTTTCGCCCCAGAGGATGTGATTGATCGGGCGATGCGCAGTATTCCGGAAGACTGGTTCGAAGGTGATCACAACGGGCTCGAACAACTCCGTGTGCTCATATACAGGCGGCGTCTCCAAGTTCCAGCCCTGCTCGCTGATTACATGGACCGTTTTCTTGTTCCAACGAACGAACAGTGTGCGCCAAACCACTTCCCTATATCTGACATTCATCTATTAGATCGGCTGCGGCCGGAAAAGGTCAAGTCCAATCCGCCTATCGCCGACATGTATCAGGGCATGGAAGCGCGGAGAGTGCCTGAGGAGTTGACCCAGTTGGCGCGGGCGGTCTTCCCGCCGCGAGTCCCAACCGTTCGCCGCGGGGGGCGCCAGATCAGGCTTGAACTACTCTACGATAGCTTTCTGGTTCCGGCGCCGGCCGGTCTCCGGGCCACCTGGCAGGTCGGCTGGCAAGGCCTCTACCGCGCCGGCGAATGGTCGGTCGATCTGCGCATTGAGCCCGAACTGATATCGGCCAAGGCAGCCATTATTGGCCAGATCACCAGCCATGTCCGTCCTGATTCGGACATGGCAAAGATTCCAGTGAGCCTGCGATCTGGCCAGCAGGTAATAGCCGAAACCGTGAGCAACCGCTTCGGTGAGTTCCAGATGGAGTACAAACAGCAAGCCCGGCTGAAACTTTGCATCCACCTTCCGGGAGGATCGCCGGCGATCAAAGTCCCGTTGAAGCGTGTCACGGGCGAAGCCGCGCCTTCGGCTCGCCGCGCTCCCCGCAGGAGGCTCTCCGTCAGGCTGTAGTTCCCATAGGAACGATCCCATGTCTACCCGAGTCGAAACTCTGATCCAAACGAGCCTGCTAGCGGCTTTGCTGGTAACATCTTCGAGCGCCGCGGAGCGCCGGTACATCGTCCACCTGCCCGGCGAGACCAGCGCTGCCACCGTGGCCGGGCGGCACGGATTGACCTTGGTCAGGTCGCTCACGGGATCGGGATCGGGCATCCACGTCTTCAACGCGCCGGCCGGACGCCAGGGATGGCTGGTGCTGCAGGGGCTAACCTCGGATCCCTCGGTGCTTGCCGCCGAGGACGATACCCCAGTGACCCTGCCGGGAATCAACGCGGCCGTGAAGCTGCATCCCTCCTCGGCGCCGGCCCCCACTCTGCCTCTGGATGGGACTTTGCGGCAGTATTTCTCAAGCCTGGCGACCAAAGGCTACACGCGGCAGCCGGCGGCCGGCATCATCCGCGTAGATGACGTGCAGGAGGACTACACCGGAGCCGGTGTGACGGTGGCTGTCATAGACACTGGCGCCGATTTTTCACAACAAGTACTAGCAGCTTCGTTCGTGCAAGGTTGGGATTTCGTCAATGGAGTGACGGGTGGCGCCGAGGCAGCCGACAGAAATCCCCTGACTGCGATGATCCTGGCCCAGGAAACCACTCCGATTCTGGATCAGGAAACCACTCCGATCCTCGATGGCGGCAGCGCCATTATTTTGACGCAAGAGACGACGCCCATCTTGGACCAGGAGACCACGCCGATCCTTGATGGCACGCACTTCCCCGCCTATGGCCACGGAACCATGGTGGCGGGTTTGGTGCACCTAGTCGCGCCGGAGGCAACGATCCTGCCCGTGCGTGTCTTCGCAGCGGATGGGAGTTCCACGGTTTCGCAAATTGTCGCCGGAATTTACTGGGCGGTGGACCATGGCGCGCAAGTGCTCAACATGAGTTTCAGCACCACCATGCCTTCCGATGCGCTGCAATCCGCGATTCAATACGCCATGGCCAAGGGGGTGATCTGTGTAGCGGCGGCCGGTAACGACGGACAGGCCGAAGTGGTCTATCCCGGTTCTTACCAGGGCGTTTTGAACGTGGCTTCCGTAGCCAATCAGGACGTGCGCAGCCTGTTCTCGAACTATGGCCCCACAATCTCGCTGGCGGCGCCGGGTGAAGGCCTAGTCACTACTTACCCCGCCAACCACTATGCCATTGTTTGGGGGACGTCCTTCAGCGCTCCATTGGTGAGCGGCGGCGCAGCATTGCTGATCGGCGCGAGCGAGGAACGCAACCCGACCGCCGACCAGGTTCGCGACGCGCTCGGCCACGCAGTGAGTATCGGCCAGGAATTAGGTGCTGGACAGTTGGATTTGCAGCAAGCGATCCGGGCCCTGCCGGAGCGGGACGACGAGTAAAAGCAAAGAGGACACAGAAGCGTCCACAAATCAAATGTCAGAAAGCGGTTTGAGGCGTTTCATTGCGAAATTTAAGCTGAGTATGTTCAGGCTTGTGAGCGGATGGCGATAAAATCTGGTTTAGGCAGCGAATCCGAATAGATCGGCAATAGTGGCCGATTGCCGGTCGAATCACCCTTGGCACCCACCCTGCTCACCCCTTCCGGATCATGATACACGCTTCGATCCCTTGCGACGTCCGCCACGCAACGACGGGGATGCGAGCCATTCGGGGGATGCCGTCGATAAGGCGCTGCCCCATTCGGTGCTCGTGAACAAGGGCGGCGCCATTGTCGCGCGCAAGTTCGGTCAAGGTCGCATTGGCCGAAGCCAGGAAAGCTGAGTTGCCATTGAAGCTACCGCCAAACGTCACGCCGTCGTACATCTGCATCAGGATCTTGGCGCGCCCCGCGATGCCGCTGAGCGGCGCGCCGCCGCCGCCCGCCTTCCCGAAGGTTGCCAGATCCGGAACAAATCCGTAATAATCCTGCGCGCCGCCGAGCGAGAGGCGGAAACCCGTGATCACCTCGTCGAAAAATAAGAAAGGATGCCGCGCTGCGCGTAGAGCCGGCTGACCTGCCCAAGATAGCCCGGCCGCGGGACAATGCAGCCGCTGTTTGCACAGCACCGGCTCCATGACGACGGCCGCGATGCCGCCGGCCGCCGTTGCGCGGTCCAGCTTGTCGATGTCATTCCTTTCAACGACGGCGAAGTTTCTCGGCGGAGTTGGGGACTTGCCCCCCGCGAACCGAGCGCCGTCCATCCAGCCGTGATAGTGGCCTTCGATCTTGAGGATGCGGTTGGCACCGGTGAACGCGCGCGAGGCGGAAGGCGATCTGGCAGGCCTCGCTGCCGCCCGGGAAGTGAACTGTTCGTGCTGGGCGCCGTAGTCAGCGGGGAGCCTCCACCTGGCGGCGCATCGCCTCGACGATAGCGGGATGACGGTAGCCGAGGATCATCGGACCCCAGGCGGAGGTAGTAGTCGATGTACTGATTCCCGTTGACGTCCTCCAGGCGCGCGCCGCAGCCTTTGCGGAAGTAGAGCCGCAGGGGCGACTTGACGCGGGAGGGGCTGCTTACGCCCGGGGCCGCCGACCTCTTCGCCCATTCGAGATACTGCCGTGATCGGTCCCAGTTCAACGGCGGTCCATATCAGGCCCACACTGGCATCAGGCCTTAGCCTCCAGTGCGGATCGCGAGATGAGGCGTTTCCATGATTCGTCCGCCGGCTTCCATCAGGGCCGCGTACCGTCCACCTTCCGCAATCCTTCTTTCCGCGAGGTCCCGTGGCGCGGCGAGAGCCCCGGTTGTCAGCAGGGTCCGTTCGGGGGGATAAGGCTCCCGGGCAGAACCCCTCTCTACTGAGATGTGGCTCCAGCCAGGGCGCCCGTGCAGTCACTTCGGTGCGCTGGTCCACTACATCGAGCAGATGATCGTCACCGGCCGGCGGCCGCGGATCTGTGCCGCGAACGTGCAGTCCTGGCAATGGCCGTTGAGGATGTAGAAGGCGGTCGTGAGACCACTGCGATACTCGAGTCCTTTGAAAAACTCGGGCAAGTGGCCTTCTGGAACGGGATCCGCGCTGATGTGTCCATTGGGAAGCCTGAGTTGTTTTGGACATCTCACTTCCAATTGAGGTGTCGGTAGAGCCAGAAACCACCAACTGCTAAGATGGCTATCGATAAGAGGACGCCCAAAATGCCGAGAAAGCAACCTATTCTACCACTCACTTCAGGAGGCGGCGAATGCCAATCGTCATTCGAGTTCCATTTCATTTGTATTTCTCCTCCGTCCTTATCCCCTTCTCAACAGTTTTTTGATTTGGCTGTACCTCGACTTCATTGGTGACTCGTCGGTTGGCACAAGAGTCACCCTTCTCGATGGGAAACCTCCGTGCGACGTCTGAAATCGGACCGCGCCACTTGCCACCTTAACCTCAACATGGCAGGCTCTCATGAAGCCTTAATTGGGGTCCCCATCGCCAGTACCCACCAGATCAGCGCTGCAAATCCACCTATAAACAGCAATCCTAAACGAGAGCGAACATCAGTCCCTTCCGTACTCCACGAAGCGTTCATTGTCGAGAATCTCACCGAGATTGAGTGTATCATTCTAACGAGGTATCTTTTAAGACGCTTCCGGCTATTTAGTGGCTGCTGGGGCGAGGTCCAGTGCGCCGCAGTGGAAGTAGATGGCGTTGATGAAGTTCTGTTTGTTGCGGAAACCGCGGGCCGTGTACCTCACCCATTGAATCTTGGCGTTGATGGATTCGCTGGCCGCGTTGGTGATGCGGTGCTTGAGGTAGATGATGATGTTCTCAAAGCGCCGTTTGAGCATGCCGCCACGGCGTTCATCGGCGCTAGGCTGCTCATGCTTGTCCGGTTGTTTCAGCAAACCACCATATGTTGCGATCAGCGATAGCGCGTTGCGCCGGCCTCCCGTCGTGCCAGTTAGATTTCGGGCACCTCGATTGAGCCGAGCGCCCGGTGGTGCCTGAAACTCGCACACAGCGGCGCCAAGGGCCAGGCAGCGGGGCCTCTGGTGCCCGCCAAACTTGGATCCGGGATGTCGCGCCGTCGCGGCAAACACAATCTGTAGGGGCTTGCTGAAACAACCGGACAAGCACGAGGCTGCTTATCGCCCAGCCGTGCCACCACTGGAAGTGCTTGCGTCGCCGGGCCTTCGTAGATGTATCCGTACAAGCTCATGGCGGTCTCCTTCAACGCCCAGGCGCCGGGCGGTCTTTCAGATGACTATTGCGTAAGGTGGCAAAGCCACGCCGGTCCTCCGATCTCCTTGCGGCGCACTTCATCCACCGCTTGGCTCAGGTGCTGCGCGACGTGGAATTTGTCAAAGACGATCTTACGATCGGCTTCCGCCACGTGCGCGCGCAGCGAGGCAATGTAGGGGTCCCACATGTCCATGTCCAGGCCACGGTTTCGATGCCCTCCCGCTGGCTTTCCGTCAGCGTTCCCCAATCCGTCCAGGCTTTCTTGCTTGCGATCTTCGGCCACGTACAGCACTCGCCCGCGCGTCAAATCGTTGACCAGGGTGAGGTATTTCTGACCCTTGCGGAAGGCCTTCTCGTCCCCTCCCAGCCGGGGGATGTCTTGGCTTTGCCGCCGCTGCAGCCCGCGCTTGACGGCCCGTTGCATGATGCCGTGAATCTCATCCCAGCTCAGACCCAACGGTTCGGCTACGGCCTTCTGGCTGCCGGCTCTCAGCCAGGAGATCGCCAGGGCCTCAAACAAACGCGGTGAAGCGGCTGGACGGCTCCGCCCAGGGCAACTTCACCACCCGCACACCGTGGGTGGAACACTGGCTGCGCGGCGGCTCGGCAGGCAGGATGGTGCGGTACTGGCAGGTGTCCAGGTGGCGCCACCGTCGTTCCGGTTGATGATCATAGAGTGGGCTGGCCGCCCCACACTCGGTACACGGCCAATGGGCAGCTCTTCGTGCGCCAGCCATCACGGGTGCACCCCCCGATGAAGGCACACCGGCCGGAACGACCGCTCCCAAAACCGGGGATACACAAGGGGGGGCAGCGGAGCGTTTTGACCCCCCGGTGGGGGACCTGCCCGCCCCGGCTTTCCCCTGGAGGGGAAACGAAAAAGGGGGAGATCCGCCCAGCAAGCTACTCCATCCGCCCACTCAAAATCCTGGAATCCCCATTTTAGATTTCACGCAGGCAATGAGAGATGCCAGCGAACGGGCGAGAGGCGCTGACGAACCCGACCGGAACAACGACTAAGTAGACCCTTTAGCTCCGATTTACTACCCCCGTTTGCGTTGCCAAGTACCCGCCAAAAAGCAGCCCTTCATTTCAATCTTTCGGCATATTAGTACTTGAAACTCCTATTGTACCGATGTACCCTAGGTACTGTGGTTTTCAGTACCATCCCGATTCAAAGGCGGAACCAGATGTCCGTACCCAAACACCACTCTATAGCAGTCGATGACGCCACAAATTGGAGGTCGATAGTCGAAGGCATCCTCGGGAAGGACCAAGCTGCCTTTGAAGAACTTTACCGGCAACTGCACGGCCTGCGCTACCTGCTTGCAAAGCGACTCGGACATCAAGATGCCGAGGACCGATTCCACGACATCATCCTGATCATAGTTAATAATATCCGCCGTGGGAAAATCCGGTACCCGGAGTGCCTAGCCGGTTACGCGCAAACGCTTGTCCGCAACACGGTTGCGGCGGGTATCGCAAGCTTGGTTCACGTCCGGACAAACACCAAACCGGAACACGAAGTGGCAGCTTTCCTGCCAGACCAGCGACCCAGCCCCGAGGCCGACGCAGTACGCCAGGAACGGACCGATATCGCTTACCGGGTGCTGCGGGCCATGCCAGAGCGCGACCGCCAGATGCTTGTCCGCTTCTACATGAAGGAACAAGGCCAGAAAGAAATCCAGCGTGAGCTGGGTATCACGGAAACGCAATTCCGGCTCATCAAGTCACGCGCGAAGGCCCGCTACACGGCACTTCTGCAGCGGCGGATGGAACCCCGTCCGGTCGTAACCGAGTGCCGCCATAAGGCCGTGAGGGCCGCGGCAAGACACGCCGGCGAGAGGTAACATTTACATAGTACAGGTATTAATTACTTGTACTAGGCAACTCTGCATGGCCTAGCGTGCGCCCGACTGCGCCACTGGCGGCCGGCTGCCGCCATGGCGTCTATGAAGACCGCTTGGTCTGCGAACGCGATTTCGCATCGTGGACATGTCCTGCAATGGGCAGCAAAGTCTAACGCAGCATCGGCTTCCAGGCGACCGAGCCAGAAATCTTCGGCCAGTTCGTTGGGGTCGGGCGGACAGTCGACATTGGCCACCATAGCAAGGGAGGCTTGCATCAGGTCCAAGTTCTTTGGCGAGGTTGGGGTCACGTTTTCTATGACAGCACGGGGCGAACCAATGCGAACCGACGTTATCCACCTCCTTGGGCAGCGCGTTCCTGGTGTACGAGCCAGATCGAGCTACAGTTCTACGTCCGCCCTTCGCGGGTGCGGTAGGCTTGCCACTTCCGGGGTTTTCACCACCACGCCACATTATGTGTTGCGGCGTAAAATAAAGGTCTCGTCGGTGCGATAGCTCTTTGTTGGTCGGTTTCAGATGCGGCCGGCAGCGCTTGTTCAATTCCGGCGCATACGCCTGGATCCAACTCCAAAATGCCAAATGCAACTGGAGTTGACCTCTACTCCGCATTTGGCCAAGAGTTGGGAGACGTGGTGATATGATAGGCCAAAGGATATTGGAGGTACCAACGGACGCACTGCACGATCACTTCTCCGGGAAAATGGCGGCCTCAAGTGGACACCCGCACAGCAGACAGCTTCGAGGTTCTCGATCCGGGCTTCCGACAAAGTGCAATTACCTGCCCTGCGGAAGTTCCTCCCGGCAAGGGAACACGCCGCTGCACCGTACGGCCTACTTTAGCCATCGCGGAAAAGACGACCGCGTACCACGCCGTGCTGCGGTCGGCGCTCTGGGGTCGGCGATGGATGACCGAGTCGAGCTGCGGCTTTCTCTGCATGATGCCCATGACCGGCCAACTTTTCTCAATTTTCGGCAGTGATGCCTCAAAACGCACTAGTGTCGCCTTTGTTCAGCAACGGAATGGGGCCTCTCGCCCAGCCTCCCTGAACTGGGAGCACCCGCTGTCGAGCTCTGTTGATCACCAGTAAAAAACTATTATGATCGGATCAGTTGGCATGTCATGAAGATCGGTTTGCGGTTGCTGATCGGCACGCGCGTGTCTGACGCGGGAGGTCGGAGTCCTGCTCGCGCGAAATGCGGATTGTTACATTTTTGTCTCCCGGGGTCGGTGACCTCCATGTCGTCTACCCTGTCCCTGTCCAGTTCACACGCTCTCACCACTCGCAATGAGAACCGCACCACGTAACTAAGTCCCATTAGCTGCCTGTAACGGTTCTTCAAACGCGGGCCTGGTTCTTGGCGATAATGTTCGTGAATTCGTGAAGACACTGTCGATTCGATCACAGTCCAAATCGTACCATCAACAAAAAGGGAGTTCAAGTGCCGATTTACTAAAATGATGAGAGCGGGCGCTCTCCGCAATCAAATCCCGACCATTTTTCGGATAATGATATCTGATTATATCGGCTGTTCCTGTGGAAGGCAATGGGAGGGAGTCTCGGTGAGTCTCGGTGCGAGAATGGTGACCGTTTGAAATGGCTGGCCTCGTGGAAGATCGGCTACCCCGTTGCGCAAGGACGAGGAAGCCCAAAGACAAAAAGAAGTGCGAACCGGGGCGGTTGACTGTAGCTTATCTGTAGCTTATGCCTCACCGGCCCCGCCGGAATCCACCGCGCCGTTCTATATTTTTCAATCATTTACCGCCACTCACCGCTGCTCAACGGACCCCAGCTCCGATTCAGGTTCTAGTTCTCGTGCGGGTCCACCGAGAGCTCTCAGAAAGCACGACATCGCCTCCTTGTCATTCTCGGCGG
>Ga0209067_10001124_pt1 | contig 16825 bp, 11 predicted proteins | sample ColStrG_CSR_2013_FD_187199 | JGI IMG/M metagenome (GOLD analysis project Ga0209067, IMG submission 187199) | Freshwater sediment microbial communities in response to fracking from Pennsylvania, USA - Cold Stream Run_MetaG_CSR_2013 (SPAdes)... | ecosystem: Environmental > Aquatic > Freshwater >...
ATTCAATATGTTGAAGATACGAATCAATTTTTTTAATTCTGGAAAATTAATTAAAAAATTTATCCGGTATCGGCAAAAAGGATATCCCTTTTCGATTTTTCAAATTACTACGAAGTTGAAGAAAAAAGGTTTTATCTAAAAACAAACGGAGAAATATTTAGGAATTTATATCCATGGGTAGATCTTTTAGCTGGGGAAGCTGATCCAGTGAATCCAGTTTAAAATAATCCATGAATTGTTTACTGGTTGAATAAATTAGGGGGCGTCCAGGTCCCTCCGATTTTCCATCAATCTGGATTAATTCCTTTTCTAATAATTTTTGAATGGAATAATCACAGTTTACCCCTCTTATTTCCTCGATTTGAGACTTCGTAATGGGTTGTTTATAGGAAATAATGGCCAGGGTTTCCATAGCCGCCGAGGATAATTTCTTATTATTTTTTTGTTGGAAAAGAATGGAAAGGGTAGGAGCATATTCTTTTTTTGTTAAAAATTGTAAGCCTCCTCCTATCCTAACCAATTCCAGTATAGATTCCGATCCGGAATACTTTAATTGGATATTTTTTACTTCTTTTTCCAGGTCTGCCAGGTCAAGTTCAAGCGCGAAGGCTTTATTAAGGCAGTTTTGTATTTCTGATAAACTTATAGCCGATTCTGAACTATAAATTAAAGCCTCCATATGGAGGGAAATTGATAAATCCAAGGGTTAATAATTGATGACCTGTTGTTCTATATGGCTGGGTAATTCCCGGTATTCATATTGCTGATTTCTTAGTTGGGGTGTAAAGCCAGCTTCGCGAATGGCATCCTGAATGCCCTGGGCTGTAAATCTATGCGGTGCTCCGGCAGCTGAAACCACGTTTTCTTCAATCATAATGGATCCGAAATCATTAGCTCCCGAATGAAGGCAAATTTGGGCTACTTCTTTGCCAACCGTTAACCAGGAAGCCTGAATGTTTTGAATATTTGGTAACATGATACGGCTTAGGGCTATCATTCTCACATATTCATCTCCGGTAACCGTATTATGTACCCCTTTTACCCTGCTCAATAGGGTACCATATTCCTGGTAAGGCCAAGGGATAAAAGCAAGGAAACCTTTGGCATCGGCAGGCTTTTCATCTTGTACTTCTCGTAACCAAACCAGGTGCTCGAATCTTTCTTCAATGGTTTCCACATGTCCAAACATCATGGTGGCTGAGGTGGTAAGTCTTAGCTGGTGGGCAGCACGCATAACGTCCAGCCATTCCGATCCAGAACATTTTCCTTTTGAGATGAGTCTTCTAACCCGATCGTTTAATATTTCGGCTCCTGCTCCTGGAAGGGAATCCAAACCCGCTTCCTTTAAGGCAGAAAGCACCTCGGTATGGGTTAGTTTATCTAGTTTGGCAATATGGGCAATTTCCGGAGGGCCCAGGGAATGTAATTTTAAATTCGGGTAAAGAGATTTCAATTCCCTGAACAATTGGGAATAGTAGGCCAGGCCAAGGTCCGGATGGTGGCCCCCCTGTAATAATAATTGTTCTCCTCCAAACCGAAACATCTCCTCAATTTTTCTCTTGTACTCAGGTATAGTGGTTATATAACTATCCTCATGACCCGGCCGGCGGAAAAAATTACAAAATTTGCAATTGGCAATACAAACATTGGTGGTATTAAGGTTCCTGTCAATAATCCAGGTAACGATTCCGGGTTCTTTTTTTTGATTTTTTAATTCATTTCCCACGAACATTAAATCGGCCGTAGATGCATTATGAAATAAGAAAACCCCTTCTTCCTTGGTTAAATATTCCTGATGCAGCGCCTTATCTAAAATATTATGAATTTCCATACAGAATGATTACTAAGTAATAGTTGAACCTCTTCGCCCTATACAATTCGGTAGGAATGAGTCCATCCTGCAAAGATATAGGTAGTTTAAAAAAAAAATTATTAATGTTGCGAACTTAGATGAAAAACCCTGAAATACTTTATTTGTTCTTTACCGACAAAAATACCGGTATTCAGGTAAAGGGTTTTCAATTTATAAATCAATTTTAGATGATTCAATTTCAAAAAAGGATATTATCCAATGGTCTTCGACTGCTGATCCATGAAGATCATACCCTTCCGGTAGCAGTGCTGAATGTATTATATGATGTAGGTTCCCGGGATGAGGATCCGGAAAGAACTGGCTTTGCCCATTTATTCGAACATTTAATGTTCGGTGGTTCCATAAATATTCCTTCCTACGATGAACCATTGCAACGGGTTGGAGGAGAAAATAATGCTTTTACCTCGAACGATTTAACCAATTATTATATCCAGATTCCTAGTATTAATTTGGAAACCGCCTTTTGGCTGGAATCCGATAGGATGCTGGACCTGGCTTTTTCAGAAAAAAGCCTTGAGGTACAAAGAAACGTGGTGGTGGAAGAATTCAAGCAGCGCTATCTAAACCAGCCTTATGGAGATGCCTGGTTACATTTGCGCCCCCTGGTTTATAAGGTGCACCCCTATCGATGGGCTACTATTGGAAAGGATATTTCCCATATTGAAAACGTAAAAATGGAAAATGTGGTGGATTTTTTTCACAAACATTATAATCCTTTAAATGCCATATTGGTCGTTTCGGGGGATATTGATCCTGAAAATGTCCTGGAACTATCCGAAAAATGGTTTGGCTCTATTCCCTCCGGAAGGAAATACCACCGGTCCTTACCCATAGAGCCCGTCCAAGCGGAATCCAGGAAGGAAATCCTGGAGGCCGATGTTCCTTTAGATGCCCTTTATATGGCCTTTCCTATGATGGGAAAGGAAGATCCCGATTTTTATACCGCCGATCTTTTATCGGATTTATTAGGAAAAGGAAATTCCAGCCGCTTGTACCAAAATTTAGTGAAAACCAATCCCCTGTTTACAGAAATTCATTCCTTTTTATCCTCCGACCGCGACCCCGGTATGTTTGTTTTGGAGGGTAAATTAATTGAGGGGATAAAGCCGGAAACAGGGGAGAAAGCTATTTGGGAAGAATTGCAAAAATTGGTAGCGGAGCGGGTAGAGGAAAAGGAATTAACCAAAGTAAAAAATAAGCTGGAATCTACCCTGGTTTATGGAGAAATGAACCTGCTGGATAAATCTATAAACCTTGCTTATTTTGAACTTTTAGGCGATGCCGGGAAAATCAATTCGGAATTGGATGAGTATTTAAAAATAGGGACGGATGATATCCAAAAGGTTGCGAAAAATTTATTCCGCACCGAGAAAAAGAACGTTTTATATTATATAGCCAAATAAATATTTCCTTGAACTTGTTAGATAGAATTACCCCCCCAGATTTTAAACTTATTGGAAGAACCAATTTATTTCGGCCAGAATCCTATACCCTTAGCAATTCCATTCCTCTCTTCGTATTTAATTTAAATCAGGCGGAATTGATTAAACTGGAATGGGTGTTTAAAATTCAGGATTGGGATCCAACCTATCCATTAGATACTATTTCAGCTGCCAAACTAATGGATGATGGTACCCGAACCCGAACCTCGGCATCCATTATAGAAGAAATTGATTTTTATGGGTCCTATTTCCAGATTCATGTACAAGCCGATACCATAAGCCTGGAATTATTTAGTTTACGAAAATATCTTTCCCAAACCTTACCCATTATTCGGGATGTTTTAACCGAAGCTAATTTTCCCGAATCGGAGATTGAGGTATTTGCCCTAAATAATGTGCAGAGATTGCAGGTAGAAAGCCAGAAAGTACAAAAACTTGGTTCAAAATTATACTATGCATCCCTTTTCGGAAATTCCCATCGATATGGGTATGCGGAAACCATAAAGGATTATAAGGCTTTGGAAAGAAATAGGATTTTGGAAACCTACCAGGAAACTTTCTATTCAGGAAATTGTACCCTTATTGCCTCTGGAAAAATAAGCCAGGAAGATATAAAAACCCTGGAGGATGTTTTTGGTAAAGAAGCATGGGGGATCAAGCCCAATAAACGGCCTTCTCTGTCCAAACCTGGAATGGAATACCCTAAACCAGGATACCGGTTCCAGGAAATGCAGGCAGCCTCCCAATCGGCCATTAAAATAGGGAAGACCCTGGTTTTAAAATCGCATCCCGACTTTCCGTATTTACAGATCCTAAATACAGTTCTGGGTGGATATTTTGGATCCCGTTTAATGTCCAATATCCGGGAAGACAAAGGCTATACCTATGGAATTGGTTCTTCGGTGCAATCCTTACAGGAGGCAGGATTTTTTACTATTAGCACGGAAGTAAAAGCGGAAAGCACCCAGGATACACTAAAGGAAATTCAAAAAGAAGTCATGCTTTTGCAAACGGAGCTCATTTCAGACCAGGAATTAGGTTTGGTAAAGAATTTTATCCGGGGATCCTTCCTGGGAAGTCTGGAGAATGCCTTTTCCTATGCGGATAAATTTAAAGGGGTTTATTTTCATGGATTGGATTATGGTTATTATGACCGTTTGTTTGAAGCCATCGATGGGGCAAGTCCAAAAATGCTTCGGGAATTGGCCGGGAAATACTGGGATTGGAATAGCTTTCATACCATTATTGTAGGCAAGGAATAATTTTATTACCTTTGGCAGGCAAATAAGATATCCTAATTATTTGCCATGAATTTAGATCCCCAAAAGTTTGTTGTTGAAGGTTTAACCTATGACGACGTTCTATTACTTCCAGGTTATTCTGAAACCTTGCCTAGGGAAGTAGATATCAGGACCCGTCTTACCAGAAATATTACCCTGAATGTTCCCATCATTTCGGCTGCGATGGATACCGTTACGGAATCCCTTTTAGCCATCGCCATAGCGCAATCTGGAGGCATAGGTATTTTACATAAAAACATGAGTATTGAACGTCAGGCCGAAGAAGTTCGTAAGGTGAAACGTTCCGAAAGTGGTATGATTCAGGATCCTATTACCCTGACTCAGTTTGCCAAATTAGGGGAGGCGGTTCGGATCATGCGGGAATATAGGATTGGTGGAATTCCAATAATAGATGAGAATGGATTATTAAAGGGGATTATTACCAATAGGGATTTACGATTTGAAAGGGATTTCGATAAGCCTATTTCTGAGGTAATGACCTCACAGAACCTGATTACGGTACCAGAAGGGACTAATTTGACCCAGGCGGAAGAAATTTTACAGGATCATAAAATAGAAAAACTACCTGTAGTAGATAAAAAAGGGAAATTAACGGGTTTAATTACTTTCAAGGATATTCAGAAATTTAAAGCCTATCCCATGGCTTGTAAGGATAATTTGGGAAGATTACGGGTAGGTGCTGCCGTTGGGGTAACCCACGATACCCTGGCCCGAATAGAAGCCCTGGTGCATGCAGGAGTAGATGTTATTGTCGTGGATACCGCCCACGGTCATCATATTGGGGTCATTAATACCGTTAAAATGGTAAAAGAGAAATTTCCCAAATTAGAATTGATTGCTGGTAATGTAGCTACCGGAGAGGGCGCTTTGGCTTTAGCCAATGCGGGTGCCGATGCCGTTAAGGTTGGGATTGGACCTGGCTCAATTTGTACCACCCGAATTATTGCAGGGGTTGGGGTACCCCAGCTCTATGCCGTTTACGAATGTGCCCAGGCCTTGAAGGACCTGGATATACCTATTATTGCCGATGGGGGGATTAAATACACGGGCGATATACCCAAAGCGATTGCAGCGGGTGCCTCTTCCATTATGGCCGGTTCCTTGTTTGCTGGGGTGGAAGAATCACCGGGGGAAACCATTATTTATGAAGGAAGAAAGTTTAAATCCTATAGAGGTATGGGTTCGGTAGAAGCCATGGAATCAGGTTCTAAAGATCGATATTTCCAGGATGCGGAGGACGATATTAAGAAATTGGTTCCAGAGGGCATTGTAGGAAGAGTGCCCTTTAAAGGAAGCCTCCAGGAGGTCATGTATCAGTATATTGGAGGTCTTCGGGCTGGAATGGGGTACTGTGGAGCGGCTACTATACGGGACATGCAGAAAGCCCGGTTTATTAAAATTTCGGCTGCCGGAATGCGCGAAAGTCATCCGCATGATATTACCATTACCAAGGAAGCCCCTAATTATTCTACCCGATAAGAAAAAGGAGATTCATATAAATGAAAATGATTTAACAGAATTTGCCTTTCTGCCAATAGAATTCAAAATTTTTCCAAATTAATTACCAGAGAAGGGGCTTTTCTTCCTATAAGGGGAAAGCCCCTAATTTTTTTAACCATTCACCAGGGCCATCATGGATTCTGGGTACCGGGTTCCTGTAGCTGAATTTGGAGGAATAAGCGCATCAATTTTTTCCTTTTCTTTCGGACTAAGACTAATTTCGGTTGCCCCAATATTTTCTTCCAAATACGAAATTCTTTTAGTTCCTGGTATAGGAATTAAATGTTCTCCCTGGCTTAAAACCCAAGCTAAGGCAAACTGGGAAGGAGTACATTCTCTTTCTTTGGCCATTTTCTCGATTAAACCCACCAGTTCCAGGTTTTTTGTGAAATTTTCGCCCTGAAATCTCGGGGAGAAGCGACGATAATCGGTTTCTTCCAGGTCGTCTATTTTTTTAATTTGACCTGTCAAAAAACCTCTTCCCAATGGGCTATAGGGAATAAAGCTTATTTGATTTTTCCGGGTAAAGTCTAAAAGTTCTTCTTCGGGTTCTCTGCTCCAGAGGGAATATTCTGTTTGTAATGCGGTAATAGGATGCACTTTCATGGCACGTGTTATGGTGCTTACCGAGGCCTCGGATAAGCCCAGATACCGAACTTTTCCTTCTTTTACCAATTCTGCCATAGCCCCTACGGTTTCTTCTATCGGGGTATTCGGATCCACCCTATGAAGATAATAAAGATCAATAAAGTCGGTTTTTAATCGTTTTAAACTGGCCTCACAACTCGATTTTACATATTCAGGCTTGCCATTGATCCCTCTTTTTGCTGGGTCTTCTGATCGAACCACACCAAATTTAGTGGCGAGGACTAAAGAACTGCGAATGCCTTTAAAGGCATTTCCCAATAATTCCTCGTTTAAAAAAGGTCCATACATATCGGCGGTATCGAAGAAATCGATTCCCAGGTCAAGTGCTTTATGCAGGGTTTGGATAGAGGCGGCATCATTTTTTTCCCCATAAAATTCTGACATCCCCATGCAACCCAAACCAATTTCGGAAACGGAAATACCGGTTTTGCCCAATGATCTTTTTTTCATAAAAATTATTTGAAGACTAGTTTTTTATAAAGTTATACCTCTTTTTCACTTTTTTTAACGACCTGTTTGTAAAAAAATGCTTGAAACTAATTTTAGGTTTTCCCTATTAATAGGATTATTTGGTTTATTTGCGAAAACTAGTTACCATCCAATTCTCCTTTCATGGCTAAGAATCTTTTAATTGTTGAATCACCAGCCAAAGCAAAAACCATAGAAGGGTATTTGGGCAAGGATTTTTTGGTACGCTCCAGCTATGGACATATTCGCGATTTGGCCAAAGGCAATGATGCCATTGATGTGCATAATCACTTTACCCAGAAATACGAAGTTCCCGACGATAAAAAGTCGGTGGTGGCTGAACTTAAAAAACTCGCCAAGGAAGCGGAGGTAGTATGGTTGGCTTCCGATGAGGACCGGGAGGGGGAAGCTATTTCCTGGCATTTATTTGAGACCCTGAATTTAAAAGAAGAAAATACTAAAAGGATTGTTTTTCATGAGATTACAAAACCTGCTATTTTAAAAGCCATACAAAATCCCCGAAGTATAGATTATAACCTGGTACATGCCCAACAGGCCAGAAGAGTACTGGATCGTTTAGTGGGTTTTGAGCTATCCCCGGTTTTATGGAGAAAAGTAAAACCATCTCTTTCGGCAGGAAGGGTTCAATCGGTAGCCGTTCGATTGCTGGTGGATCGAGAAAGGGAAGTAAACCAATTTAAATCAAAAGCTTATTTCCGTTTGGTTGCCGAATTTTTCACCGAATCCAAAAAGAATAGTTTTAAGGCCGAACTTCCGGATAAGCTGGACATGGCGGATGAGGCAAGAAAATTTTTAAATGATTGTATCCCGGCAAAGTTTGAGGTTTCCAGCCTGGAAACCCATCCGATAAAAAGAAATCCTGCTCCCCCCTTTACTACTTCGACCCTTCAACAAGAGGCCGCCAGGAAACTGGGCTTTTCGGTTTCCAGGACCATGACCATTGCCCAGAAGTTATATGAACAAGGTAAAATTACCTATATGCGTACCGATTCGGTAAACTTATCTGATCAGGCACTTCAATCGGCAGAAAAAGAAATACAAACCGCCTACGGGAAAAATTATCACCAGTTTCGAAAATATAAAACCAAGAGCGCCAATGCCCAGGAGGCCCATGAAGCCATTCGACCTACTTATTTTGAAAATCATAGTATCGAAGGAGATCCTTCTGAGGTTCGGTTATATGAATTGATTTGGAAAAGAGCCATTGCCTCCCAAATGGCAGAGGCTGTCATTGAAAAAACCCAGGCCTTGATTGATATTTCCACCCGACCTGAAAAACTAAAGGCCGAAGGGGAGGTGATTCGCTTTGATGGTTTTTTAAAGGTTTATAGAGAGACCAGTGATGAGGAAATGGAAGCCAATATCAATAATAAAGATGCGGAGGCCATGTTGCCACCCCTAAGCCTGGGGCAGAAATTGAACCTGGAAGAAATGCTGGCCACGGAAAAATTTACCCGTGCTTCAGCGCGTTATGGGGAAGCCAGTCTGGTAAAAAAATTAGAGGAATTAGGTATTGGCCGACCTTCTACCTATGCGCCCACCATTTCTACTATCCAAAAAAGAGGTTATGTGGTGAAGGAAGACAGGGAAGGAAAGGAAAGGATTTATAAAGTATTGACCTTAAAAGAGGGGGCCGTAAAGGAGCATTCCCAAACGGAAATAACAGGGACCGAAAAATCTAAATTATTTCCAACGGATATAGGCGTGGTAGTAAATGATTTTCTGGTACAATACTTTCATGGAATTGTGGATTTCCATTTTACAGCAAAGGTGGAGAAGGAATTTGATGAGATTGCTGGAGGGGGAAAGGAATGGACGCAAATGATCCAATTATTTTATGATCCCTTTCATAAAGAAGTAGAAGATACCATTGAAAAGGCCGAGCGTCAAAATGGGGCAAGGGACTTGGGAATGGATCCGGCTACGGGAAAGAGGGTATCGGTTCGAATTGGCCGTTATGGACCCTTTGTGCAAATTGGGGAGAGTGATAATGAGGAGGAAAAACCCCGGTATGCTAGTTTAAAAACTGGTCAATTAATAGAAACCATTACCCTGGAAGAGGGACTTGAGCTTTTTAATTTTCCGAAACATATAGGAGAATATGAAGACAAGGAAATGGTGGTTGGGCTGGGTAGATTTGGGCCTTATGTCCGTCATAATTCCCAGTTTTATTCTATACCAAAAGGGGAAGACCCGCAGACCTTGCATTCGGACAGAGCCATTGAATTAATCCAGGAAAAAAGAAAAAGAGACCAGGAAAAATTAATTCTTTCTTTTGACCAGGATCCTTTATTAAAGGTTTTGAAAGGTAGATGGGGTCCTTTTATTTCCTATGGGAAAGCCAATATCAAAATTCCAAAGGGAAAAGTTCCCGAAGAATTAAGCTTTGAGGAATGTCTGGAATTGGTGGGTCCGGCTATTAAGGAGGAGCAAAATAACCCTAAAAAATCAGGAACGAAGGCTAAGAAAACCGTAAAATCGGCTGTTGGAGAGAAAGCTTCTGCCAAAACCATTACCAAAAGGGCCTCCTCTATCAAAGCGTCTAAACCCAAGGTAAGCCCAAAAAAAGCACCGGCCGGGGGAGCCTCGGCTAAGTCCGTAAAACCCAATCAAGAAAAGCCCCTTAATGGAAAAACAAGTTCGGTAAAAACGAAAAGAGCTCCGGTAGTGGCTAGTTCCCTACCGACCAAAGCCCTGGAGTCAAAAGAAAAAAAGACCTTAAAAAAGAAATAATGCATGATAAAAGACCTTCCAAAAAATGAAGTAACCGATATTGGAATCGCCGTGGTCCTGGAGGAGGAATTTGCCACGGAGAAGTCCTGGAAGGTTTATTTATTAAATTTAAAGAAAGAGGAAATTAAAAATGTACTGGTAAGTTCTAAGGGATATGGGCCTTACCAGGGAGAGGAAGTAAAAACCTCTGTTTTACGCCATTTCCTTGGGGATATGAAACCCTTAACCTATAAGGTAATTGAAGCTATTCAGGAAGATTTATTTTCCATCAATAATGAATTTTTGTTAAGTTATTATATTGGCGATACTATTTTTGATAAGAAATTTGTTTTTGTAACCGAAAGTGTGGTAGAATCCAATTTTATCCGTATTCCATTGGTGAATAAGCCAGGAGTCATGATAGCCTGATAATATGCTCCCTAAGGAAATTCCCTTATTAAGAATTCAGGATTTATGTATCTCATTTCCACAGGAAGGTATAGTAAAGGAAGTAGTTCATTCCCTTTCCTTTGAATTGCATAAAGGGGAAACCTTAGGTTTGGTAGGGGAATCTGGATCAGGAAAATCGGTTACCGCTATGGCTATTATGGGTTTATTGGGATCTGGCAGATCCCTTACCGGGCATATAGAATTTGATGGTCTGGATCTCTCCCTATTTTCCCGAAAACAGTACCAATCGGTTAGAGGTTCCCGAATTTCTATGATATTCCAGGAACCCATGACTTCTCTTAACCCGGTGCTCACCTGTGGAAACCAAATCGCTGAAGTTTTAATGGTTCATGGGAAAATGGATAAGGAGAAGGCAAAGGAAGAATCTATCCGTTTGTTAAAAGAAGTAGAAATGCCTCGTCCGGAATCGGTCTTTTCCAGTTTCCCCCATCAATTATCCGGTGGACAAAGACAAAGGGTGATGATAGCCATGGCTCTTGCCTCTAATCCGGAAATATTAATTGCCGATGAGCCGACTACTGCCCTGGATGTAACCGTACAAAAAACCATTTTAGATCTTTTAATTCGGTTAAAAAAGGACAGGGGCATGAGTATGCTTTTTATATCCCATGATTTGGGATTGATAAGTGAAGTGGCCGACAGGGTTCTTGTTTTATATAGGGGAAATTTAGTGGAATCGGGCCAGGTAAAAGACCTTTTCATGCATCCCAAACATCCTTATACCCGTGGTCTCCTAGCCTGCCGGCCTATAGAAAACCAGGGACTAAAACGACTTCCGGTTATAGGCGATTTTATGGAAATTGATTCTTCCGGTTTGATTATCGAAAAAGAAGAAAGTATTGCCGTAGTTCGGGAAAAATATAAAAGAGATTCTAATCTTGATCGGTTACGAAAGGAGAAACTCTATACCCAGATACCTTTTTTAGAGATTGTTAACATTTCCAAAAGGTTCAAAACCGTTCAGGCGGTGAAGGAAGTTTCCTTTAAAGTATATCCAGGGGAAACCCTGGGCTTGGTGGGAGAATCGGGTTGTGGTAAATCTACCCTGGGAAGAAGTATTTTACGATTAATTGAACCGGACCAGGGGTCCATTTATTTTGAAGGACGAAATATCCGGGATTATTCTTTCAGGGAAATGAGAAATGTCAGGAAAAAACTCCAGATTATTTTCCAGGACCCCTATTCTTCTTTAAATCCGGTACAATCTATTGGGGAAACCCTGATGGAGCCTTTAAAGATTTTTGGTCTGGGAAAAAGTGAGAAGGAACGTAAGGAAATGGCCATGGAGCTTTTAAAGAAGGTTCAATTATTGCCTGAACATTTTAATCGTTTTCCTTTTGAGTTTTCAGGAGGACAGAGGCAGAGAATTGGCATTGCCAGGGCGCTTTCCGTCTCGCCTGAATTTATTATTTGTGATGAATCGGTTTCGGCTTTGGACGTTTCCGTTCAGGCACAGATTATTAATTTATTAATTGGTTTACGAGAGGAATTGAAATTAACCTTGATCTTTATTTCTCATGATTTATCCGTAGTGAGATTTATTTCGGATCGAATTATGGTGATGAATAAAGGGATTATTGAAGAGGAGGGAGATCCGGACCAAATATATTTTCATCCAAAATCTACCTATACCCAAAAATTATTAGATGCCATTCCCAAAACAAAATGGCAATAAATTAAGCTTATATAGATTAGCGAACATTGAAGAAGAATAAGAAATCGCCAGCCAATTTCATGATACAACGAAAATCAGAAGAACAATTACGCCTGGTTTTTGTCCAGCTGATACAGAATACCCTATTACAAAATCCGGAGGAAGGATTAAGCCTGGAGGAAATTGCCAACCATTTAAACCTTTCGGATGAAAATTCCCTGGAGGTAATCCGGGAGATCCTAGGCACTGAGGTTAAGAAAGGTGCCATACAGGAATCATCAGGAGAAAAGTATATTTTGCGGTCGCTTAAGGCCTATATCGTTGGGAAAGTGGATATGGCAGCCAGTGGATCGGCTTATGTCATTTCTGATGAAACGGACGAAGATACCTTTATTGCCCCAAGGAAATTACGAAACGCCTTACACGGTGATACTGTAAAGATTTTCATTTATGCCAAACAAAATGGGAGCCATAAAGAGGGGGAGGTTGTTGAGATTTTGGAAAGGGCCAAAATGGAATTTACGGGAATTGTGAAGCAATCGGACCGATTTGCCTTTTTAATTCCGGATAACCGTAAAATGCATCACGATATATTTATTCCCTTAACTGCCATGAACGGGGCGAAGGATGGTGATAAGGCTCAGGCTAAAATTACGGAATGGCCTCAGGGAGCTAAAAACCCAATTGGAGAAATTATACAGGTTTTAGGAAAACAGGGGGAGAATAATACCGAAATGAATGCCATCCTGGCTGAATATGGCTTTCCCCTTCATTTTCCGGGTATAGTGGAAAAGGAAGCCGACAGGATTTCGGAAACAGAAGCCCTAAGCCAAATAGGCGATAGAAGGGATTTTAGGGAGGTTTTAACCTTTACCATCGACCCGGCCGATGCCAAAGATTTTGATGATGCCATTTCCTATAAGGATTTAGGCAACGGAACCTTGGAAGTGGGTGTCCATATTGCCGATGTTTCTCATTATGTACAACCGGATTCGGCATTAGACCAGGAAGCCTTTCAGAGAGGGACTTCTGTGTATTTGGTAGACCGGGTTATTCCTATGCTTCCCGAAAAATTATCCAATGAACTTTGTTCTTTGCGTCCGAAGGAGGATAAACTTTGTTTTTCGGCTGTTTTTATTCTGGATACCCATGCCCAGGTAGTAGGCGAATGGTATGGAAAAACGATCATCCATTCCCGCCGCCGATTTTCCTACGAAGAAGTTCAAACCATTTTAGAAGATGGACAGGGAGAACTAAGCGATGAATTAAAAAAACTGAATGAATTTGCCCATACCTTAAAGGAGGAACGATTTGCAGCAGGAGCTATTAATTTTGAAACTACGGAGGTGAAATTTCGACTGGATCAGAATGGTAAACCAATAGGGGTTTATGTAAAGGAAAGAAAGGATGCCCATAAATTAATTGAAGAATTTATGCTTTTGGCAAATCGAAAAGTAGCCGAATTTATTTCCAAAAAAGGGGATAAAAAACATCCCTTTACCTTTGTATACAGGGCCCATGATCATCCCGATGCCGATAATTTATTAAAGTTTTCTCAGTTTGCCGCAGGTTTTGGATATAAAATCAATACCAAAACCCATAAAGATATTTCCCGTTCCCTAAATAAATTAATGGCCGATGTGGAAGGAAAAAAAGAGCAGAACGTTTTAACTCAATTAGCTATTCGCTCTATGGCGAAAGCTATTTATACCACGAAATCCACTTCTCATTATGGATTAGCCTTCGACTATTATACCCATTTTACTTCCCCGATAAGGCGGTATCCCGATATCATGTCCCATCGTTTATTACAAACCTATTTAATGGGAGGCAAATCGGTCGATTTGGGAGATTATGAAAAGAAATGCGAGCATTGCTCACAAATGGAGAAAAAAGCAGCTGATGCCGAGAGGGCCTCGGTCAAATATAAACAAGCTGAATACCTTATGGACCAGGTGGGACAGATTTTTGATGGGGTAGTTTCCGGTGTGACAGAATGGGGTATGTATGTGGAGATTATTGAAAATAAATGTGAAGGGATGATACGGCTTCGCGATATGGATGATGATTTTTATATCCTTGATCAGGCTAATTATTGTATAATTGGGCAAAGGAAAAAGAAGAAGTTTCAGCTTGGCGATGAACTTAAAGTAAAAGTAAAATCCGTAGACCTGGTAAAAAAACAGATTGACTTTAGCCTTGTTAAATAATTTCATCTATCCGATTACATGCATACCTATCAGGAACTACAAGAGAAAGTACAATTAGGCTTTGAATCCCATTGTTTACCCCAAACGCCCAGGGAATTATATGATCCTATGCGGTATTTATTGCATTTAAACGGGAAACGTATTCGTCCTTGTCTTCTTTTAATGGGGGCCAATCTCTTTACCAATAGGATAGACCCATTTATTGAGCAATCCATGGCTATGGAAATATTCCATAATTTCACCCTGATGCATGACGACATTATGGATCAGGCTCCTCTTCGCCGGGGGAAGCCCACGGTTCATGAGAAATGGAATACCCCCATTGCCATATTATCCGGGGATGCCATGCTGGTGGAGGCGTATAAACTTTTATTAAAGTCTCCGGAGCAAAAAATAAAGCCGATTCTGGAATTGTTTAATAAAATGGCTACACAGGTTTGCGAAGGCCAGCAAATGGATATGAATTTCGAAACATCGGGGAAGGTCACCATAGGGGAATATCTCTATATGATAGAACTAAAGACGGCGGTTTTATTGGGGGCAAGTTTGAAAATAGGAGGAATTTTGGCCGATGCATCAGAAAATAATAATGATCATTTATACGAATTCGGAAAAAATTTGGGGATCGCTTTCCAGCTTCAGGACGATTTACTCGACGTTTATGGCGATTCCTCGAAATTTGGTAAACAGGTTGGGGGAGATATCCTGGCAAATAAGAAAACCTTTTTATTAATCCGTGCATTGGAACTTTCGCAGGGGCCTGTCCTGGAAGAATTAATGGCTTGGTTAACCACCCCGGTTTTTGACCCGAATGAAAAAATTGAGGCAGTAAAAGAAATTTATAATCAATTAAACCTGCCCGAAAAAGTACAGGATCAGATTACCTTTTATCATGATAAAGCGGTTTCCCATTTGGAAAATATTCAGGTAGAAGAAACCCGGAAACAGGTCCTGGAAGAGCTTATCGATTCCTTATTATACAGGCAATACTAACTACGCTGGGTTTTCTTTTTTCTTCCAGGATCCCATAGCAAGAAGGATAAGAATAAAGCAGGTTATTAAAATGGCAGTTAAAGGAATTAGCATAAATTTAGGTTCTTAAACTAGTATACGAGTGTATTTTTCTTTTTGTTATCATTTCCTTCCTAAAATTCCGTCTGTTTTATGTTCATTTTTAGAATTCCAGTTTATCCGTTTATTTTGAAAATGGGATAGGTTTGTTTCTTTCACCTCTTCATTTGGACTTATGGGTAAGATATTAATATGGTAATCGTCGTGCCCATTCCGTTTTGGGACTTGATAAAATATTTCCCGCCTAAAATCTCGACTCGTTTTTGAATGTTCTTCAATCCCATCCCGATAGGTTCATTCAAGGTATTGCCCACATTAAATCCAATTCCATTATCGGAAATTTCTAATTCCAATACGGGTTCGTTATATTCAATTTTAACGGCAATTTCTTGTGCTTCAGAGTGTTTTATAATATTATTCAGGATTTCCTGCGTCATGCGAAATAAAAATAAATCCTTGTTGGAATTTCTATCATCAGGCAAATTTCCTGGAATTAAAAATGCAATTTTATATCTGCCTGATTTTTCTATCCAGTTTAAATGACCCTTTATAGCCTGTATTAACCCAATTTGTACCAATTGATCGGCCTGAATTAATTTACCTAAAGCCCTCATTTCTTTTAAAGCCTGAGAATTAATAGATTTTGTGGTCTCTATTTTCTCTTTTACCTTATCTGGGTCGGTTGGATCGATGGTATGAAGGGTAAGGGAAATTAAGCTTAGTAATTGGCCTATATTATCATGTAAATCGGAAGCTATGGTTTCAAGAATTTGTTCCCGTACCTCACTCTGGGTTTTTAGTATTTCCGATTCGAAATCCTTTTGCATTTTCTTTCTTTCCTCATAAAACCGTCTCTTCCTTTTATTATAAAGACCATCATACTGTAATAAGGACCCTACATAGGCCGATTCCATCACAGAAGACACGGAAAAAATAAGTACCACCAAACCAGCCATACTAGTTATTACCAATATGGGCAAAAAATAGAGCTCAATTTCCATTGGGAATTTAAATCCTAATTTTTGAGCAGATCCAATAAAAATTATAAATAAAACAGAGAGAAATAGAAAAATTCGAGCCTGACGTATATTGGAAATGAGCATGGAAATAACAGGAACCAGGGCTAGCCATGGTAATATAGGGGAGCTTAGGCCCCCGGTCTCATAAATATCATAGATGGACGAAAGAAAAAAAAGGAATGAAAATAGGTTTCCACATAAAATTAGGGGGACTCCGTATTTAAATAAGAACAATAAGGAAGAAAACAGAAAAATAAAGCTGGCTATTTGCCACATGACATGAGGCATTTTAAATAGTATACAATTCCCTACATAAAAAATGGAAAAAAGTATCGTTATTAAGATAGTATTAACAAAGATTTTTGATTTTCTATATAAATCCACATGGATTGAATTTCTTTTTGGAATAAAAAAATCGTGTATTTTATATAAAAG
>Ga0209067_10001125_pt1 | contig 16814 bp, 10 predicted proteins | sample ColStrG_CSR_2013_FD_187199 | JGI IMG/M metagenome (GOLD analysis project Ga0209067, IMG submission 187199) | Freshwater sediment microbial communities in response to fracking from Pennsylvania, USA - Cold Stream Run_MetaG_CSR_2013 (SPAdes)... | ecosystem: Environmental > Aquatic > Freshwater >...
CATTGCGTTCAGTGCTATCGGGCAAACGATCAATATTATGACGCTCGGGGGCCTGGCTCTGGCGGTCGGCATTCTCGTGGACGATGCCACAGTTGAGGTGGAGAACATCAATCGCAATCGTGAGGCAGAGCCCGAGAAGAACATGGACGAAGTTGTTCTCGACAGCGCGTCGCAAATCGCGACACCAGCATTCGTTTCCACGCTCTCGATCTGCATTGTGTTTGCCCCAATGTTCTTGCTTTCTGGCGTGGCGCGATACTTGTTTGTGCCGCTCGCCGAGGCGGTAGTGTTCGCGATGTTGGCGTCGTATTTCCTATCCCGGACTATCGTTCCGACCATGGCCAAGTATTTATTGAAGGCAGAGAAAAAGGAGACCGGAGATTCGCCGAGCCACAATCCGCTGCTGCGATTTCAGAAGGCCTTTGAGGCAGCCTTCGAGAGATTTCGTCGCAGCTATCGCGGCCTCCTGGAGATCTGCTTGCATCACAGGCCCGCTTTCCTGATTGCGTTCTTTGTTGCTTGTCTCGGATCTTTGGCAATCCTGATTCCTTGGTTAGGCCGAGACTTCTTTCCCAATGTTGACAGCGGTACTTTCAAGCTTCATATGCGCGCTCCCACAGGGATGCGCATTGAAGAGACTGCTAACCTTTGCGACTTGGTCGAGCAGTCTATTAGGCAGCAGATTCCGCCGGCTGAAGTCCAGAGTGTCATCGACAACATCGGCCTGCCCTATAGCGGCATCAATCTCTCTTACAGCAACTCGGCGCCGGTTGGCACATCCGATGCCGACATTCTTGTGACCCTGTCAGCCAAACACCATCCCACCGACAACTACATTCACCAGCTTCGTCTGACACTTCCGAAAGCGTTCCCTGGGGTTTCATTCGCTTTCCTGCCTGCCGACATGGTCGGGCAGATTCTCAATTTTGGATTGCCCGCTCCTCTTGACGTTCAGGTTGTCGGAAACGACTTGCAAGCAAACCGGATCTACGCGGACGAACTGCTTGCGAAAATGAGGTATGTTTCCGGAGCGACCGATCTGCGGATTCAGCAGCCCTTCGATGAGCCGTATCTTCGCCTGAGAGTGGAACGTACGAAGGCCGAGCAATTGGGTTTTACTGCTCATGACATCGCGCAGAATCTTCTGGTGTCCCTGAGTGGCAGCTTCCAGACTTCACCTACGTTCTGGGTAGATCCAAAGAATCATGTCAGCTATCAAATCGCGACCCAGACGCCCCAATATCACGCAAACACTTTGCAGGATCTTGAGAACGTTCCCGTCACAGGTACCAACCCAGCAGCTCCTCCATCGCTCATGGCCAGTCTGGTGTCTACGCAGCGCGGAGCAGGAATGGCGGTTGTGTCTGATTACAACGTTTCGCCTGTGATCGACATCTTCGGCTCTGTTGCGGGCCGCGACCTGGGCGGCGTAGCGGGCGACATCAACAAGATCGTTGACGCAACACGCCCGGAGTTACCACGCGGCTCGCGAGTCGTTATCCGCGGTCAGGTTCAGACGATGAGAGCATCTTACATCGGCCTCCTGAGTGGACTGGTGTTCTCGATCGTACTCATATACCTGCTGATTGTGGTCAACTTTCAATCCTGGCTCGATCCCTTCATCATGATCTCCGCGCTGCCCGCGGCACTCGCCGGGATTGCCTGGTTCTTGTTTATAACGCACACGACTCTGAGCGTGCCGGCCCTGATGGGAGCCATCATGTGCATGGGTGTAGCAACCTCAAACAGCATCCTGGTGGTGAGTTTTGCCGCCGAAAAAATGACGGAAGGAATGGATTCCCTTGGTGCCGCTCTAGAAGCAGGATTTACGCGGTTCCGCCCCGTGCTGATGACCGCGTTAGCCATGATTATCGGCATGGTACCCATGGCTCTCGGACTCGGGGATGGCGGTGAACAAAATGCTCCACTTGGCCGGGCAGTTATAGGCGGACTGATTTTCGCGACGGTTTCGACGCTGTTCTTTGTCCCGGCATTTTTCAGCGTTCTGCAAGGCTCGCGCCGGCATTCAGCCCAGACGGAACAAGCACACTAGATACAGAGTCATGGAGAGTCATTTTATGTTGCCTCAAACGCAGACGGAAGATCGACAACCAGTGGGCGAGCACACACCCACATTGAGCCTTGTAGTAGCACAAAAGCGGCCGCGCAGGGCCTGGCTTGTCCTGGCGCTGGCGGCGATTGCGGTTGCTGCCCTCTTGGTTTCCGGCATCTGGTCGCGCGTCAAAGCCGGCGCAACTCTACGCGCGGAGACAGCTCAAGCGGCCATGCCCGCCGTGTCGGTGGTGTCCCCCAAACAAACGGCGCCAGCCGACGAAATCATCCTGCCCGGAAACGTGCAACCATTCATCACTTCACCCATTTACGCTCGCACGAATGGTTATTTAAAAAAATGGTATTTCGATATTGGGGCACACGTTAAGAAGGGCGAGTTGCTTGCAGTCATCGAAACGCCGGAAGTCGATCAGCAACTCGAGCAAGCCCGCAGCAACCTATTGACCGCGCAGGCAAATCTCGAACTCGCTTCCATTACCAAGACCCGGTATCAGGGGCTGCTGAAGAGCAATGCTGTAGCGCAACAGGACGTCGACAACGCGGTCGGTACCTACAATGCGAATAAGGCTATCGTCGAAGCCGACAAGGCAACCGTAGAGCAGTACGCGGCCCTGGTATCTTTCGAAAAGATCTATGCGCCTTTCGATGGTGTGATTACGGCGCGCAACACGGATATCGGCGACCTCATCAATTCCGGCAGCAGCAGCAGCGTGAAAACCGACCTCTTTCACATCTCTCAACCTGGAAAATTGCGCGTTTACGTAAACGTCCCCGAGGAATACACGCGGGGGATCAAAGTCGGCATGACCGCGGATCTGAGTCTCGCGGAGTTCCCGGATCGCAAGTTTCAAGGGAAACTGGTGCGCACCGCCGACGACATCAACCTCACAACTCGTACTCTTCTCATTGAAATTGATGTGGACAATCCGACGGGCACGCTGCTCACGGGTTCCTACGCAGAGGTCCACTTGGCGGTCCCAACGCAGGCCTCGACCTTTCTGCTTCCGGTGAATACTCTGCTCTTCCGCACTGAAGGGTTACGCGTAGGAGTGGTGAAAGACGGAAAGGTCACGCTGACCGCTGTCACTCCTGGGCATGATTTCGGCAACCAGATAGAGATCGTCTCCGGCCTCAAGCCAGAGGATCAGGTCATTATTAATCCACCCGACTCGATTGTGTCCGGTCAGCAAGTCCAAATCGTTCAGGCAACCTTGCCGGGAGATACCAAGTGAAGCTACCTCGCAAACTGATTTTCAGAAGCTCACGGAAAGCAGCCGGACGTGTTCTGTTAGCCATCGCAGTTCTGCAGTTGGCGGGATGCGTGGTTGGCCCAAAGTACCACCCGCCCGCGATGCAGGCTCCTGCTGCCTATAAAGAGGTAGGAGATTGGAAGCCCGCCCAACCGAACGACCAGAATCTTGGCGGTGGGTGGTGGACGATATTCCAGGATCCTCAGCTGGATGCGCTTGAAGTTCAGGTCAATGTATCCAATCAGAATCTAAAGGCAGCGGAGGCGCAATTTCGACAAGCGCGGGCGGCCCTGCGCTACTATCGGGCTGACTACTACCCAACCGTGACTTACGGGCCATCGGCGACTCGTGAACGGATCTCCTCCCGCCGGCCCCCTTCGACCTCGATCTTCGACGGCATCACGTACAACGATTTCGTCCTGCCGTTCAGCGTGTCGTACCAAGCTGACGTCTGGGGGCGCGTGCGAAAAAATGTGGAGTCCTACCGTGAGCAAGCACAAGCCAGCGCGGCAGATCTGGCGACAGTCAATCTGAGCATGCACGCGGATCTAGCCGTTGATTACTTTCAGGCCCGCAGCCTGGATGCCGAGGAAGAGCTGCTGAACTCTACAGTGAAGCAGTACGAGCAGGCCCTGGAACTGAATGAAAGCCGCTTCCAGGGAGGGATTGCTTCGGAAGTGGAAGTCGAGCAGGCGAAGACCCAACTGCAAACGACCCGAGCTGCTGCGATTGATGTGGGCGTACTCCGCGCGCAATACGAACACGCGGTAGCTATCCTGATTGGGAAACCCCCGGCGGAGTTCAGCCTCCCTCCGCTGCCTCTCACCACACCGCCTCCTCATGTTCCCATCTCCGTGCCCTCTGAGTTGCTGGAGAGACGCCCGGATATTGCGGCGGCGGAGAGACGGGTAGCCTCGGCCAACGCCCAGATCGGAGTCGCGAAGTCGGCCTACTACCCAGTGATCAGCTTAGGCGCCTCTGGTGGTTTTGAAAGCTCCTCCATTACCACCCTGCTCAATGGGCCGAGCGGCCTCTGGTCAGTAGGGCTGTCGCTCGTCGGTACAGTCTTCGATGTGGGAAGACGCCGTGCACTCAACGACCAGGCACGTGCCGCGTATGACTATCAAGTCGCCGCCTATCGAGAGAACGTGCTGACTGGATTCCAACAGGTGGAAGACAACCTGGCGGCTGTGAGAATCCTGGAAAACGAAGCCAAGGTTCAAGACGAAGCAGTCGTCGCCGCCCAGCGTTCGCTCGATCTTTCAGTCACCCGATACAAGGGTGGTGTCACAAGTTACCTCGAGGTGATCACCGCGCAAAGCGCCGCGCTCTCGGATGAGGTCACGGCGGTCAATATCTTAGGCCGGCGCATGGCGAACACGGTGTTGCTGATTCAGGCCCTCGGCGGGGGATGGGACCGCTCAACCCTCCCAGAGCGGCCCGAATGCTGCGGCAAACTAGCGAGCAGCAATGCCCGCCCTTAACTGGATCGTCCTGATTCTTTGCGTTCACATTCTGTCTGCCTCGGCGCGGCTAACGGACAGACAACACACCGCGTTTCCATCACTTTCGTCGGCACTCATACCGCGTGAACTGCACGACCGAATGAACCCAGAGCAAAGCAGCACTCGACTAGGATCCGAAACGACTGCCTCAAGGAGCACACAGATAGATTCTGGTGACGAAACGTACAGGGAGTTTACCCGTTCCCAATCGGTTCGCCAGTTGGCGCATTGGATTGGCCTGTCGTCCGATGCGACTTTCCATTTGTGCTCTGCGTTTAATTTTCTCTTGGTGCTCGCACTCATCTATTGGCAAGGGTGTCCGAGATTGTCAGCCGTATTGCGAGACCGGTCCAGCATGATCAGGCGGACGATTAAGGGAGCGCAGCTTCTCAGCGAAGAGGGCCAGCGGCGGTTGGCAGAGATCGAAAGCAGATGGGCTCAGCTCGATTCCGAGATCGCGGCGATACAAGCTGCCGCGGAAGCTGGAATGGAGAATGAGGACCAGGCTTTGCTGGCGGCAACTGCCGAAGATTCTCGCAGGATTCTGGAATACGCAGAACACGAAATCGTATTGGCCGCCCAGCGCGCACGACGTGAACTGAAGGCATTTGCCGCAGACCTAGCTGTCTCCATTGCTCGTCAGTCAATACGGATCGATGAAAAAACCGATCAGGATCTAATCAGAGCCTTCGTCAAAGAGCTGGAACACCGCGGCGAAACCGCTGAAACAACCCTGGAAACTTCAACGCAAAAGAATTATCACGAGGATTCTAATGATGAAGAACTTCAACACGCTTTCGGAACGCGAGATTCTGGCGCTGGCTATTTCTCTTGAAGAAGAGGACGAGCGTGTTTATGCCGATTTCGCCGAAGGCCTCAAGCAGGATTTCCCAGCCTCGGCTTCGGTGTTTGACGCCATGCGCGGTGACGAGTCGGGCCACCGTCGAAGGCTCATCGAGCTATATCGGCAAAAGTTTGGTGAGCATATCCCATTGATTCGCAGGCAGGACGTGAAGGGTTTTGTGCCGCGGAAGCCGGTCTGGCTGATGCGCCCACTCGGGCTCGATACGGTCCGGAGGCAGGCCAGCACAATCGAGGTCGAAACCCGGCGATTTTATGAAAGGGCTGCGATGCGGGCTCAGGATGCCACTATCCGCCAACTGCTCGATGACCTGGCCCAGGAGGAACGCACGCACGAGGGCCGGGCGCAGGAGTTAACCGAAGAAAAGCTGCGCCCAAAGGTCAAGGAAGATGAAGACAAGGCTCGGCAGCGACTTTTTGTTTTGCAGATCGTACAACCGGGTCTTGCGGGGCTCATGGATGGCTCCGTATCGACGCTGGCCCCGGTGTTCGCAGCTGCTCTTGCAACTCGGAACTCATGGGATGCGTTTCTGGTCGGATTGGCCGCATCGCTCGGCGCAGGAATTAGCATGGGCTTCGCCGAGGCACTCTCTGACGACGGCAGCCTCACGGGACGTGGCCACCCTTGGATCCGAGGATTGATCTGCGGTGCCATGACAGCTCTCGGTGGGATCGGCCATACTCTGCCTTTCCTGCTGCCGAGTTTCCCCGCGGCGATGACGATAGCGTTTTTCGTCGTTCTGGTTGAACTCGCCGTCATTACCTGGGTTCGACATCGTTATATGGAGACACCGATCATCTCGGCAGCAACGCAGGTGGCGCTGGGAGGTGCCTTGGTCTTCGGGACTGGGGTGCTGATTGGCAGTTCTTGAGCCTCGCGCATCAGTGCGCGATTATGAAAACTTGTTCGTGGCGTGCAAGGAGCGGTCCCATTGCAGTTCAACGCTTACAAGATCCCGCTGATGAGAAACCTGACCTTCTCTCGGGTCGGTGGAGATTGTAATTAGGCGATGCTGTTTTGGAATGTTGCTTGCGACCTCCTTAGACTGCACCCAGACGCTGCCGTGACATGGACCGGTGTACCTGGATTTCATTGGACGAACTAGGATGAAAAACTGGCGGAGAGAGTGGGATTGTGCTTGCCGCAAATTCAAAAATCACATTGAAAATGCAAAAAATCAAGTGACCTAGTCAAACTGGACACCCACTTTCGGAAGGCTGTAAATAGCAGTGTGAACATGGAGGCTGCCATGACCCAGTGAAACGCCCGCGCAACCACCGAATGACGGGGAACCTGCGCGGGAATCTTTGCGGGTCGACGGGAACAGGATCACGCGCGAACTGCCTCGGTTTCGCGAAATACCGCACGTAAATCGCGTGGACAATAACAAAGAGCAATCCTGCGATTACCGCCACCCAGACCAAGAACCACGCAATGTGGATGGGGACAATTTTTCCCCACGGATCGATTGCCCATTGTAAGAGGTTCACGAGGCCTCCTCCACTCCCGCCATGGCGCGCTTCACCAACATGCGAGTTAGATCCCAACCCTCCATCATCCTCAGATCTAAGGTGTCCTGCATTTGTTTCGAGGCGCTCTCTAAGCGTCGGGCGACGCTCTTTAGTCCATCCAGAACACCAGCACGCGCTTTTGCGTGCTTCTCGAACACGAGGGCAGGGCTGAAGGTATAAGCGTAGAGCAAATCCAGCAGGCTCTCTTCGACGCATCCCTTCTGTGTCAGTTCCCGAAATGCGTTCCTAACTTTTTCAAAATCTCCCAAGCGTGCTCGAAACTCATTGGTCCATTTGTTCCTATCGAGCACGAGGAACTTGCCGTTTCTAGATTTTGTCGCTGTTTTCATCCGCGCTCATTATAGAAGCCCTTAGAAAATCATCGTTTGGCTCGGAAATGCCGCTAAAGGCCTATGTGTGGACTTGATTGTCTGCCCAAAGGAAGCGTCAATGTGTGACTGGAGGTATTATGCCGGACCCGATTGACCAGCGCCTAACGAACTTGCCGAAACTCAGTAAAATAGCGCTTCGTGAACTTTGGAAACAGCTTTTTAGTATGCCCCCGCCGCCCCAACTGCGCAGACAACTCATGATCCCAATTCTTGCCTATCGCCTTCAGGAGCAAGCGTTTGGATCGCTACGCGCAGCAAGTCGCGGCCGACTCTGTCAGCTGGCGCGAGCATTTGAGAACAACTCAGACATCGCGGTTTCTACCATTCCCAGCATGAGGCCGGGAACACGTCTTGTCCGCCAATGGCGCGACCAAGTCCATCTCGTGAATGTGGGAGACAGCGGTTATGAATACCAGGGCGTCCGCTATCAAAGTCTCTCCGAGATTGCCCGCCAGATCACTGGCACGCGCTGGTCGGGCCCGGCTTTCTTCGGACTCAAGCAAGAACGGACAACCCAACAAAAGGAGATTCAGTGACCATGGAGCAGAAATCGATCCTGCGTTGTGCCGTCTACACTCGAAAGAGTTCGGAGGAGGGTCTCGAACAGTCCTTCAATTCGCTCGATGCCCAACGCGAGTCTTGCGAGGCCTTCATTCAGAGTCAGCGCCAGGAGGGTTGGCGGCTTGTGCCGGACCACTACGACGATGGTGGCTATTCCGGCGGAAGCATGGAGCGGCCAGCACTGAAGCGCTTACTCGAAGATGTCGAAGGCGGCAAAGTCAACGTGATCGTCGTTTATAAAGTCGATCGGCTGACTCGCAGCCTCGCCGACTTCGCCAAGATCGTCGAAGCGCTGGATGCCAAAGGAGTCTCCTTTGTGTCGGTAACCCAGCAGTTCAATACGACCTCGTCGATGGGTCGACTCACCCTCAACATCCTGCTCTCGTTCGCACAGTTCGAAAGAGAAGTGACCGGCGAAAGGATTCGAGATAAGATCGCGGCTTCGAAGAAGAAAGGAATGTGGATGGGTGGACCGATTCCACTCGGCTACGATCTCGACAAGCGCAAGCTCGTCCCCAACGCCGCTGAGGCCACCTTCGTCTGCAGGACCTTCAAGCTATACCTCGAACTCGGATGCGTCAAAAAGCTATCTGCTCAACTCCGCCGGGAGAACGTCAAAACGAAGGTTTGGACTTCGAAGCGTGGCATCCATCTTGGAGGACAGCCGTTTGCGCGCGGTCATCTGTACTACCTGTTACGGAATCGTCTCTACATTGGCGAGGTGCGGCATCGGGATCGTTGGTATCCAGGGGAGCATCAGGGAATCGTGCCACGGGACCTGTGGGACAAGGTGCAGGCGCGGCTCGACGGCAACACGCAAACCCGCCGAAACGAACTCGAAGAGCACTCGTCAAGCTTGCTGACGGGCCTAATCAGAGACGGAGAGGGAAACCGACTTACACCGTCGTTCACGGTGAAGTGTGGCAGACGCTATCGGTACTATGTTTCGCAATTAGCCGTGAACGGTTCTGACGAGTCCCCAAGGCCGACTCGGCTGCCAGCACACGAGGTGGAGTGTCGAGTCACCGAACGACTTGTGGCCTTCCTGAAATCGGACGCCGAGTTGTTTGACGCGCTGAGCACGCCGCAGGAGAGTCCCTCTGTCGTCAGACCGCTGCTAGCAGCAGCCAAGAAGCTCGCCGCCAAGTGCGCCTCGGCTCACGCTCGTGAGTCGCGACAGCTCCTAGTAGCCTTCCTGAGAAAGGTCATCGTCCATGACGACCGTATCGAACTGCTGGTCAGCAAAACCGAACTGCGGCAAACGCTGAGCGTCGGGAACATCGCTGTCTCGGATGAAGTACCGGCGAAGGAATACGAAGACCTCGACGATACGATCTGCCTGAGCATTGAAGCGAAACGGATGCGGCGTGACGGCGCCGTTCATCTTGTCGTGCCTCCGCACTCGACGACGCCCAGCCGACATCCGAGGCCGGCTCTGATCAAGGCAGTTGTCCGTGGCCGCGCCTGGTACGAGAAAATCTTGGACGGCCAAGTGGTCGATCTCAAGTCTCTCGCCCGAGAGAGTGGTCTGACTTCGACCTACGCGAGAAACGTGTTGGCGTGCGCCTTCCTCGCCCCTGATATCGTCGAAGCCATTCTGGACGGGCGCCAACCGGAGACTCTAAAGTTCGAGGATCTCTACAAGCACATCCCGCTCAGCTGGACTGAGCAGCGGAAGCAATTTGGCTTCGCGCCGGTCACATCCAAGTAAGTCTAAGAAAATTCCCTGTTCCTGCCCCGCAACAGGGAAATACGTTCCCTGATATGCCCCTGTTAACTCCCTGTTCCGATTTCAGGGGAATATGCGTTTTCATGCAGCAGAATGAGCAAGTTAGAGAGAGATGAGTGCGTTTTCGAGAGCAGAATCTCGCAAATTCCCTGTATTTTTCCCTGTTAGCGGGGAATTTCAGCGGAGAACAGTTAGCGCTGGACTGCGCGCTCCGCCATATTGTCTTCCGTACTTACTTCAAATCAGCTCAAGATTGAGGGGCAGTGGGGCAGTAGGGCCTTAGGCTGCCACCTCGCGGGGCATCCTTTCGACCATCCGGTTGTGCGTTTGCGGCTTCTGATTCGATCTTCTGGCGCGTACACTGCATGGTTGCGACGCCGTGAGATACGGCTTCTCGTCCACACCTTGCTCAAAAGACCGGAGAGATCGATGAGTTGGATGCAATTCACTCAACGCATTGCGATGGCGGCCCTTGTAACGGCGGGAACTGCGGTTACGCTTTCACCTCTACTTGCCCAGGATGTCGCATCTCCGCCCAACCCTCCTTATCTGGATCCTTCCCTGGCCCTGGATCGGCGGGTGGACGATCTTGTGTCCCGCATGACACTGGAAGAAAAGGCGTCACAGTTGGTGAATCAGGCGCGGGCAATTCCGCGCCTTCAGGTCCCAGCCTATGACTACTGGAGCGAAGGTCTTCACGGTGTGGCTGCGGCTGGAGTCGCCACAGTCTTCCCACAGGCGATCGCGCTGGCCGCCACCTGGGATGCTCCGCTGCTTCACCAGGTGGCTACTGTCATCGGCACGGAGGCTCGCGCCAAGCACCATGAAGCTGTGCGCCAGGGCCGCCGCGACATTTTCGAAGGCCTGACCTTCTGGTCACCCAACATCAACATCTTCCGCGATCCGCGCTGGGGACGCGGCCAGGAAACCTACGGCGAAGATCCGTTCCTCACCGCCCGCATGGGCGTTGCCTTTGTTACCGGACTGCAAGGGGATAATCCGAAATACTTGCGTGTCGTTTCCACGCCCAAGCACTTCGCAGTACACAGCGGGCCCGAGTCGCGTCGGCACAAGTTCGACGTGTCTATCTCCAAACACGATGAGGAAGATACGTATCTTCCGGCTTTCCGCGCCACCATTGTGGAAGGTCACGCCGCCTCCACCATGTGCGCCTATAACCGCATCAACGGCGAACCGGCGTGCGCGAATACTTTCCTGCTGCAGGACCAACTGCGCGGGGCATGGCGATTCAACGGCTTCGTGGTGTCGGACTGCGGCGCCGTGATGGACATATGGTCCGGCCACCAATACAGCAAGTCCAAGGAAGAAGCGGCTGCCATTTCTTTGAAAAGGGGCATGGACAATGAGTGCATTGATTACATCCAAAAGGTCGCAGACAACTCGGACTATGTGAAGTACGTGGATGCTGTGAAGCAGGGACTGCTCAGCGAAAAAGATATGGATATCGCCCTGCGCCGCATCTTTCGCGCTCGCTTTCTGCTCGGCATGTTTGATCCGCCGGAGATGGTGCCGTATGCGCAGATACCCTACTCGGAAAATGATTCCGAGGCGCATCGGCAACTGGCGCTCACGACCGCCCGCGAGAGCATGGTGCTGCTCAAGAACGACGGCATCCTGCCGCTGACGCGGCCGCTCAAGACGATCGCCGTTGTAGGCCCGCTGGCCGACAACCAGCGCGTTCTCGAAGGCAACTACAACGGCACGCCATCCCGCGCGACTACGGCGCTGGACGGCATTCGCAGGCAATTCGCTTCGTCGGAAGTTACATTTGTCCCCGGAACCCATTTTCTTCGCGAACCCAGGCCCATCCCCGTGGAGTGGTTGAGCACTCCCGACGGCAAACCTGGTCTTCGAGCGGACTATTTCAGAGGCACCAGCCTCAAAGGCGCACCGGTCGTTACGCGCACTGATAAGAACGTCGACTTCAATTTTATTTCCACTCCTGTTCCGGGGCTTGCCTCTGGTGCGTTCGCCTCCAACAACTTTTCCGCTCGCTGGAGCGGATTCATGGCTCCGGCGGAATCCGGCGCCTATCGAATCGGCGTGAAGGCCGATGATGGATTCCGCCTGTGGATGGACGGTAAACTCATCGCCGAGGACTGGTCCACTCACGGCATCAGCACAAAGCTGGTCGACTTCCGCCTGGAAAAGGGCCGTAAGTACGCGCTCAAGCTGGAATACTTCCAGACTACGGGCGACGCCATCGTGCAGTTCGTCTGGACGGATGATGTGACGAAGACCCCGGTCGAAGATGCCGTGGCGGCGGCGGAGAAGGCCGACTTAGTGGTCGCCGTTGTGGGCATCACGTCCGATCTGGAAGGGGAGGAGATGAACGTTCAGATAGGGGGATTCCAAGGAGGTGATCGCACCAGCCTCGACTTGCCCAGGGAAGAGGAACAGATGCTAGAAGCATTGCACACGACCGGGAAACCTCTGATCGTCGTGTTGATGAACGGCAGCGCACTTTCCATCCACTGGGCGAACGAGCACGCCAATGCGATTCTCGAGGCCTGGTACTCGGGAGAAGAAGGAGGCGCAGCTATCGCGCAGACGCTGGCCGGAGTCAACAATCCTTCCGGCCGTCTCCCCGTTACTTTCTATACGGGCGTCGCCGACCTTCCACCGTTTGAAGACTACTCGATGGCGCATCGCACTTACCGGTACTTCACCGGGAAGGCGCTCTATCCGTTCGGTTATGGGCTCAGCTACTCAAGTTTCGAGTACAGCAACGTCAAGCTGTCCTCGAACCATTTACAAGCCGGCGATTCGCTTGAGGTCGGTGTCGATGTGAGCAACACAAGCCAGCGTGAGGGAGACGAGGTCGTCGAACTCTACCTCAACTTCCCCAGGCTTCCCGGTGCACCGATCCGCGCCCTGCGCGGCTTCGCGCACGTGCACATCGGTGCCGGCGAAACTGAGCGCGTGCGCCTGACCCTGGACCCGCGGGACCTTAGCCACGTCAACGAGGCCGGCGACCGCAGGATCGCGCCGGGAGACTACACGCTCTCGATCGGGGGAGGACAGCCGGGAACCGGCGCGTCCGGTGCTGAAGCGGCCTTCTCGATCAGCGGTCAGGCAGTTCTTCCCGAGTAGTGGGGCCGCACAACCTCAGAACTTGAACTGAACGTCGAGCTGCATGCGGCGCGGTGGTTGTGCTGCGGCAGGCTTGCCAAATAGCGGGGAAGAAATAGTCCCGATGTAAGTGACGTAATTGGGGTGGTTGAGAACGTTGAAGGAGTTCAGAGAAACCGAGATGACCTTGGCCTCTTTCTTTTGCCTGGAAAGCGGAAAATCGTGAGAGAGGTTGAGATCGAGATTGACGAGGCCGGGGCCGGGCAGGGTGTTGCGCGCGTAGCCGGCGGGGCGGTCGTTGATGATGCCGTCGTGATTGTCGTCCGCGCCAGTGATAACGTTGACCGGTTTCCCCGAATAGAGCGAGAGCGCCATGCCGAGCGTGACAAAGCGCGAAGGCTGGGTGGATGCCAGCAGGTCGAATTTGTGGAGACGATCGTTGTCGGAGCGTCCCCAGTCGGCCGAAGGATCGTAGCTATTGGCCGGGAAGAACGTAATACCGCTCGTGTTGTTGTAAGTGCGGCTAAGCGTGTATTGGATCTGCCCGGAGAAATACTTGCCGGGTTTGCCGCGAAAGGTAAGTTCGAGCGCATTGCCTTTGAGGTACCCTTCGGACTGGATCTGGCGCACCTGGCCCAGAGCCGGGTTGGGACGGAAGAGGTTGCCTCCCATGGGCGCATTGGCGTCGATGGAGCGGAAGGAATCGATGCCGCGGTTGCCGATGTAAGTCGCGCTGAACGTGCTTTTGGCGGTGACCTGCCGCTCGATTCCGATGCTGTACTGGAGGGTGTAGGGAATGCGCGCGTGGGGATCGAGCGTGACCAGGCTGGTCGGTGTGCTGGCGATCTGACTGGGTAAAACAGGATAGCTCGGCATTTCGACGATGAAGCGCTGCAGGTTTATGCCATTGAAGTGGAGCAGGTCCCCGATGGGACTCGGGCCGGTGCGATCGTAGAAGACGCCGGCGCCGCCGCGAATTACGGTCTTGCTGTCGGCCGTGGGAGCGTAGGCGAAGCTCACGCGCGGCGCGAAATTGTGTGGCTCATCGTGAAAGTAGTTCTGAAAATAGTAGCGCACTCCCATGTAGAGGGAGAAGTTCGGACGGAGGCGGATGTTGTCCTCGATGAATACGCCGAGGACCCTTTCCACAAAAGTCACGTGGCCGCTGCCGGTTTGCAGAAGATAGGTAGTGGGGACAGGGACGCAGGTCGTGGCGCTTTGAGCGCTGCAGGTGAAGTTATAGGTACCGGTGCGGTTGGTGAAGTCGTCGAGGCCGCGGCGGCTGATGTCGGGGATATCCACGCCGAAACTCAGTTGATGCCTGCCGCCGGCGTAACTGGCGAAATCGGTTCCGTCGAAGTGATATTCGGTACGGCGTGCGTCGGCTTGAGCGCCTCCCGCGGTGAACAGCCCCGATACTGTGACCTGAGGCGAAAAGTTGATGCTGGTGACCGAGGTGTCGAAGTGGCCGACGAGAAAGCGCAACTGGTTGAGCCAGTGGGAAGAGACCTGGTGAAGATAGCTGACGTTGACCTCATGCTCCAGGTAGCGAGAGTTGGCGCCCGCGCTGGGAAGTACGGTTCCGCCGACGCCCTGATTCTCAGTAGAGCGATGTTCGTAGGAATAGCCGATCCAGAACTGATCACCGCTCGGAAAATCGTGGAAGATGCGTCCCGAACCGAAGAAGTGATGTGTGGGGTTGGGCACGGTTTGGGCGAAGGCGCCGAAGCCCAGCGATTCGGCGGCAGCGATGGCCGCAGGATCAATGACAGCCTGCTGATCCTGCAGGTCTTCATCGAGCGAGAGCAGAAAACTGGTGCGCTTGCTGTGGCCAAGGGGACCGTTGATCGAGCCTTCGTAATATTGCCGGCGCTCGGGCGGTTTGACCGTGGCGAAGGCGTTGCTCGCGTCGAACACCGAATCGCGGAACATGAAGTTCAGCGAGCCGTGATAAACCGGCGACCCGCCCTTGGTGATGATTTCGAGGCGAGCGCGTCCGGGACGTGAGAAGCGCGCCGAGTAGGGGTTGTTATTGATCTTTACTTCCTGCACTGCCGAAGGAGTGACGCCGGGTCCGTTGGCCTCGATGCCGTTCACGACGAGCGTGACACCATTCGTGCCGGTGGCGTTGTCGTCGAGAAAACGCGACATGGTGGTGATGTAGTCCTGATCGAAGACAGGAACGCGGTCCAGAGCGTTGCGGTCGATGGTGTTCGCATTCTGGTTCTCAGAGCTTTCGGTGGAGACCAGCGGAACGGAGACTCCCGAGGCGACGGTCACGGTTTCTGTGCGGATCAGGATCGGTAGTGTGACCCGCAGGGACGCCGGTCGCCTGCCGCCAACAGTCGCGCTTACTGTTGTTGGGCGGAAGGCTTCAGCGCTGATTTCAAGGGTGTACTTGCCGGGGGCGACGTCTGCGAACGAGAAAGAGCCCGTATTGTCGGTGGTGACTTGCGCCTGCGGCTTCGCGTCCGGGCCGATGAGAGAGACTTGAGCCTTCGCGACGGCAGCGCCGGAAGGATCCAACACCGTTCCGCTGATTGCGCGCGAGGATGAGTGAGTCTGGTCGGGTGAGGATGGCCTGCTGTCGGGCCGGTCCAGAGCTTGCGCAGGCAACCTCACTGGCAAGAAGCCCGTGGTCGCGAGCAGTAAGGCAAGCAGGAAATGAGGTTTCACGCGGTCCCTTGGAGAATGGCTCACGGCTGCAGGTCTGGCCCTATTTAACGGTGCACACCGTCCTATTTATGAATAGCACAACCACATGAAGGGTTTCTGAAAACGGGCTGGGAGGGTTATCGGGGCAATGAGAATGCACAGACGAGACCGAGCGCCGCGATAGCGGCGCCGGCTTCGCTAACCTTTGCAGCGCAGACAGTCGCCACTACAAGCGCCGCACAAAGCGTGACTCTCACCAACCTCCGGCAACGGTGAATTCACCGCGACGCCCGGCGGCACGACTCCTTGCAGCGGAAGTTTTGAGCTCACGCGAAGTGCACCATCACAGTAACTTTCACGCCGGAGCCGTAGGACCTCGGGCCAGCGCGAGCACGGTCACAGACTCTGCCAGTCGAAGTGTGCAGACGCTGAACCTGAGCGGGAGCGGTCAGTAGAGAGCTTGAGGGACGGGCGAGTCGCCCGTCCCTACACGAGCCCTTCCCACTAGTAGGAAGCCGTTAGTGAAATCTGACTAATGCGTACGGGGTCTTGTTTCCAGCCTTGCAGGGGGGTACACCTTGTATGCATCGCCACTAGCTCGATTCCTTTCTCCCCCCGGCCTGACTGGCGTAGCTCCTTAAGGAGACCAATCCTCATGTATAAAACTGCACTGTTGCTAGCCTGTGCTCTGCTTCTTTTCGTCGGAACGGGATGGGCCCAAACCGCTCCCCCGGCCGATACTCTGAAGGTGGATTATTTCGCCAGCGCCAATACTGCCGGCGCGCCGGATGGAACGATGCGCATCACCAATCCCGGCACGTATGCCAATGGCAATATCTGTGCCAGCATTTTCGTCTTCGATCCCTATCAGGAGTTGAGCGAGTGCTGCAGTTGCCTATTGACTCCAGACGGTCTGCGGACCCTCTCCATCAACGGCGACCTCACCAAGAACCCGCTGACCGGTGTTGTACTCGACACCGGTTTGATCAAAGTCGCCTCCACCATTCCGGTGAAGGGCGCCTGCCCACTTCCTACGGCTGTGAATCCCGTGGCTGCGGTTCGGACATGGGTCACTCACATTCAACCCAGCACTTTCGCTGCGACGGAGACGTCATCGCCAGATGCCACGCTCAGCAGCGGCGAAGTGATCCGGTTGGCTCGCCAGTGCACCGCTGTGTCGATC
>Ga0209067_10001128_pt1 | contig 16783 bp, 14 predicted proteins | sample ColStrG_CSR_2013_FD_187199 | JGI IMG/M metagenome (GOLD analysis project Ga0209067, IMG submission 187199) | Freshwater sediment microbial communities in response to fracking from Pennsylvania, USA - Cold Stream Run_MetaG_CSR_2013 (SPAdes)... | ecosystem: Environmental > Aquatic > Freshwater >...
GGCGTGGTACTGGGCGCAGCCACCCTTTTGGATCTGGTCCATGTAGGTGCAGGCCAACGTATTGGCGGGTGTCTCGCCGAAGTACAAGGCCTCCTCGGCCTGGACCTTGGGGGTCGAGACCCACTGCATCCACTTGTAGGCGCAGTTCGGGTGCGGCGCGTGCGCCGCCAACATCCAGGTGTCGGCCCAGCCCGTCGCGCCCTCGCTCGGGATGGTGTCGGACACCTTGACGTTCGCCGCCTTCAACGTATTGGTCTGGTACGGCCACGCCGCACCGGCCACCACCGAGCCGTTCTGGAACAAGGAGATCTCCTGGCTGGCCAGATCCCAGTACTTCTTGATCAACGGGTGCTCCGCCTTGAGTAGCGCCACCGCCGCGTTGAACTGCGTCGGGGTCAACTCGTAGGGGTCGGTGATGCCGAGGGCGGGCTGGGTCTTGGACAGGTACAGCGCCGCGTCGGCGATCTGGATGGGATTGTCCGGGACCGTGATCTTGCCGGCGTACTTCTTGTTGTAGATCACGGACCACGACGCGGGAGCCGTGGCGAAGGTCTTGGTCGAGTACAACAAGACGTTGGGGCCAAACTCGTAGCTCACGCCGTAGTGCTTGCCATTGATCGTGTTGAACGACGGAGCCTGCAAGAAGGGTCGGAACTGCTTCCACGCGGGGATCAGGCTCATGTTGACGGGCTTCACGTCGCCGCCGTAGATGAGGCGCAGGTCGGCGTCACCCGAGGCCGACACCAGGTCGTACTGGCCCCCGCCGTTGGACATGAGCGAGACCATCTCGCTCGAGGAGCCCGCGTACTTGACGCTCACCACGCAGCCGGTGCTCTTGGTGAAGGGGGTCACCCACTGTGGCTGGGCGTACCCCTCCCACGCGATGAGGTTGAGTTGGCCCTCGCCCTTACCCACCGACGCCTGGGGCGCCACGTTCTGGTTCGGCGGGGTCAGCGTCGAGGCGCTCGCCGACAAGGTGACCGCGGGCACGATCGTCGTGCCCAGCACGACCGCGGCCGCCGTGATCACGAGTCGGCCTCTAAACATTGGCTTCTTCATTGCTCTCCTTTTAGGTATTCGTCGTTGAATCTATTCAGGTACAGCGGCTCGCCCCGGCAGGGCCGAGACGTCGTCATAACTCCAGGTCAGGGTGACCTCAGAGCCCACGTGGAGGATATCGTCGCCCGCACCGGTCGAGCGGTTCTGACGAACCGCGGTCATGACGTGGGCGTTGGCCACCTCGACCCGGTAGCGGGTGATCATGCCGAGGTAGGCGACGTCACGGATGACACCAGTGGCGTTGGTGGCCGAGGGCGCGAGGGTCCCCGGAACGATGTCGATCTTCTCGGGACGCAGCACGCCATGTCCGGTGGGAGTGGCGATGACGTTCGAGGTACCCACGAACCCGGCGACGAACTCGGTGGCGGGATTCTCGTAGACGTCGGTGGGATGGCCGACCTGCTCGATTCGACCGTCGTGGAAGACGGCCAGACGGTCGCTCATGGTGAGCGCCTCCTCCTGGTCGTGCGTGACGTAGATGAAGGTGATGCCGATGCTGCGCTGAATGCGCTTGAGCTCCACCTGCATCTCCTGGCGCAGTTTGAGGTCGAGTGCCCCCAAGGGCTCGTCGAGCAAGAGGACCTTGGGTTCGTTGACGATGGCGCGCGCGAGCGCCACGCGCTGACGCTGGCCACCGGACAACTGCGCGGGCTTGCGCGTGGCGAACTCCGACATCTGCACCATGTCGAGGGCCTCGCTGACGCGACGCTGCGCGTCCGCACGGGGCACCTTTCGCACCCGCAGACCGTAGGCGACGTTCTGGGCCACGCTGTAGTGGGGAAAGAGGGCGTAATCCTGGAAGACCGTGTTGACGTCGCGCTGGTAGGGCGGCAGGGAGGTCACGTCGACCCCGCCCAACGAGATCGTCCCGGCGTCGAGTCGTTCGAAGCCCGCGATCATGCGCAGCAGGGTCGTCTTTCCCGATCCCGAGGGTCCCAGCATGGTGAAGAATTCGCCGGGTGCGATCTCGAGGTCCACCTCGCGCACGACGACGTGCGCTGCAAAACTCTTGGACACGCCGCGCAGAACGATGCCCGACTCGGCGGTCACGGGTCCCTGGGCGTCCACGACACTGCTCACCTGCGCACTACGAACCCCCGGCATGGTGGCAGATTACACCAGCGCACTGTCGCGATTTCACGGCCGATCGCGACGGCGAAGCGCCATCGGCGACCGGAAGTGAGAAACCTCGGTGAAGCGCCCCTAGCGCCGACCGTGCCCGTATCGAGCGTGGTCGTCGTCACCGACGAAGATCAGCGCGCCCTTGGGGGCGAACGCCGCGCCGGTGGTGCTGACCGGGGTGACCGTTCCGTTCCACAGGTTGAGTGTGCCAAGGAAGTTAGGCGCACACGTCGAGGTCGCGGAGTTGGCGCTGCACGGTGTCGCCACCGCGTAGGCGAGTGAAGAGGAGAGCCACCCCGTCACCACGTCGACCGAGTTCGAGGTGGAGTCGGTCGCCATGAGCATTCCGTCGTGGTCGGTGGCGTAGGCGGTATCGTCAACCGACTGGGTGAGCGAGAGCACCGACAGCGATTGGCGCGAGGTCAGCGCGTCGTTGACGAAGATCTCCTGCTGGTCGCCCTGCGAGGTCAACTCGAAGTCGCCGGCGAAGCGTGGCGCCGAACGCGGGACCACGGTCGAGGAGTCGGGGTCGGTCAAGGCCAGGTTCACCTTGTCACCACGGGTAGCGCCGACATTGGCGGTGACGGCCGCGTCCTCGTCGTAGAAGAGCGGCGTGAGGCTCGCCACCTTCGACGCGGGGTTGAGCGACGCGACGTAGACGGCCGGGAACGTCGCGTTGGGGGCACTCAGCGTCGCGGTGCCCGGGTTGGAGGCGGAGATCAACAGTTGTCCGTTGACGAGGGCCAGCGAGTCCGTCCCGCCGCCGTGGGTGAGCGGAGCGCCGTAGACGTAGTGAGTGACCTGTTGCGCACTGGGCGCCGAGGGAACGATCACGAACAAGGAGGAATTGCTGTCCTCGTTGACCGTGACGACGACCCCGCCGACCTGCGGGTCGGCCACGAGGCCGTCGGTGCGTCCGGCCACGTCCCACTGTGCGAGCTCGTGGCCCGCTGAGGTGAATTCGACGACCGTGCTGTCGGGGTTGCCCGTGGAACTCGCCTCACCGTTGGGCCCGACGCCGTTCTGGAAGACGACGAAGAAGTCGCGGCCCAGCTGGGTAAGGTCGTCGATGGCGCTCAGCGGCTGGCTCACCGGCGTCGAACCCGACGCCGGGGTGAACGTGTGCGACAACGTGGAACCCAGAAGGATCTGGGTCACGTGAAGCGGCGCCGACACGGTGATGGCGTCGGCTCCCGCGCTCGAGGTCGCTCCGATAAAACCCAGCGAACCCAAGGTGAGGGCCGCGCTCACGCGAAGTGCATCTGACGCTCGAAAATCCATGGTGTCTCCCCTATCTGACGCGTTGCCCCCAACGTAGAGGAAGGGGGTGAACGCACGGTGATGTCCGAGGGTCGAGAACGAAACTCATTGGCGACGCGACGACGTTACCGACAGTGCGAGGCGAACTGCGCGGTTCCCGGCTGTCGCGCCTGGCCCGATGACGGTGAGATCTCGAGGCACGACTCGTCGACCGCCACGAAGGCGCTGGCCGGGATGGCCTTGAGCTGGTCCACCTGGCTGTACGTCCATCGATCGTCCGCCGTTCCTTGGAAGTACCAATTACTGCCGTTGTCGGCGAGGATGAGTCCGTAGGACTTCATGGTGTGAAGGACCGTCTGGCAGAAGGAACTGCAGGTCGACGACGGGAGGGCGAAAGTGGATCGCAAGCGAAAGCGCGCACCCATGGGCGGACACTGAGGCGCGCTCTGTCCGGCCTGGTGGCGGGCCGGCCAGAGGTACGCCTGGTCGGTGCATTGGGCCGTGAAACGGATGGCGTGGTCCATCGCCCCGCTCGCGACCTCGTCGTAGTTGACTAGTCCCGGCAGTATCGGCAGTCCGGCCGCATCGGCCGAGGTGAAGGTGGCGCGGCGAAGTGCGTTGGAGGTCAATGTCCAGATCGCGCCGGAACCCGCGGTCGAGCGACCGCCGCCGCGGTAGTAGGTGTCGTAGGTCTCGAAGAGGGTGCACGCGCGCGAGGTCGGGGTGGCACGGGGGTCCACCATCAGGGCGTGACGGTCTGACCCGCCCTCGATGGGAGTCGAGGCGCTCAACGGGTAGGGACCTCGGTCGCTCTCCGTGGCGTACTGGAACGTGATCCTGGTGAAGGCGGTGGCGGGCCTGACGATGTTCCAGGGGATCCCGTAGGGCGCGCGCGGATCGCCCGAGGGCCCGTAGTCCGGGTGCAGATCAGTCGTCGCGGAATCCATCGACGCGAGCCACTGCGCCGAATGGGCATCGATGGGAAGTGACGCGATCGATGTATTCCAGACGTTGTTGGCCGGGAAGACGGGACACGCCGTTCCCGGCAAGATGGTTCCCGACGCACGCGCGACGAGAGAGGGCGCTCTGGTGGCGACCGCAGCCGAGTCCACGGTCACCACCGAGCCCAACACGCATCCGACGACCGCGAGACTCCTGAGAGCCCTGGGTACCCGCCGGCGTCGATGCGGCATGTCCGCAGAGTAGCACTCGGCAAAATGCGTCCACAATTGAACCTTTTGCGTCGGCGACCCACCCGGGTTGATCACGACGTCTGGCTCTTTCTCGCGGGGTCGAACGAGGTCCGTGCGGACGTCCTCGGGTCCGCTCGCCCGAACCGAAAGGCCGGGTCAGCCCAGTCGCGCTTGGCTCGCCGGGATGTGGAGGTACGCGACGGCGTAGCGCCAGGTGAAGTCCGCGGTGGCGACCGTTCTCGAACACTCCACCTCGAAGATCTGCGTGAGTGAGGGACCGTCGGGCGTGGCGAGCGCGAAACCCGTCCCCGTCACCAGTTCGCTAGGGCAGCCCGTGAAGCCCTTCAGCGGATTGGAGAGGATGTTCTCGCGGTGCCCCCAGCATCCGTTCTGGCCCGCCTTGGAGCAGTCCACATTGCGAAAGATGTACTGCGGGGGCGGCCCATCGTCGTACATCCAGCCAAAGTCCGCGAAGTCGGCGTATTGGCCGAGCGACGGGGGGGCGCTCGACCAGATCGACGAATAGCCCTTGCCGTTGTCCGTGGGGTCCTGGTCGCGACGCGCGGCGCGAGCGGCGATGGTGTCGAGGCGTGGGACCATCGCCACGGCCGGGTACAACCCCCGGGTGGTCCGCTCCAGGTTGCTCAACACGAAGACCTGCTCGGCCACGCTGAGTTTGGCGAAACGAGACGCATCGAAACTGAGTGGTGCCAAACCCTCCTCGGAGCGGCGCGCGGCATCGATCGACGCCAGTACGTGGTGCACGCTGGCCAGACGGAAATTCATGCCCGGCTCGTGCGGCGGCACGATGGGGTGTGCGCTGACCAACGCCCCGGCCCCGGTACCCATCGCGAGAAGAACTCCCAACGACGACAAGGCCAGTGACACGGTGACGATTCGCACGCGTGTCAGGCGGCGAACGAATCTCATGCCTTCCGACGGTAGCAACACGGCCTCCTCCTTCAGTCATCGCGGGTCGCGAAAGGGCACATCGTCATCAACCTGTCATTGTCGCGGGACGATCCGCGAACATGACCGGATGCGACTCCCACTTGCTCGATCGATTCCGAGCAAGTGATCCGTCACGCGAAACATCCGGCTGTCGCGGAGACTCAGGGAGAGGAGCCCGCGACAGCCGGATCGGCCGGTCATAACGAATTGACTCCGTTATCGACGACCACCGCCATGCTTCGACGAACTAAAACCGTGTGAGCCGTGATGGCGTGCGCCATGGTTGGCACCACCGGACGTCCACCCCGGATTCGCGTGACCCGAGCCATGGCCCTCGCCGCTCGCTTCCACGAAGATCGAGGTGACCGTGGTGGGTGTGGTGGTGGAGAGCACCAAGTCCACGTTGGTGGGACTGGCTAACGTCGCGCCGGTGGCGAGACCGACGACCGTGGTGGTCGAGGTCAAGGTGTAGGTGGTGGGAGTCGTGGCACCGTTGACAAGAACGGTGATCGACGAGCCCGCGGTGTAGCTCGACACGATTGCCTCGACGCGAACAGCCTTCGGAGCTTCGACGTTGATCGCGGTCACCGTGACGGGAGTCGTGCTCGACAGTTCCAAGGTGACCTGGGCACCGACGGCCAGCGTGGCACCGGCCCCGAGACCATTGATGACGGTCGCTGAGGTCAAGGTGTAGGTCGTGGGAGTCGTGGCACCCTTCGCCGTGATCGAGATCGACGTCCCGGCGACGTAGGCCGTGACGATTCCCTCCGCCTTGTTCTGCCAATGGCCCACGTGGTGGCCACTATGGCTGGCGCGGTGGTGACTAACTGGTGACGCTGACGCGACGCCCACGGCGCCAACCGTCATTCCTAGGCTCAAGGCGGCAGCCACCGCTGCGCGACCGGCAACCTTCGTAGATATCTTGTTCATGGTGTTCCCTTCGTTGGGCTGGTGTGAGAGATTCTCGAACCTTTTCCAGTCTCATGGTCGACTTTGTGAATCGACTGGGAGGACTCTCATATCTCCGTCAGTCGTTACGAAATCGAAACATTTCGATGAAATTCCTGATTGGCGAGGTGAGATTCTGCCGATTCTCTGGGAAGATCGTCGGGCCACCCTTCACGGCAACGAACCTCCGGCGACCGGTGAACTACACCTGGACCCCGATTACTACCGTCGTGCTGTCCCCAGGCCGACCAGGGGCGCGTCGTATGGTGCGGCTGGAGGGATTCGAACCCCCGACCCTCGGTTCCGTAGACCGATGCTCTAATCCGCTGAGCTACAGCCGCTTTGGTACAGGCAGTCCATCGTAGCCGACTGCTCCGGGTGGTCGCGAGACGTACCTGAGGCCCCTGATCAATCGAAGAGTCGCGCCGCGCCGCGAAGGGATGCTTCGTTGCCCGCGATCGCGACGTCGAAGTCCGCCGCCCGGAAGAGGTCGCTCGAGATCCTTCGAGCGTTCCCTCCCGCCAAATAGACCCGGGTCGCCCCATATTCCTTGGCGAGGGAGCCGACCGCTGTTAGGACGTCGGCACGCCAGCTGTGATCGCTGCGAGCTCGAGCTCGCTCACCCAATGCCTGGTCGAAGGTCCTGCCCGCATCGAATTCGGCTCGCCCCAGGTCGCGGATGCGTCGGCGTTCACCGTCAACCCGTAATGCGACCCCGCAGCCCGTCCCTAGGGTCACCACCAATTCGGTCCCCACTCCGCGACAGCAACCCAGCGCCGCCAGCGTCGCGTCGTTGACCACGCGAACGTCGCGCCCGGTCTCTCGTCGCAGGGTCTCCTCCAGGGCGAACCCTTCCCACAAGTCGTCGAGGGTGACGTCGATCTCGGTGCCCACCCCGCCCAGTCGTGAAAGATTGCCGGGGCGTATCACGTGCCCGTCCTCGAACTCTCCGGGGAAGCCCACGCCCACGCGATCGATTACGAAGCTCTGGGTCCTTTGGATGATCCAGTCCACGAGGCGCTGGGGTGTGCAGGGGTAGGGCGTGGGACGCCGCTTGAGGGTCCCGCGCAGGTGTCCCTGCGCGTCAACCCGAGCGAACTTGATGGTAGTCGCCCCGATGTCAATGGCCAGGACATCGTCAGGGCTGACGGGTGCCTCCATTGCTCCACAGTACTGAGGAACCGCGCTCTCCCCGGTCGCGCACGTGACGTTGGCGCCACCACGGCTCCAGGTGGACGCTATACACGGCGCGGCGACCTGCGACTACGACCGCAGTGTTGCGTGGTCGCATGCGCACAGGAATCACGGGGCGGTCCTTGACGGGTTCAGTTATCTCGGGAAGGTACGTGGAGATCGTTGGATCGGCCAACCCCGCCAGGACCAGTCGCGTCGCATGGTTGTTGACGATGGTCGCCCCCCGCGCCCCCCACCGGGCGGCGAGTTGGGCGAAGTCCTGCACCACGGTCACGAGCGTCACCCCGAGACCCGACACGGTGGAGGCCAATTGATCGAGTTCGTCCAGCGACGCGACCGTCGCGGCTTCGTCCAGCACCAGTAGTAGGCGCAGCGCCCGGCCGGCATCATGACGACGCTGTTGGTCCTCCACCACGCTTCTGAGTGCGCCGCGAAAGAGGGGCTCGTAGGTGGCGTGCTCACCTCGGGGGCTGCACAGGTACAAGGTGTTTGATCCCTCGAGCACGTCGCTCAGGTTCGCGAGCGGTTGGGCGAGACGCCACGGCAGCAACATGGTCTCCGCGGTCGTGACGACACTATCGAGGGTCTTGGGATCGTACTCGAGGAACGAGCGCAACATCGCCTCGTGCGCAGGTGTGGCGTCCAGTGAGATCCAGTCGCTCCAGCGACGACCCTCGACGGCGCTCGCCACGTCGAAGATGGTGCGGTGACGCTGCTGAGCGGCGACGAAGAGTGCCGCGAGCAGCTTGACCGCCAACGAATTCCAAAAGTCTGACTCGACGCGCGTGGACTCCTTGGTGAGAGAGAGCGCGACGCGCATCGCCTGACGTAGTCCCGTGATTCCCTCGAGCGGATTCCACGTCAAGCCGTCATCGCGGCCCGGTTCGAGTCGCTGCACGACGCCGCGGGTTCCTCGCCAGGCCTGCGTCGCCGCCACCACATCGCTCTTGACACTGGTCACGACGACGGGGCCATCCCACCGCAGGATCGCCGGGACGACCAACGACGACGTCTTACCGGCCTGGGTGGGACCCACGACCAACAGGGAGTGACCGCCCTCGAGCCGCGAGCGCCGCCCCAGGGGCAGACCCTTGATGGACCGACGCCCTAGGACGAGGCGTTTATCGCGCACGCGTCTCGCGCATGGCCGCGTCAGTGTCGATGAAGGTGAAATCGCGGTCGTCCGGGGTGAGTTGGACCAACGAACGCGCCGAGCCGTACCGTACCAGCGCCGCGCCACGCGAGAGTTCGGTCAGACAATCCTTCTCGCGTTCGCTCAGGTTCAAGACGCTCGACATCTCGGCCGCCTCGTCGGGCGGCTGGCGGAACAGCCACGCGGTCTCGCACTCGCGCAGCAGGCCCTGGGCCTGAGCGTACGACGCGCTATCGCGCGCGCCCACGGCCGCGACGTCGCTCCAACGATGTAGCACCAAGACGTGGCTCAGTCCCCGCGCGCGACTCAATTTCCACGAACCCCGCAACCAGCGCAGTGATGCGTCGTCAGCCAGGATCGTCCACGCCTCGTCCAGGACCAGGTAGCCCGGCTCACGTCGACTGGCCAGTTGTTGAGCGGCCGCGACGGCGCTGAGAGACGCCACGCTCATCGCGTCGGTCCCCCAGAAGTGCGAGATGTCCACGACCACCAGAGGGTCCTCGAAGTCCGCCGGTTCACCATCGCCGTCGTAGAGCCCCGCAAGGTCACCCTCGACGAAGCGACGAGTGATCAACGCCAGAGCCCGCTCCGGCCCGTTCGCGGGATCGCCGAGATACGGGGCCAGACGTGTCGCCAGATCGGCCAGGACTCGTCGTGCGCGACACTGGTCGCGCGGGGGCCACATCCGGTCGAGGACGTAGCGCTCCACGTCGCTCAGCGCCGTCCCCTTGGCACTGGCCAAGAGGGTGCTCACGAAGTCGTAGTCACCGCGCTCCTCGACGAAGCTCGGCCAACACCAGCCGTCGCGACCGATCACCAGCGGGGTCACGCCGTGGCAGCGGGCCAACGCACCGTATTCACCCTTGGGGTCGACGATCACGACGCGTCGTCCCCGACGCAACGCCCGATCCACCATCATCTTGACCACCGTGCTCTTGCCGGCGCCGATCGATCCCGCGACCACCACGTTGGGATTGGTGACCACGCCCGCGCGATAGGCGTCGAAGGGGTCCAGGGCGAACTCGCCACCACGTTGGCTGCGACCGAGCGCCAGTCCCTCGAGTCGCGTACCGGCGTCGTGGGCGGGCAGACGAAGAGCGTCGAAGTGCCGGGCGGTCCCCCAATGGGTCCACGCCCGCGTCACCAGCCGGGCCCTCCGGGTAGCTGGAACGCGTACCACTCGGCCTGACGCGCCGCACCTGCGTCGAGTCGGAGCCCCGCCGCCTGGGCGAGTTGCTCGAGTTGGACGACGCGCGAGCGCAGTTGCGCGAGCGACGTTCCCTCGACCACCAGGTAGAGGGCCCAACGGCACAACGCGCTCCCGCCGGCCACCGACTGTTCGCGCTGACGCACTATCTCTAGCTCCCATTCACGCCGAGCCGACCAGCGAAAACCCGCGACTCGCGCGACCTGGGCATCACTGCCCAGGCGATGGACCGCCCGGGCCGTCACGCGACGCGCGCGCGCCGCGGCGACGACGGACGCGTGCATCGACAGCGTCAACCACGACAACTGTTCACTGAGGCGACCGAGGGCGATGGCCTCGCGCCCTGGGGCGAAACTGGCCACGCGTAAGGTTCGCAGCACGCGGTCGGGGGTGCGCACGTAGCCGCGACGCTCCAGGATCGGTGTTCGACCAAGGTGCAGCGAGGTCACGACTCCCGCGCGCGCGTCGCGTCGCCACTCCGGTGGTGGCGGTGCCGGTCGCGTGGCGCTCAACGTCGTCCGGACGGGTCCCGACCCCCGTACCCCCACGTGGATCGCCACGTGGGCCGCCTGCCCGGCATCGGCGAGCGAGTCGCAGAACTGCGCCAGTCGAGTGGCGAGTGCCATATCGCGGTCGGCCAGATCGAGTCGACCTCGGTGGACGAAGTCGTAGCACCACGCGCGGCTACTCGCGCCGACGTCGATGATCAGCGATTCGTCCTCGACCCTCAGCGCCGCCCAGGTCAGGCGTCGACGTGACGCGTAGCGCGCCTCGAGCGCGACGCGCTCAGCCCACGAGCGTCCGGACCGGTCGACCACCATCAACATGGCGCACAATGCCACTAACGGCCATTCGACCTCGGGCCATCGTCGCCGCACCAGCGCATCGGCGCAGAGAGCCGCGGCCAGTGCCGCCAGGGCGAGTCGGTGGCGCTCGATCCCCCACCACGTCACGACGGCGTCCGACGCACCCAGCACGGCGCGAGGTTGATTACTCGTCAAAGTGCCACCCGATCACGGGGCCCATCTCGTCGGTGTAGTACGCGACGTGCCCGGTGCGCAGCTGGGGCTCGCCCACCGGTGGGGGCGGCGTTGGCGCGTCGAAGGGCGGCATCTCGATGTCGGGACCGGGTTCCCACATCGGAATGCCCCAATCCTCGGCTCGGGTGGCCGGCGCCGGGGGCGCCACATCGGGCGCCAGGGCCGCCACCGCCATTCCCGCCGGCGAGCTCGGTGCGGCCGCGACCGCGCGCGTCGCACGTTGGCGCAGGCCCTCGACGCCGTGCAGCGCCGACTGCTCGACGAAGGGGATGAGACGAAGTATGACGAAAGGTGTCAACGAGGCCAGCATCAATGTGACGGCGCCCGTGATCACCGTCAAGGCGCCACCCCCGCTCAACTCGCTCAGTCCCAGTGAGAGCGTGACGACGATCAGGAATTTGCTCAGCGCCACCGCGAGGAACGTTTCGCCCAGGCGCCAGCCCAGGCGCCGCATCGAGGCCATGGCGCTCAGGGGTACCACCACCGGCACCAGCACGAGCAGCAGCGTGAGCACCACGGCGCGGATCACGAGTTCGCACCACAGCAGGACGGCCCCGAGCACCACGAGGGCCGCGAGGACGAACAGACCGAACCCCGGTGTCGACGCCGCGCTGAGTGACGCGAGGGCCTTGCTGACCGCCAGTTCGCCGGTGCCCACCGAGCTCGCCGCGGTCGCGCAGAGTTGGTTGACGACGTCGAGACTCAGCGCGGCGAAGGGTCGCGCGGCGACGATGGCGAAGACACACGCGGGGGCGACGCCGAGGAACGTGCGCCACAGTGCCACGGGGTCGCCGTGGCGCAAGGAATGCAGCGCCGACACCAGTAGCGAGATCAAGAGGAGCACCGGCGAGAGCGTGGCGAGGGTCATGAACTCCGGCGTCGCGGCGCGAACGATACTCGCGGGCTCGCCCACCGCATTGAGCACCGCACCCGTGGCGTGCAGCAACCAGCCCACGCTCGACAGGACCCAACTCGTGAGGGCCCCAAAGAGGTCGCCGAGCGAAGCCTTGGCCAATGATGTCGTGGCGCACCCGACGGGATTCGCCAAGCACAACAGGGTGTGCATCAGTGAACCTTCAGGCCGGTGGCGAAGAAGAAGTTGATCAGCGACGGCGCCGCGCCGATCAAGATGGCCGCCGCCAACGAGGTCGCGACAGCGCGGCGACCCGCGGAGGACTGGTGCATGTTCTGGGTGTGTGAGCCAATGGCCCACATGACGGCGCCGAGTACCAAGGCGATGAGCGAGCCGATGAGCGCCCACGCACCGAGCCCGTTCGCCAATTGTTGCAGTACCGAACCACCCGGCAGGTCGGCGGTCGAGGGATTGAGGACGACATCGGCCAAAGACACGGTTTCTCACTTTCGTTGGGAGTTCGCAACGGTCGCGGTTACGTCACCGGGGTCAACTTCTGCGAGAATGGTCACGTGCTCATCACCATCGGCCACAATGTGGCGTCGTCGTGGCCGCCCGCCCTGCTCTACGCGGCGGGTGTCGTGGTCCTCGCCCTCGGCGTGGTGATCGGCATCCTCGCCTTTCGTCGCCGTGGTCACCGCGCCATCGCCCAACGCCTGGCCGCCCTGGGCGGGCGCCTGGGCGTCGAGCCCCACGACGACCGCGGTAAGGTCGAATCGGCGCTCGCTCACCTCGAAGAGGTCGCCGGCGTCGCCACCTCGGTCGTGACGGAAGCGGGTGCCGACGCCGTCCGGTTGCGGCGGTCCCTGGACGCGTTGCCCCTGGGCCTCGTCTTGTGCGACGAGGCGGGGGGCGTCCTCTACCGCAATCCCCAGGCCGAGAGTCTGATGGTCTCGCGCTACGGTGACGCGATCGCCGCCCAGGCGGTCACCGACACCCTGGCCGACGGGTGGACCAACGGCGTGGCCGAACACACCATCGACATCTACGGACCGCCCCGTCGGACGTTGACGATCCGCGCGGTGGTCATCGACGATGGGCGACGCCCCCTCGGCGTGGTCGCCTTCATCGAGGACGTGTCCGAACGACGACGCCTCGAGGACATCCGCCGCGACTTCATCGCCAACGTGTCGCACGAGCTCAAGACCCCGATGGGTGCCCTGGGCCTATTGGCCGAGACCTTGCAGTTCGAACGCGACCCCGTCGTCGCGAATCGCCTCGCCGAGCGCATCAATTCTGAGGCCTTTCGGGTCAACCGCATCATCGAGGACCTCTTGGACCTCTCGCGCATCGAGGGCGAGGGCTCGCCCACCCGCGAGCCGGTACCCGTCTCATTGATCGTGGCCGACGCCATCGAACGCATCCGCATCGCCGCCGAGCAGCAGAACGTGTCGGTCGAGTTCAAGGAGCCCGAGATCGGCTACGTGGTCGGCGGCGATCGCCGTCAATTGATCTCCGCCATCCAGGCCCTCCTCGAGAACGCCGTCGAATACTCGCCCGATGGCGGCATCGTCGAGATCACCATCGATCGCGTCGACGCCACGCCCTTCGACGAGGAGGCACCCGCGGGACCTTTGGTGCGCGTGTCGATCAAGGACGTGGGGCCAGGCATCCCCTCCAAGGACTTGGACCGCATCTTCGAGCGTTTCTACCGCGTGGACCCGGGTCGGGCCCGGGCCACGGGGGGCACCGGACTGGGCCTGAGTATTGTTCGTCACGTGGCACAAAATCACGGCGGACGCGTCGTCGTCGAATCCCGTGAGGGCGAGGGCTCGACCTTCACCCTCGAGTTGCCGGTGAACCAGCTGTGAGCAAGGACCGTACTGAGGGCGGGCTGCGCATCCTCATCGTCGAGGACGAGGAGTCCTTCGTCGACGCACTCACCGTGGGTCTGGGGCGCGAGGGCTTCCAGGTGACGGTCGCGCGCGACGGTCAAGAGGCGCTGGACGCGTTCCAGAACCGCAGCTTCGACGTGGTCTTGCTCGACCTGATGCTGCCCAAGGTCTCGGGCCTCGACGTGTGCCGCACCATCAGACTCTCGAGCGACGTCCCGATCATCATCGTCAGCGCCAAGGGCGAAGAGGTCGACATGGTGCTCATGCTCGAGATCGGCGCCGACGACTACGTCACCAAGCCCTACCGGTTGCGCGAGCTCGTCGCGCGCATCCGCGCCGTCATACGTCGCCACGAGACCGCGACCGTCCCACTGCCGTCGGAGTCGGTGGTCGAGCACGGACCCCTTCGCCTCGACGTCGACGCCCGGCGCTGCTTCGTCGACGGCAACGAGGTGAAGTTGCGCAAGAAGGAGTTCGCCCTCATGCTCTTGCTGCTCGAGAACCCCGGGCGAGTACTCACCCGCGACGTCCTCATCGATCGGGTGTGGGGCAGCGACTACGTGGGTGATACGAAGACCCTCGACGTGCACATCAAGCGTCTGCGCACCTTGATTGAGGACGACCCCAAGAATCCGGCCTACATCACCACGATCCGCGGCGTGGGCTACCGCCTCGAGGTCACGACGCCGTCGGGCGAATAGTCACGTCACCGAAGTACGGCGCGAGCACCTCGGGCAGTCGGACCGTCCCGTCCACCTGGCGGTACGTCTCAACGAGGGCCGCCCAGATCCGCGCCCAGGCCAGTGCCGATCCATTGACGGTGTGGACGAACTGGGTGCCGCCGCCACCGCGGAAGCGCACGTTGGCGCGTCGCGCCTGGAAATCGCGGAACCAGCTGACCGAGGACACCTCCAGCCACTTGTCGACGCCCGGGCTGTAGACCTCGAGGTCGATAGTGCGCGCCGACGACGTGCCGAGGTCCCCGGCACACAGGTCGAGCACGCGATAGGTGAGACCCAACTCTCGCAACAGGCCTTCGGCGCGCGCGAGGATGTCGGCGTGCGCCGCCTCGGCCTGGTCGGGGGTGCAGTAGGCGAACAGTTCGACCTTGTCGAACTCGTGCACCCGCAGTAACCCGCGCGTGTCGCGTCCGGCCGCGCCGGCCTCGCGGCGAAAGCACGCGGTGAGCGCCGTCAGGCGCACCGGCAGGACAGCCTCGTCGAGGATCTCACCACGGTGCATCGAGGTGAGGGGCACTTCGGCGGTGGGGATCAACCAGAGGTCGTCGCGCGGGACCTCGTACATGTCGTCGGCCGATTTGGGCAGGTGACCGGTTGACATCATGGTGTCGGTCAGCGCGACGCTGGGTGGTCGGATCTCCTCGTAGGCGTCGCGGTGACGGTCCAGGGCGAAGAAGCTCAGCGCGCGCAAGAGGCGCGCGCCATCGCCGCGGTACAGCGGGAACATCGACCCGGCCAACTTGGCGCCGGCCTCGAGGTCCAAGATGCCCAAATCACGAGCGACGTCCCAGTGAGCCACGCGCTGGTGCGCCATGAAGGTCGGGAACTCGGCCCCGTCCTCCATGCCCACCCACCAGCGGCGCACCTCGACGTTGGCGCTCTCGTCGGGGCCGTCGGGAGCGTCGGGCGAGGGAAGATTGGGGACCATCAAGAGTCGTGAGCGCAACTCGGTCGCCACCGCGTCGCAGGCCTCGGTCGCGGCGCGCTCGCGCTCGCCGATCTCGCGGCTGTCGAGCGATAGGGCGTCGGCCACGTCGTCGGCCTTGGCCCGACGCGCCTCACCGACCTGCCGCGAGATGTCCTTGATCTGCGCGCGAAGCGACTCCGCTTCCTGGAGCAGTCGTCGGTGCTCGACATCGAGTTCCAAGATGGCGTCCATCGTCTCGGCCGCGACCCCCCGACGTGCCAATGCGGTCTTGACGACGTCGGGTTCCCGACGCAATTGGGCGAGGTCGATCATGGCTCCAGCCTAGTGAAGCGCGACTCACGCTCTCGAGAAGCGTCTAGGTTCAATACTCGTGAGTTACGCCATCGACGTCAACAATCTCGTCGTGCAGTTCTCCGACCTGCGCGCCGTCGACGACGTCAGCCTGCACGTCCCCTACGGTCAGGTGACCACGCTGCTCGGCCCCAACGGCGCGGGCAAGACGACTCTGGTCGAGACCCTGCTGGGCTTTCGTGCACCCACGTCGGGCGCCGTGCGCCTGCACGGCCTCGATCCGGTGCGCGACCACGCCGAGGTGGTGGTGCGCACCGGGGCCCTCCTGCAACGCGGCGGGGTCTGGTTCCCCATGACCCCGCACCAAGTGCTCGACCTGACCGCCTCCTACTACGACCAACCGCGCGAGCCGCGCGAGCTCCTCGAGTTGCTCGGTCTCGACGGATGTGCGCGCACGCCCTGGCGTCGCTTGAGCGGCGGCGAACAGCAGCGCACGCTGCTCGCCCTGGCCCTGCTGGGCCGTCCACGCGTCCTCGTGCTCGACGAGCCCACCACCGCGGTCGACCCCGAAGGTCGACAGGTCATTCGCGCCCTCATCCGCTCCGAGCGCGACCGCGGATGCGCCCTGTTGATCACCACTCACGAGCTCACCGAGGCGGAACGAACGGCTGATCACGTCGTCATCATGAACCACGGACGCGTGGTGGTCCACGGCTCGCTCGACCAGTTGGCCGGCGACGCCGTCTTGATCGTCGAGACCTCGCGACCGGTCGACCCCGCCGAACTCGGTCGCCGCCTGGGTTGCGTCGTCACGGCACCCGAACCCACGCGCCTGCACTGCGCCATCGACTCGACACCCGAGCGCGTCGCCCTGGTCAGTGCCTACCTCGGCGAGAACGGCGCCAGGCTCACCGCGCTGCGGACCCGGGCCTCGCTCGAGGAGCGCTAT
>Ga0209067_10001129_pt1 | contig 16782 bp, 19 predicted proteins | sample ColStrG_CSR_2013_FD_187199 | JGI IMG/M metagenome (GOLD analysis project Ga0209067, IMG submission 187199) | Freshwater sediment microbial communities in response to fracking from Pennsylvania, USA - Cold Stream Run_MetaG_CSR_2013 (SPAdes)... | ecosystem: Environmental > Aquatic > Freshwater >...
ACGGCAAAACCACGGCCAATGTCAACATCGCTGAATCTTCCTATGTCGCCGCACTGGCGAACTATCGTCAAAGTGTGCTGGTGGCGATGCAGGAAGTGCAGACCGGCATGGACAGCCTGGCGATTTTGCAGAAAGCCAATCAGACCGCCCAGGCCGCGGCCCTGAGTTCTGCCACGGCCTACGACATTGCCAGTGCGCGCTACAACGGTGGGCTGGATATCTATCTGAACGTGATCACCGCGCAGCAGTCGCTTCTTGCCAACCAGCGCCAGGCTGCGCAGATTCAGGCGCAGCAGTTGATTAATGCGGTGTATCTGGTGAAGGCGATGGGGGGTGGGTGGCAATGAGTTGTTTTTTGAATGCGTAACCGCTACACGGAAAAACACTTGCATAAATCCATTTTTGGATTAAAATCAGCAAAAAATCCATAGTTGGACAATTCATGCTTGCTGCTCTCCCTCCCCAGATGTCACCCGATGCGCAACAGATCCAGCAGTTGTCGGCAGCCGGATTGCGAGCGTTTTTTAACATCGCACGCGGCTGGCAACTGAAAAATGAGCAGGAAATGATTTTGCTCGGCCAGCCCAGCCGCTCGCTGTATTTCAAGTGGAAAAAAAATCCCGAGACCGCCATTCTGGGCAAAGACACACTGGAACGCATTTCCTACCTGCTCGGTATCTATAAGGCATTGCAGATACTGTTGCCTGATCCCCAGGCGGCCGATGCCTGGGTGATGAAGGCGAACTCGGCAACACTGTTTGGCGGTCAGAGCGCGCTCGAGCGCATGTTGTCCGGCAATGTCGGCGACCTGTTCGTGGTGCGCCAGTATCTGGATGCAGCACGCGGCGGCTGGGCCTAGCCTGAGTATGTTCAAAAAAGTCCCCGTCAGCTGGAAACCGGCATTTCGCATCGTGCCCACGCGTTTTCCGACCATCTATCTGTACGACCGGGTAGCGAATCAGGCAGATTTCGATGTGCTCAATCGGCTCGAAGCGATGACCAATCCAAGGTTGCGCGACGAAGTCGGCGAGCTTGCGCTGGTGCCCGAAGCCGAACGCCTGTTTGGCGCGGGTTGCGGACCCATCATGGCGGCTTTCACACATCTGAATCCGGCCGGCAGCCGGTTTTCGGATGGCAGTTACGGTGTCTTCTACGCTGCCAAAGAACGCGCTACGGCAATCGCCGAAACCCGCTATCATTCGGAACTGTTTTTGCTGGCGACCAAAGAGAGTGCCATGCATCTGCAGATGCGTCTGTATCACGTCAAGGTGCAGGGAGAAGTCGCAGATCTGCATGGCTATGCAAAAAAACATGCTGATATTGTTGCGCCAGACAGTTACGGCGCAGCACAGGCAGTCGGTAAAACAGTCAGAGCCAGCGGGGCGCACGGGCTGATTTATCCCAGCGTTCGCGCTGTTGGTGGCAGCTGTGTTGCAGCCTTCCGGACGCGCATACTCAAGGATTGTCGCCACGCCTCGTACCTGGAATACCACTGGGACGGGACGAGCATTAATTACATCACCGAGCAACTTCAATAACCTGCCTGACCAGCCTTTCGGAATCACCATGACATCAGAAGCACCCGTCAGTTTGTGGCCTGTAGCAGCAGAATTGGGCGAGGGCGTCATCTGGCATGCTGCCGAGCGCGCCGTGTATTTTGTCGACGTCAAGCAGCATCAGATTCATCGCTGTGATGAACATGGGCAGCACAGAAAAACCTGGTCAGTGCCACAGCAGATCGGCTTTATCGTACCGGCCGACAACGGTCAATTCATTTGCGGACTGCAGGATGGACTGCACCATTTTTCATCGGTCAGCGGTGAAGTGCTGCGTATCAAATGGGTGGATGAAGATCAACCGACCAACCGGCTTAACGATGGCTATGCGGACAGTCGCGGCCTGATCTGGTTTGGCACCATGGATGATCAAGAGACCCGACCCAGCGGCAGCTTATACAGCATGAACAGCGCGGGGCGGCTTGTGGTCCACGACGAGGGTGTCGTCATCACCAACGGCCCGGTAATCAGTCCCGATGGCGGCACGCTCTACCATACTGATACCGTAAATAAATCGATTTATGCCTTCGATGTTCAGGCAGATCACAGTCTGACCAATAAACGGCTTTTTTTGAAACTGGAGCGTGCAGGATGGCCCGATGGCATGGCGATTGATTCGGCCGGCTTTGTGTGGATTGCATTGTTCGGCGGTTGGCGCATTGATCGTTATTCGCCTGCGGCGGTCCTGACAGAAACCGTACCATTTCCCTGCGCGAACATTACGAAGCTGGCTTTCGGTGGAGAGGATCTGCGTACCGTATTTGTCACCACGGCCCGGAAAGGTTTAACGCCACAGGAATTGGCGCAGCAGCCACTGGCGGGCAGTCTGTTTTCGTTCCGTACTGCGACGCCTGGCCTGCGCCAGTCTGTTTTTCATCTGGAAGAAAATTGATGAAACGGCCTGCAGCGGCAAACGCCGTCCATGCGCCGTGCTGGATAGTCATGGGTGTCAGCGGATGCGGCAAAAGCACTGTTGGTCAGTATCTGGCCGCAGCATTGCATGTGACTTATGTCGAAGGCGACGATGCACATCCGACGGCCAATATCGACAAAATGGCAGCTTCCGTGCCGCTGACTGATGAAGACAGATACGCCTGGCTGGCGATTTTGCAGTCGCCTGTGCGACGGGCCCGCAGCGAGGGTGTTGGTCTGGTCGTTTCCTGTTCGGCGTTAAAAAGAACCTATCGCGACCTGTTGCGCGAGGCGAATCCGGCTGCCGTTTTTGTGCATTTGCACGGTGATCAGCAATCCATTGCCAGTCGGCTCGCATCGCGCAGCAATCATTTTATGCCGCCAGCGCTGCTGCAAAGTCAGTTTGACGATCTGGAGCCACTGGGTTGCGATGAAATTGGCATCACAGTCGATATTCAACTATCGCCACAGCAACTCGTGGATCTGATTCTGGATTGGGACCGCTCCCTGCCGCATGCGTCTATATGACGCCTTCCAGCTGCAGTAAATATTTTTTTCGCTCCAACCCGCCGTCATAGCCGGTAAGCGCGCCGTTGCTGCCCAATACCCGGTGGCACGGCACAATAATTGAAATCGGATTGCGACCGATAGCCCCCCCGACCGCACGCACCGCACGCGGCCGGTGGATGAGTTCAGCATGTTTGCCATAGCTGCTGGTATTGCCGTAGCGGATCTGTAGCAGTTCCTGCCACACGGATTGCTGAAACGCGGTGCCATGCTGCGTTAAATCCAGCGGCACATCAAAGTGTTCACGCTGTCTGGAAAAATATTCTTCCAGCTGTTGCGCAGCCAGATCCAGATGTGGATGTTGCGTGACTTTTTGCCAGCCGGTGTTGCCTTTGAAATTGCGCTGGTCGAAAAAATACAGGCCACAGATTCCTTTCCCGGTTGCGGCGTAAGTCAGCACGCCAAGTGGCGAGGGCTGTTCAAAGTAGACGATGGTTTCTGATTTCATGATGTCGGTCTGGGTGGATGGTTTAACGATTGCCACAGCAGCAGTGCAGCATAGCCGCGCCATGGCGATAAATGTTTGACCCGCTGCTGCAACTGCGCTTCGGATAATCGTTTCAGGTCATGCGCCGGCGTCGCCGCTTTTTGCAATCCCAGGTCGCCGGCCGGAAACGCGTCGGAAAACCGCAGCGCGCGCAAGGCAATATATTGCGCAGTCCAGTCGCCGATACCGCGCACGGTTTTCAATTGTGCTACTGCCTGATCGAGGCCGATTCCAGGAGGCAGATTGAAGCCGCCGTGATCAGCAAACCGGGCAACCGCAATCAAGGTTGCTGCGCGACTGTTGGGCATGCCGATTTGCGCCATATGCTCGATGCTGACGTTGGCCAGGACACCGGGTTCGGGAAAGTGATGGGTAATCGCAGCAAACGGAGTGGTGACCGGTGTGCCGAACTGCTGCACCAGTCGGGCGGCGAGCGTGCTGGCGCCGGCTACACTGATCTGCTGTCCCAGCACGGCGCGTATCGCCAGTTCAAAGTGATTGAACGTGCCCGGTACGCGCAGACCCGGGTTCAGGCGGATCTGCTGCGCCAGCAGCGGGTCGGTCTGTAAATGTTCTTCGATGATGGCCGGGTTCGCATCCAGATCGAACTGCTGCCGGATTTTAGCGAGCAATTGCATCAGCACGGGGGCAAACTGGTTGCCGACCTGGATGTCGAGCTGTGCATCCTTCGCAGAATGGGCCACTTTGAGCCAGCCTTCGATGGGCTGTTCGCCGTGCTGCAGGCTGATGCTGCGTACGTAACAGCGCAGATCACCCTGTGAAATGGTTGCCTCCACACCACCAATGCCGCGGGTGTTGAGGTAATCCAGCATGGTATCCCAGGCGAACGGCGGCCGGTACGCCAGGCGCAGCGTAATCAAATCGGAATCGCGCGACTGGCTGCGCCGCAGTGCGCCCGGAGCCATGCCGTAGCGGCTTAAAAACAGGGCGTTAAAGCGCCGCACGCTGCCGAAACCGGACGCGTACGCGATCTCGGTCATGTTCAATCCGGTTTCCTGCAGCAGCTTTTTGGCAAACAGCAGCCTTGCCGTCTGCGCCAGTTCAACCGGTGACACGCCAAAATGCAGTTGCATCAGCCGCTGCAGCTGACGTGCCGACAGACCGACCTGATCCGCCAGATCCTGCATCGAGGCGCCCGAGTTCAGCGCGCCGGCAGCAATGCGCTGCCAGATCGCATACGCCAGATTCTGTTGCAGCGCGTACGGTGCGAGTTCAGGACGACAGCGCAGGCAGGGCCGAAATCCGGCGGCTTCCGCAGCACTGGGATTCGGATAAAACGTGCACGAGGAAGCACGTGGCGTTTTAACGCGGCATATCGGCCGGCAGTAAATGCCGGTCGTGGCGACGCCGACGAAGAAATCGCCGTCAAAGCGGTTATCTTTGGCGCACAGCGCGCGATAGCAGCTGGTCGAATCAAGATAAGTGGAGGAGGTGATTGGATTGTGCATGGCACATTAGAACCCGGCCGGCTGAAGCCTGTCTAGCCGTTTTCGGACATGACGATAAGCCGGTGCTGCAAGGCGGGCGAATGGTGATCCGAATTACGATCTGCATTGCGACCCCGTCGATTTGTTCACTTTTATCATTTTCAGACAGCGCTTTTGTCTAGAGAACCGGCACTAAAAATAATCTGCAAAATTAAGGCAAAAACAAAGCATTTTTCTGGATAGGCACTATGATGAAGTCAACCGGTAGCCGAAAGCCGCACGAAATGCGGCGATGCAACAGGGAACGAACAGAGTCAGAAAACAGTTTTCGCCTGCCTTTGTTATTAATTTATAATGCTCACCAGTTTGAGAAAAGCGACTTCATAAAGCAATGCCATGAAAGCACACACAAAATCTACGACTATTTTTCTTGAATCCGGTGTACAGCCCTCTTTTCCACTTCACGTTGAACTCATGCCGCTAGCCGACTTAAAACTGGCCAACCATTTTCTGATCGCCATGCCATCGATGCAGGATTCGATGTTTGCCGGTTCAGTGGTGTATCTGTGCGAGCACGATGAGCGTGGTGCCATGGGCGTGATCATCAACAAGCCCACGGAAATGACCATCGAAACCCTGCTCGACCGGATCGATATCAAACGCAGCCCCACCTCCGAACTGAATCAGGCGGCCAAACAGCTGGTGATGTTTGGCGGACCGGTACAGGATGACCGCGGCTTCGTGTTGCATGCGCCAAAAGGCAATTTCACCTCGACCATGGAAATCAGCAATGACGTGGCATTTACCACCTCGCGCGATGTTCTGGAAGCTGTCGGTCAGGGCCGCGGGCCTGAAAACATCCTGGTCAGCGTCGGTTATGCCGGTTGGGGCGCAGGCCAGCTGGAAGAGGAAATTATCAAAAATGGCTGGCTCACGGTCGAGGCCGATCCGGCAGTTCTGTTTGAATTGCCTATCGAGCAGCGTCTGGCTGCGGCAATCCAGTTACTCGGATTTGATCCGATGATGCTGTCGGGCGAAGCTGGTCACGCCTGACAAAAAAAACTATACTGGGCGGCTATTTCAGCAAATCTCAAAAGGATGCCCAGTTGACCACCTCCGAAGTGCAGGCCACAGCAGGTAAAACCTGTCTTGCCTTTGATTTTGGCCTGAAACGGCTGGGAGTCGCTGTCGGCAATACCTTCCTCAGACAGGCTCAGCCGCTGACTGTCATTACTGCCGAATCCAATCAACTCAAATTTGACGCCATTGCCACGCTGCTCAAAGAGTGGCAGGTTGACCATTGCGTGGTCGGGCTGCCCAGCCATCCGGATGGCACGGAACACGCCATGTCGGCCCGCTGCCGCCGCTTTGCCCATCAGCTTGAGGGGCGTTTCGGAATCACGACAAGCCTGGTAGATGAGCGTTATACTTCGGCGGTGCTTCATGCCCGACGCGGCGAATCCGATGATGCCCAGGCCGCCGCCCTGATACTGCAACAATATTTCGATGAGATGCCATGAAACCGATACAACAATTTGATGCCGAGGAACTGTACCAGGAACTCGCCCGGCAGATTAAAACGGCTGTGGGCAAACTGGACCATGTTGCCCTGGTCGGCATCTATTCCGGCGGCGCATGGCTGGCCGAGCGACTGATCAAAGATTGCCAGATTACCCAGCCAGCCGGTTTTATCGACGTGTCTTTTTATCGCGACGATTACGCCCAGAAGGGCTTGCCCGCCGAAGTCAAGCCGACCCAGATTCCATTCAATGTCGATGGCGCGACGATTATTCTGGTCGACGACGTGCTCTATACCGGACGCACCACGCGCGCGGCGATCAACGAGCTGTTCGACTACGGCCGGCCTGCCCAGATCATGCTGGCCTGCCTGGTTGATCGCGGCGGCCGTCAGTTGCCGTATGCAGCCGATTTCGTCGCGCAGACCCTGAATCTGGACGCAAACCTGTCGCTGGAACTGACCAGGCTCGATCAGGATGCAAAACTGGTATTGCGACTGGTCGGCAATGACGATAAAGAATCCAATCCCGCCAACCCCACCTGAGGCGCTATGCACAATCCACAATTAAATCAGCACGGTGAACTGCAACATCTGATCACCACGGAAGGTCTGCCGAAATCCATCATCAACCACATTCTTGACACTGCCGAATCATTTGTTTCGATCGGCAACCGGGAAGTCAAAAAAGTTCCGCTGATGCGCGGCAAAAGCGTGTTCAACCTGTTTTTTGAAAACTCGACCCGCACCCGTACCACATTTGAAATTGCTGCCAAACGCCTGTCGGCCGATGTGATCAATCTGAACATCGCCGCCTCCAGCACCAGCAAGGGCGAAACCCTGCTCGACACCATCGACAATCTGGCCGCCATGCATGCCGATATGTTTGTGGTGCGTCATGCGCAGTCCGGTGTGCCGTATCTGATCGCAAAACATCTGCACGACACCAGTCAGCACCATGTGCACGTGGTGAACGCCGGCGACGGCCGTCACGCCCATCCGACCCAGGGTTTGCTGGACATGTACACCATCCGCCATTACAAAAAAGATTTCACGCAGTTGCGCGTGGCGATCGTCGGCGACATTCTGCACAGCCGCGTGGCGCGTTCTGATATCCACGCCCTGACCACGCTGGGTGTGCCGGAAGTACGCGCCATCGGCCCCAAAACACTGCTGCCCGGCGGACTGGATCAGATGGGTGTGCGCGTCTTTAACGACATGGACGAAGGTCTTAAAGATGTCGACGTCATCATCACGCTGCGCCTGCAGCACGAGCGCATGAGTGGCGCATTGCTGCCCTCGGCCCAGGAATTTTTCAAGAGTTATGGTTTGACACCCGAGCGTCTGGCGCTCGCCAGGCCGGATGCGATCGTCATGCATCCCGGTCCTATGAACCGCGGCGTGGAAATTGATTCGGCGGTTGCGGACGGTCCGCAGGCGGTGATTCTTTCCCAGGTCACATTTGGTATCGCGGTGCGCATGGCGGTGATGAGTATTCTGGCCGGCAATTAAAAGAATCACAGGGAAGCGGACAACATGAAATTACATATTAAAAATGGTCACCTGATTGACCCGATGAATGACATCGACAGCCAGCAGGATCTGTATATCAACGCCGGAAAAATCGCCGCCGTCGGTGCCGCACCGGCCGGGTTCAAGGCTGACAAAACCATCGATGCCGGCGGCCTGACCGTGATTCCCGGTCTCGTCGATCTGTGCGCCCGGCTGCGCGATCCCGGTTACGAATACAAGGCCACGCTTGAATCTGAACTGCGTGCTGCCGTGCGCGGCGGTGTCACCAGTCTGATCTGCCCGCCGGATACCGATCCGGTGCTGGACGAATCCGGCCTGGTCGGCATGCTCAAGCAACGCGCCAGGGCCCAGAATCTGGCACATGTCCATCCGCTGGGCGCGCTGACGCTGGGCCTGCAGGGCCAGCAGCTGACCGAAATGTCCGCCCTCACCGAGGCCGGGTGCATCGGTTTTTCACAGGCAGAACATCTGATCACCGATACCAATGTCCTGCTGCGCGCCATGCAGTACGCCAAAACCTTCGGGTATACCGTGTGGCTGCGACCGCAGGATGCCTGGATTGGTGTCGGCGGCGTCGCACACAGCGGCGCGTTTGCTTCGCGCATGGGGCTGTCCGGCGTGCCGGTGATGGCCGAGACCATCGCACTGCATACCATTTTTGAATTACAGCGCAGCACCGGCGCGCGCGTCCATCTGTGCCGGATTTCTTCGGCTGCCGGTGTGGAACTGATACGTCAGGCCAAGCGCGAAGGGCTGGATGTCAGTTGCGATGTCGGCGTGCACCACCTGCATCTGACCGATACCGATATCGGTTTTTTTGACGCCAATGCGCGCCTGTCGCCGCCGCTGCGTTCGGAACGAGATCGCGATGCGTTGCGCATGGCGGTGTTTGACGGCACGATCGATGCAATCTGTTCTGATCACACGCCGGTGGATGATGATGAAAAAATGCTGCCATTTGCTGAAGCCTCACCGGGCGCTACCGGGCTGGAATTGCTGCTGTCGCTGGTGATCAAGTGGGCCCGTGAAACTCATATCAGTCTGCCGATTGCAATTGCCCGCATTACCAGTGATCCGGCCCGTCTGGCCGGTCTGTCAGCCGGAAAGCTGTCGGTCGGCAGCAGTGCCGATCTCTGTATTTTCAATCCGGCAGCGGAATGGAAAGTTGACCAAAGCAGTCTGATCAGCCAGGGCAAACATACACCCTTTGTGAATTATTTTCTGCCGGCGCAGGTGCAGACCACCATGGTGGCCGGACACATCGTTTATAGCCGCGATTAATTCAGTCACCATGTTAAAAAAAATCCGTTACTACCTGCAGCTCGGCCGCGTGATGGTCCATGTGACCCGCGGCCTGCTGATCTGTCTGGTGCTGTTCCCGTGGCTGGCACCGGACGCAAAAAAAAGCAAGATCCAGATCTGGTCGCAGCAGTTGCTGGCGATTTTTCGCGTGCGCGTCAAAATGAATCTGACCAACATGCCGAGCGGCACCGTGGTGGTGGCGAACCATATTTCGTGGCTGGATATTTTTGTGATCAACAGCCTGGCGCCGTGCCGCTTTGTCGCCAAATCGGATATCCGTTCCTGGCCCTTGCTGGGATGGCTGGCCGAGCAGGCCGGCACGATTTATATCTCACGTGGCTCGAAAGCCGACGTGAAACGGATTTATCAATACCTGATCGACCAGATTCTGTCCGGTGAGCGGGTAGCCTTTTTTCCGGAAGGAACCACCGCCACGCAGGGCGAGGTGTTGCCGTTTCATGCCAATCTGTTTGAGGCGGCGATCCACGCCAGGGTACCGGTGCAACCGTTTGCCTTGCGCTATCTGAATCCGGAAGGGGCTCTGCATGCCGCCGTGGACTTTACCGGTGACATGACATTTGCTGCCAGCATGGCGGCGATTTTGCAGGCCGGCGAGGTGATCGTCGAGTTGCAGGGGCTGGAATTTATTGTCTCTGAAGGTGCGCACCGGCGCGAGCTCGCGGTTGCAGCGCGCAGGGCTGTGGCTCAGGCTTTGCAGGTCGATATTGAATCGGTTGAATCAATTTCAGTGCAGCGTGTTGAGTAAATCTGCCAGTCGCACACCGGCGCGCAGCATTTGTAATTGTGCAACCGGCGCATAAATCTGCAGATAGTTCGCACTGACCTGGTGCGGAGGATAAAAACCGGGAGCGGCAACGATGTTGCAGGACTGTTCCGCCCAGGCTGCCGCACCGCCATCCAGATGAATCGATTCAATTGCACTGGCCTGTTCTGCTGCCACCAAGCTGGCCAGTTGCTGCGGATTGCGGTGGAATTGTTCCACCATGTCGGTATCCCAGAAGGCATGCAGATTTTTCCCCGCGTCCAGATAATGGATCTGATACAGATTGCCACCCCGGTCGTCACCGTAGCCGGCATGCAGTGGCTGATGGATATCACCGACCAGGTGCACCAGAAATTTCAGCGCTGCCAGTTTCGTTGCATCACTGGCGCCGGAATGCAGCGTGGCGTTCATCGTCTCAATTTTAGCGACCACACATTCACCATCCGGACAATCGCGTTCGGCGACATAGTGGCAACTGTCGCGCGGAAAATTGACGTAGTGCCAGCGGGTGTTGGTGCTGTCACGGTGTTCGTCAGCCCACGAGGCAATGTTGACCAGTGTGCTGCCCGGTTCCTGGGCCAGCAGACGCGTCACGATGACAGTGGCCTGGGGCGACAGGCGCGACTGGGCAATCTGGGCAATCGCCTGATGGCCGGTCACATCCCATGAAAAAGCCGCAGGCGGTGCAGCCAGTACAGTAAAAAAGGTAACCAGCTTCGCTAATGTTTTCATCGGGATGCGTTCTGCTCAGAAGGTATTTTTCCACAATCGGACCGCTGCAAAAACGCTGACTTCATCGGTCGCGTCATGCAATTTATCGTGGTCCTGCAGCGTGTGAATAATGTCGGGTGAGGTGGAACGTAAAAACGGATTGGTTGCGATTTCAGTTGCCAGCAGACTGGGCACGGTTGAAATGCCCTGTTCACGTTGTGTACTGACCAGCTGATAGCGGGCCTGCAGCTCTGCGTTATGCGGTTCAACGGCCACTGCAAAACGCAGATTCGACAGCGTGTATTCATGCGCGCAATACACGCGCGTGTCGCCGGGCAAGGTGGCAATTTTTTTCAGCGAATGCAGCATCTGCGCCGGCGTGCCTTCAAACAAACGTCCGCAGCCGCCTGCAAACAGCGTGTCGCCGCAGAACAGACTCGACAGTGTCTGGCAATAGTAGGCGATATGCGTGCTGGTGTGGCCAGGCACGTCGAGCACGCTCAGATTCAGTCCGAGTGCCGGTATGTGTATGGTTTCGTGGTCTTTGCAGCCATGGGTGATGGCGCCAATGCGACCGCTTTGCTGATCAGCCAGCGGGCCATACACGGGAACTGCTGCGCCGGCATCTCTGAGCAGATCGGCCACGCCGCCGATGTGATCCGGATGGTGATGGGTGAGCAGGATGCCGCATAACTTCAGCCCATGCTGATTTAAATAAGCCTGAACCGGCACAGCATCGCCGGGATCAACGATAATGGCGTTTTGACTGTTATGGATCAACCAGAGATAATTGTCGTCGAACGCCGGAATCTGTTGAATATGAATGGTTGTCATGATCGATAAGCCCTATGCCAGAATATAAAAGCCAAAACTCTAACATAGACCTGGATAGCTGGTTGAAACAGCCTTCCGGGATTTATGTGCACGCGTGGGAACAGGCACTGCTGGACGAACTCACCGCAGATATTTTTGGCTATAACGCCCTGCAGATCGGCATGCCGCAGTTCGACTGTCTGGCTGCCTCGCGCATGCCCAATAAATGGATCGCCAATGATGTTTTACTGCCACACGCGAAAAATCCGGTAGCGTTGTTGCATGATTTTGAGGATTTGCCGTTTGATGCGCAAAGCCTGGATCTGGTGGTCTTGCCGCATGTGCTGGAATTTGCCGACGAGCCGCACCAGATTTTGCGCGAAGTCGAGCGGGTGCTGATTCCGGAGGGCCGGCTGATCATTTGCGGCATTAATAAAACCAGTCTGTGGGGTGCGCGTCAGGCCATGGGGCGTTTCAACGGACGCTATTTCATGCCCAAGAACGGCGAATTCATCAGTCAGCTGCGCCTCAAAGACTGGCTCAAGCTGCTCAATATGGAAGTCGACCGGAGTCATTTCGGCTGCTATGCCCCGGCGCTGAATAACCAGAAATGGCTGCAGCGTTTTCATTTTATGGAAACCGCCGGGCAGCGCTGGTGGCCGTATCTGGGTGCGGCATATGTGGTGCAGGCGGTCAAGCGCGTCAAGGGCATGCACCTGATCGGACCTGCCTGGAAAAAGAAAAAACTGCGGGTCGGCTCAACTGTTCCGGTCACTAATCGACATCATCGTCACCCACCAGAATAATCCCACTTAAAAAATTATGGACCAGATTCAGATCTATACCGATGGAGCCTGCAAAGGCAATCCCGGCCCTGGTGGCTGGGGCGCACTGCTGGTTGCCGGCGGCAAGGAAAAAGAACTGTTTGGCGGCGAGCCCAACACCACCAACAACCGCATGGAACTGATGGCGGTGATTCAGGCATTGTCTGCCCTGAAGCGCCCCTGCCAGATCATCCTGCATACCGACAGCCAGTACGTCCTCAAGGGCATTACCGAATGGCTGGCCGGCTGGAAAGCCAAAGGCTGGAAGACTGCATCGAAGGCGCCGGTTAAAAATGTCGACCTGTGGCAGTTGCTGGATGAGGCAACCCGGCAGCATGAAATTGAATGGCGCTGGGTCAAAGGCCATTCCGGTCACGACGGCAATGAACGTGCCGACCAGCTCGCCAATCGCGGCGTCGAACAGATTCAATCCTGAAAGTCACTATGCAAAACGTATTCATTACCGGCGCCTCGAGCGGCATCGGGGCCGAGCTGGCCAGACAGTATGCGCAGCAGGGGGCGTGCCTGGGCCTGGTCGCACGTCGTTCGGAAGTGCTGGAAGCCTTGCGGCACAGTCTGCCGAATCCGGAACGGCATCACGTTTATGCGCTGGATGTGACTGATCATGCCGCGCTGGCCAGGGCAGCGCAGGAATTCAACCGCAGTACCGGCGGTGCGCACATCGTCATTGCGAATGCCGGCATTTCAGCGGGCACGCTCACGGAATACAGCAAAGACCTGCCCGTGTTTGAAAAAATCATCGCCACCAATCTGCTCGCTACCGTTGCCACCTTCGGTCCGTTTATTCAGGCTATGAAAGACTCAAATGCGCCGTGCCGTCTGGTCGGGATTGGCAGCGTTGCCGGCATCCGCGGTTTGCCAGGCGCGGAAGCGTACAGCGCCTCCAAGGCGGCCGTGATCAGTTACTGCGAATCGCTGCGGCTGGAACTGCGTGCCACGACTATCCGTGTCGTGACGATCAGCCCCGGGTATATCGATACGCCCATGACCCAGGTCAACCGCTATGCCATGCCGTTTTTAATGCCGGTCGAAAAATTTGCCCGGCTGAGTCTGCAGGCCATCGAGCGCGGTGATTCCTACCGCATCATTCCGTGGCAGATGGCGTGGGTCGCAAAATTATTGCGGCTGTTGCCGAACTGGCTGTACGACCGCGTGCTGGCCAGAGCGCCGCAAAAGCAGCGTCATCAGCATGGTGCGCATGACTGATCTGATTGATGCCGTCGGCACACGGCATGCGGCCATTGGCAATGCCACGCCGCGCATAGTCAGCCTGGTACCTTCCGTGACCGAGTTGCTGTGCGACCTGGGCCTGGCGCCTTTTCTGGTGGGCCGTACCGGATTCTGTATCCACCCGCACGACACCGTTGCGGCAATTCCGAAAGTCGGCGGCACCAAAGACGTCAACATCGAAAAAATTCGCAGCCTTGCTCCCACTCATCTGATCGTCAACATCGATGAAAACGAAAAACCCTGTGTCGATGAATTGGCACAGTTTGTTCCGCACGTCATTGTCACGCACCCGCAAACCCTGCACGACAATCTGCACCTGTTTGCACTCCTCGGCGGCATCTTTAACGCGACTGAACGTGCGCAGCAACTGACGCAGCAGTTCCAGACTGCCATGGCGACCTTGCAGGCCAGTCTGCCCGTACCGATGACCTCGCAACGGGTGTTGTACTGCATCTGGAAAGACCCGTGGATGACCGTATCGGGCTCAACCTATATCGCCGATGTGCTCTCGACGATAGGCTGGAAGGTGGTGCATGACGGGGCGGTGCGATATCCGGTGTTCAACTGGGATGAAGAGCTGGTACGACAGGTTGATCTGGTACTGCTGTCGAGCGAGCCCTATCGGTTTACTGAAGCGCATGTGGATGCGCTGGAGCGACAGCTCGGCAAGCCTGTCCTTCTGGTGGATGGCGAGATGCTGTCGTGGTACGGCAGCAGGGCGATCGCCGGGATTGATTATCTGCGATCGTTATTAAAAATGTAGGGTAATGCAATACCATTGCACCACCTCGCCGATAATGGACAGCGGTGCAATGATCACCCAACCAGATACACAGCCAGCGCAGCAACCAGACAGTAGCCGCCAAAGAAATGCCAGCGATCCTGTTCCAGCCAGCGGGATAACCAGCGCAGTGCCAGCAGCCCGGCCAGAAAACTGAATACCATGCCCACCAGCGATGGCATGACGATGTGCATGAATACATCGGCATGCGGAATGGCCGCTGCAGCCTGGGCTTTGTAGGCGCGCAAGGCTTCCTTGACTACCACAGCCGGTGTCAGCACCACAGCCAGCGCAAAGCTGAATTCTTCGGCTCTGCGCCTGGCCACGCCCAGCATCAGACCGGTGGAAATGGTGGCACCTGAACGTGAGAAGCCGCGAAACGGCAAGCATAATCCCTGCACGGCACCGATCAGCATGGCTCTGGTCATTGACAGTTGGCCGTGCGGCTGTTCTTTGATGCGCGAGGACGCGATGATCAGAATCCCGGCCGCAGCCAGCGCACAGGCCATGAGCGGCGCGCTGCCAAACAGATGTTCGATTTCGAACTCATCCGGTTTGGCAACGAAGACATGTTTGATGATCATCATCAGTCCAAATCCAATGACCGCGGTCAGCACGGTGGCCACTACCAGGTAACGCATATTCAGTCGGAATTCGCTCAGCGAGGAGAAATAGGTTTTTTTCCATGAATGCCAGAAGTAGACGATGGCAGCAAACATGGTGCCGGTGTGCAGCATCACCAGCAGCAGGGTCATTTCCGGCGAAGTCGGATCAAGACCCATGAATTTTTCCGCCATGATGACGTGCGCCGAGCTCGACACCGGCAGCAGTTCGGCCAGTCCCTGAATAACGGCAAGAATCAGAATTTGAATGAGGTTCATAGTGGTATGCAGGTTAGGGGTGGGCGGACAAAGGCGCTATTTTATCTGAACAGTTCCCCAAAATTTAAAAATTACACACACTTCCGGTATGAAAAGAACAATTTTTCTGCACTGAGCCATAAGAACCCTGCAGACAGCCGTGAATTTCATGGTATCGTCTCGCGATTCTATGGTCGGAGCGACACGTTTTCAGGCCTGTGAATGACTCAATCCGGTCAATAAATCACGACATTGCGTACCACGCAGAGCTCAATCAATAAAAGGGATAAACCGTTGAATACCCAATCCAAATCCGCTACGCCGGCCCCCATCATGGGACACCCTGAAGGTCTGTTCTTCCTGTTTTTTACTGAAATGTGGGAACGTTTTTCTTACTACGGCATGCGCAGTCTGCTGGTGCTGTTTCTGGTCAGCAGTGCAATGAAAGGTGGCTGGGGCTGGGACCGCGCCGACGCCATCAGCCTGTATGGCTCGTATACATTCTGGGTCTATGTCACCGGCATACTGGGCGGCTATCTGGCCGACAAGGTACTCGGTGCGCGCAGGGCGGTGGTGACCGGCGGGTTCATTATCGCGGCCGGCCATGTCTGCCTGGCGCTCGATACCCACTTCTCGTTTTATCTGGGACTGGCACTGGTCGTGGCCGGTACCGGCCTGTTCAAACCGAATATCTCAACCATAGTCGGCCAGTTATATGGCAGGGGCGAAGCCGAAGATGAAAAGCGCGATGCCGGCTATACCCTGTTTTACATGGGCGTGAACTCAGGCGCATTTTTTGGCATGGCACTGTGCGGCTATATCGGCGAAAAAATCTCCTGGTCCTATGGCTTTGGACTGGCCGGCTTTTTCATGATCCTGGGCGCACTGCAGTTTTATTTTGTGCAGGGCGTGTTCGGGCAAGTCGGTCTGGTTGACAAAGATAAGGTGGCCGATGCGCAGGTGCCAGCAGAAGTCGAAGCAGAAAAACATATCGTGCGTGACCGCCTGATTGCGATCTGTATTTTTTCCACGTTCACGATTATTTTCTGGATGATGTTTGAGCAGGCCGGCGGATCGATGACGATTTTTGCAGCGGACTATACCGACCGCACACTGGAAGGTTCTTTCGGGTTTTTATTCAAGGTCGCGAATACGCTGCTGCTGGTGATTCCAACCATGGTACTGACCTGGGTGGTGGCCAAACTGTGGCGCGCCACCGTGCATCGTTATCTGCTCTCGAATATCCTGATCGGCATCTGCTTTGTCGCCGTCTGGGGACTGCTGATCTGGATGCTGAGTCGGGAATTCGCTGCCGACAAATCAGAAATTCCCGCCACCTGGTTCGGGATTCTGAATTCATTCTTCATCATCGTGCTGGCACCGCTGTTTTCCAAAATGTGGCAGGACTACTGGAAGCCGAGCGGGCCGGTCAAATTT
>Ga0209067_10001131_pt1 | contig 16750 bp, 16 predicted proteins | sample ColStrG_CSR_2013_FD_187199 | JGI IMG/M metagenome (GOLD analysis project Ga0209067, IMG submission 187199) | Freshwater sediment microbial communities in response to fracking from Pennsylvania, USA - Cold Stream Run_MetaG_CSR_2013 (SPAdes)... | ecosystem: Environmental > Aquatic > Freshwater >...
AAAGATTAAACACTATTATCTAATAACTAACTCCTTGAATGTGAGTGCATTGGCGAACAGATGCACATTTTCCGGGGGGGTCACAGCCGTTTTTTTAAACGCATACCCTGTCAAAAGGACTCTCGCATTTGGGAAATCCTGTGCCAATTTGTTGACATAACCTTGAATGGCATGGGATTGAGGGTAAGCGGTAAAGGAACTGACAAGCAGGTTCGGTTGGTGCTCTTCGCAAATTGACCGGAGGCTAAGGTAGGGCACGGTTTGACCCAGGTAATAGGTTCGAAGGCCCGTTTTTTTGCAGATATAACAACAAAACAGCAGGCCGATTTCGTGCAATTCATTTTCTGGAAGAAACAGCACTGCGCTGGGAGCGTCATGGCCTGGCAATGGAAGACTGTCTATGGCAACAATTAATTTATTTCGAATCAGGTTTGAAATGAAATGCTCTTGTGCGGGGGTGACGTTATCGGTCAGCCACAAAACACCAATTTTTTCCAGAAAGGGATAAATAATTTCCAGCATCATGCGCTCGAAACCAAATTTCAATGAAAGCTTTCCCAAGATTTCGTCAAATCGCCCCTCTTCCAAATCAATCATTGCAAGGATCAATTGCTCGATATAAATAGCGATGCTGTTCTTGGACTCGCTCAGTTCGGAGACTCGCTGATTGATTTCTGCTGCGCTAAGGTTAGCGATTTTTGAAATTTTAATCCCATGGTTGTTAAGCACCGATACGTTGATTATTTTTTTCAAATCATCGTCAGAATAAAAACGGATATTCGTCTGGGTGCGCTGTGGCGTAACGAGGTGATGGCGTTTCTCCCAGATGCGGATGGTGTGGGCCCGGATGCCCGAAAGTCGTTCTAGTTCTTTGATTGAATATTTTCCCATTTTAAATTCTTGTCGAAATATAAACAAGCTGACGATAAAAATGTTTGCTTTGAATTTTCACAGACAGGAAAATGCCTTCCGAAGACATAAAAAAAGGTCTGGCTTGGTTTACCTCAAAAAGCTGGACGCCTTTTGCTTTTCAATGGGAAGCATGGGAAAGTTATGGTCAGGGTATAAGTGGCCTGGTGAATGCACCTACCGGAAGCGGTAAAACTTATTCTTTGCTCGTTCCGATTTTACTGGAAGGCTTGGCAAGAGAAAACGCAACACATCTTCAGTCTATTTGGATCACACCTATTCGCGCGTTGGGTAAAGAAATTGAATATGCGGCGAAAGAGGCTATCGAGGGCCTTGGATCATCCTGGAAAGTTGGGGTAAGAAGCGGGGATTCTTCGTTCAAAGAAAAACAAAAGCAATTGGAGAAACCGCCCGAATTTTTGATCACTACGCCGGAAAGTCTACACTTGCTGTTGGCGCAAAAAAATTACACCTTATATTTTAGCGGACTCAAATCAATTGTTGTTGACGAATGGCATGAGTTGATGGGCTCGAAACGCGGCGTGTTGATGGAGCTTGCCCTCTCGCGACTGAAGACCGTTGCCCCCGGTTTGAAAATCTGGGGCATCTCTGCCACCATCGGCAATATGGAGCAGTCCCTGCAGGTGTTGCTCGGCGATTATTTTGACAATAAAAAGAAAATCAAAATTATTCGATCAGACATCGAGAAGAAAACTGAAATCATTTCGATTTTTCCTGATGAAGTGGAGCGCTTGCCTTGGTCGGGCCATTTGGGTATTGTATTGCTTGAAAAAGTGATCCCGATTATTCTTCAGGGTAAAAGCACGTTAATTTTTACCAACACCAGGTCCTTCGCTGAGATCTGGTATCAAAAATTATTGGACAAAGCGCCAGAACTTTCCGGGGCAATCGCGATGCACCACGGCTCCATCAGTGCGGAACTGCGCAATTGGGTGGAGGATCAACTTCACGAAGGAAAATTAAAAGCGGTGGTTTGTACATCGAGTTTGGATTTGGGTGTTGACTTTCGTCCGGTGGAAACGATCATCCAGGTGGGGAGCCCCAAGGGGGTTGCTCGTTTTTTACAACGCGCAGGAAGAAGCGGGCATCAGCCCCATGGTGTCAGTAAAATTTATTTTTTGCCCACCAATTCGCTTGAGCTTATTGAAGCGGCGGCATTACGCGAAGCCATGAAACTGAAAATGGTAGAGGATCGTATGCCGTATATCCGTTCGTTTGATGTGTTGATTCAATATCTAGTTACCCTTGCCGTTTCCGATGGTTTTTACCCCGATCTGATTTTAAAGGAAATAAAAGGCACATTTTGCTTTTCCTCAGTCAGTGCGGCGGAATGGAATTGGATCCTAAATTTCATTACCACCGGTGGCGCCGCGCTCACCGCCTATAACGAATACCGCAAAGTAGTTTCAGACGGAGGTCTATTGAAAGTGGAAAACAAGCGAATTGCTTATCGTCATCGGCTTTCTATTGGTACGATTGTGGGCGATAGTACACTGTGGGTAAAATATGTTTCTGGAAAGTACCTGGGCTCCATTGAAGAATATTTTATTTCAAGATTGAATACCGGTGATGTATTCTGGTTTGCCGGAAAGAGTTTGGAGCTGGTGCGTATCAAAGAAATGGAAGTGCATGTACGAGTTTCAAAACGGAAAGCGGGGAAAGTTCCGTCCTGGCAAGGCGGACGCATGCCGCTCTCCTCTCAAATGAGTGAAATGATCCGTTTGAAAATTGATCAAGCGGCGGAAGGAAAAGAAAAAGATGAGGAAATGTTTTTTATACGTCCGCTCATGCAACTGCAAAAGGAACGATCACATCTGCCGAGGCGAAATGAGTTTCTCATCGAATATTTCCATTCCGATGAAGGTTACCACGTGGTCATGTACCCGTTCGAAGGACGAAATGTTCATGAAGGTATGGCCGCGTTGATTGCTTATCGGTTAGCACAGATTAAGCCGCTGACCTTTTCCATTGCCATGAACGATTATGGCTTTGAATTGCTCTGTGATCAGGACGTTCCGATTTACGAAGCGGTAGAAACCAATGTGCTCGGGGATGAAAATTTGATTAAGGAGATTCAAGCGAGTATGAACTCCACCGAGATGGCGCGAAGAAAGTTTCGCGACATCGCAGCGATTTCCGGGTTAGTCTTCAAAGGGTTTCCTGGCAAGCCGATTAAAGAAAGGCATTTGCAATCTTCTTCTCAGCTTTTTTTTAACGTGTTCAATGAATACGATTCTACTAATTTGTTGTTGTTGCAAGCCTTTGAAGAGGTGATGGATTTTCAACTGGAAGAGGCACGACTTCGCATGGCCTTACAGCGTATCCATCATCAGAAAATAATCATCACCGAACCCGATAAACCGACACCCTTTGCGTTCCCCATCATGGTGGATCGAACGCGTGAAAAACTGACCTCTGAAAAATTGGAAGATCGCATTCGTAAGATGATGGTGAGGTTTGAAAAATAATTAGCCAGGGCGAACCGGGATGCCATCTGCAGTAAAGGCGCGCCACACAAAGAATGTCGCGTCCTTTCATTTCAATAAATAGAATTAGCTTTGGTTTCCTATCAACCCTACCTATGAAGAGAAAACTCGTCTTTATCAGCTTTCCGATAATCGTCTTGTTTGGCCTTTATTTTTTGGGACCTGAACCTGCCCAACCCAAGTTTGATCTAATGATGCCCAACGTTCCTCAAGCCCCGGATGACTTGGAAAACTATGTAGTGATTCAAGAGCACAAACATAAACTCAAACCGGACAACCAAGCGCGCATCGTTTGGAATGACAGCTCAAAGGAAAAAACGGAATACAGTGTTGTTTATCTGCATGGTTTTTCCGCCAGCCAGGAGGAAGGAAATCCGGTGCACCGGGATTTTGCGAGAAAATTTGGTTGTAATCTCTACCTGGCAAGAATGGCAGATCATGGCATCGACACGGTCGACCAGCTCCTCAATTTCACGCCAGACCGATGGTGGGCGAGCAGCAAGGAAGCACTGGCGATCGGAAAGACCATTGGCGAAAAGGTGATTATCATGAGCACTTCGACTGGAGGCACTATGGCGTTGATGTTGGCCGCAGCTTATCCCCGCGATGTATTTGCGCTGATCAACATGTCTCCCAACATTGCCATCAACGACTCCAAGGCTTGGATTGCCAATAACCCATGGGGCTTGCAGATCGCACGAATGGTATTCGGCAGTAAGTCGCGGGTTTTTCCAAAGGACTCAATCCTGCATCGGTATTGGAATGATTCCTACCGATTGGAGGCGGTAGGACAACTGGAGGAACTTCTTGAAGCAAAAATGAATCCCGAGACTTTTAAAAAAGTAAAATGCCCAAGCCTTACGCTGTATTATTATAAGAATGAACTGGAGCAAGACCCGCAGGTAAAAGTGAGTGCCATGCTGGACATGAACAAACAGTTGAGCACCCGCGATGACCTGAAACAAGCTGTTGCCATCCCCAATGCAGGCGCCCATGTGCTTGGTTCTCCGCTAATTTCCAAAGATGTTCCATCGGTGGAAGCCGCCGTTGAGAAATTTGCTTCGGAGAAATTAAAAATAAGGAAGCGGTAAAACAGGCGTTTTCAGCTCCCTGCGGACAATAAGCAGGGTTGAAAACCCAATCTATTTCAATATTGGCTATGGTTTCCCTGATAAAAAAATTATTGTTGCTAACGTTAGCGTATCCAGCGGTGACGCTGGCGCAGCAGACGGCCATCTCTACTCCTGAACTAAGGGTTCCCAATACAATTGGGGAATGGCAAAGGCAACGGCAGGCAATTCGGGAAACCCTAGTCAACGTGATGGGTGACTTACCTCCGCGCCAAAAGATCAGATCGGTTCGAGTTTTGTCGCTCCAAAACAAAGGAACTTACACGTTGGAGAAGTTTGAATTTGACAACGGCACAGGGGCTATTGTGCCTGGCTATTTTTTGATACCGAAAAATGGAAAGACAAAACATCCGGCTATCTTTTATTGCCATTGGCATGGAGGAAACTATGAGTTAGGTAAACAGGAGATTTTCACTACACACCATACCCCGCAGATTCCGGCGCAAGTGCTGACCGATCTTGGCTACGCGGTCATGGCCATTGATGCGTACTGTTTTGGTGAACGAGGCGGGAAAGGTCCTGGCGGCCCTGCCGAAAGGGGAGCAGCGGAAGAGTTGTCCGCTTCTAAATATGAATTATGGATGGGAAGATCGTTGTGGGCCATGATGGTACGCGATGACTTAATGGCTCTCGATTATTTATTTTCCCGTTCGGAAATAGACTCCACGCGCGTGGGGGTGACAGGCATCAGTATGGGTGCCACCCGTTCATGGTGGTTGATGGCATTAGATGAAAGGATTAAGACCGGAGTAGCCGTGGGCTGCCTTACCCGATATCAGCAGATCATTGCAGAACAAAAACTGAAGGCGCACGGGATTTATTATTTTGTACCGCATTTTTTAACTTACTTCGATACGGAGGCCGTAATCAGTTTAATTGCACCTCGCCCCATCCTTTTTATGACGGGAGATCAAGACGATGGATCCCCGGTAAGTGGCATAAAGAAAATAGAAGACGTTGTGCAAAAGGTCTATGACCTACAGGAGGCAAGCCATAATTTTCAGAGCGTCATTTATCCTAACACCGGCCACGTTTATACTCCCGACATGTGGGATAAAATGACCAAATGGATCCAGTCTCAGTTGAAATGACCGCTGGTGTTCTCGCCATATTTTTTTCTTTTGTCAACGACGAAATTCCATGGATCACACCATCCCAAGTCGAGTTTCACCATGGAATCTCTTTCTTGTTTCTGAAAAATTTTCCGGTTGCCATTTTATCGGTGCTAGCCAACCAAACCGCCGTGTCCGCCCCTTCCTCAACGCTTCCTGGTGCAGCGGGTCCGCCCATATCGGTTTTTACCCAACCGGGATCGAATGCGTTGACAGCAATTTTTCGCGCGCTCAATTCGTAAGCAAGGTGTCGGGTGATGGCCCCAAGAAATGATTTGGATACACAATATGCCGGTGACCATCCACCAACAGGGTCACTCATACTCCCACCACCACTTGAAACCATAATGATTCTCCCTCCCTTTGGAATGAGCGGATGAAATGCTCTGGTAACAGCAAGTTGAGCGCTACCATTGGTATTCATAATTTGTTCGGTAATGGCAGGATCATTTTTTAGCAGCGAATAGTCTCCCGGCAACGAAACAGCAGCATTATTAATCAGCACATCGAGTTTTCCGAATTCCGATTTAACTTTACTAGCAGCGTGCAGAATGCTTTCTTCTTGGGTGATATCCAATACTAGAAAATGAGCAAACAGGTTTTCATTTTTTAATTTTTCGGCGGCTTCCAATCCTTTGGTTTCAGTACGCGCCGTTAGAATGACCTCATGTCCCAGCTTGGCGAGCTGTCTCACCACTTCATAACCAATTCCCTTGTTCGACCCGGTTACAAGAATTATTTTCTTTTCCATACTTTAAAATGGAGTAGGTAAATTTACAATTTTGAAGGATCTTAACGCCAAACCGATCGACCACGCGCATGCAACCCCGCTGCGTCCAGCCTCTACCTGTTAAATCCCCGCTGTCTCATCGCTTCAAAAACCACCACAGCGGTGGCATTCGAAACGTTCATACTATCAATCTTTCCTTGCATGGGAATGATGATGTTTGCATCGGAGATACGAGTCCAGGTTTCAGAGAGCCCTGTGGCCTCGGTGCCCATGACAATCGCACAGGGGGGAGTGTAATCGATTTGGTGGTACGGTGTTGAGGCTTGAAGTGAGGTACAAAATATGTTAAACTGATTTTTCTTCAGCCAGGCGATTACCTCCTGGGAGGTGCCGGCTGCCAATTGGTTAGTGAAGACGCAACCCACACTGGAGCGGATGACATTCGGATTGTAAAAGTCAGTCTGCGGATCACAAATAATCACCGCATCCACGGCGGCCGCATCAGCGGTGCGCAAAATGGCGCCGAGGTTACCCGGTTTTTCCACGGCTTCCAGAATTATCAATATAGAATTTTTTCTGAGTTTAATTTCGGAAAGCCGATGGGCTTTTTGTTCGGCCACAGCAATAATCCCTCCCGAGCTTTCTCGTACAGCAATTTTATCGAACACTTCCCTGGACACTGGAATAATCAGTTTATCTTCTTTTAGTGGCGAGGGGATCTGGTCAAGACTTGTAATTTCGTCGCAAAAAAAAATGTTACCGATTTTATAACCTGCCGCGACGGCCAATTCAATTTCCTTTTTTCCCTCAATGAGAAAGAGTTGTTGTTTCTTTCTTTCCCGCGGCTTCTCCAGCGCCATGAGGCTTTTTACTTTAGGGTTTTGGGTACTGGTGATTTTGAAATGCATGCTGGATATATGATTCTTGGTAATGAATTCTAATTGGTAGGACCCCCGATGGAATTAGCCACAAGATAAAACAATTCGCAAGTTCCCCGGATGAAAGGGATATTGATTTGAAAATTTCTTTGGTTATCTTTATCCATACAAACAACAAACTTACCATGAATAAATTATTCTCTGTCGTGCTCGTATTCGCCATGTATTCAGCGTCGGCACAAGGTTTTGAAGGCACCATTAAATGGTCGATGAAAATGGAAATCACTGACCCTGACATGAAAGCAAAAATGGATGCAAGCCAAAAGAAAATGAATGACCCGGCTCAGCAGGAGAAAATGAAAAAAATGCAAGAGCAAATGAGTGACCCGAAAATGAAAGCGATGATGGACGCTAACCCGGCCATGAAAGCGCAGATGGAAAACATGATGAAGATGCAGCAAGGTGGAGGGGACCCCAGCGCCCTGATGCCCAAAGGAATGATAATGAAAATTAAAGGTGAAAATTCGTTGGTAACAATGGACGGCGGCATGATGTCGGGAGATATTTTGAACACGAAGGATAAGAGTGTTCGCCTGGACCGAGAAGCGAAGACCTATTCCGTGTTGCCTACGGGTGAGAATCCTGGTCAAACCACCAAGCAACAACCTACCGTTACCAAGACAGCAGAGACGATGAAAGTATTAGGCTACACGTGCACCAAGTATGTTTCCTCTATGACGGAAGGGGATCGCGTGATCACCAGCAACATCTGGTCGACAACAGAAATTAAAGACATTGACCTGAAAGCGTTGGCCAAGCAACGGATGGGCCGCGGTCAGTCCATGTTCGCAGGAAACATAGACGGCGTCCCCCTGCGAATTGAATCAAAAACCAAGGAAGGCACCATGATTATGGAAGTGACCGATATCAAGAGAGAGTCGCTCAATGCCGCTGATTTCACTATCCCGTCAGATTATACCGAAACGCAAGGAATGTTTGGACGAGAAAAATGAGCCACCCTTAAGACGAAAGACTTATTTTGGGGCCGGTGTAGCGTGAAGTTTCACCGGCTCTTCTTTTTGTTCACCATCGTAGTAGCCCAGAATCTTCATCATGCTTTCGCTGGTTTGTTCAGCAGCAAACAACTCCGTCGAGATTTCACCATCCTCATTGCGATAAATAAGCACATGCTTGGGGGCCGGAATGAGACAATGCTGAATGCCGCCATTACCCCCCAACGACTCCTGGTATGCGCCGGTATGAAAAAATCCGATAAATAATTTCTCTTCATCATTTATCATGGGGAGAAAAACCTCGCCCGTGTGCGCCTCACTATTATAATAATCCTGACTGTCGCAAGTGAGGCCGCCAATATTCACTTTGTGATAAGGGTCATCCCACTTGTTGACGGAAAGCAAAATATATTTTTGATTCAGGCCCCACACATCTGGTAAATGCGTTATGAAAGAGCCATCAATCATGTACCAAAGCTCCTTGTCGTTTTGTAACTTCTGATCGACCACGGAATATAAAATGGCACCACTCTCGGCTACCGTGAAACTTCCAAACTCGGTAAAGATATTGGGAACAGGCACATTGTTTTTTTCACAAATCCATTTGATGTTTTCCACAATCTGCTCAATCATGTATTTGTAATCATAATGGAATGTGAGTGACTGCTTCACGGGGAACCCACCTCCAATGTCAATGGAATCCAATGAATCGCAGATTTTCTTCATCTCGCAGTATTTAAAAATAAAGCGGCTTAACTCGCTCCAATAATAGGCTGTATCTTTGATTCCGGTATTGATAAAGAAGTGCAACATCTTCAACGATGCCTTGGGACTCGACTGAATTTTCTCTTTGTAAAGCGTGTTGATGTCACCGTAACGGATGCCGAGGCGCGAAGTATAGAATTCAAATTTAGGCTCTTCGTCAGCGGCCACGCGGATGCCCACTTGGTAAGGTTGAGTTACATTTTTTTCGTAGTGGTCAATTTCACTCAGGTTGTCAAGAATAGGAATGCAATTAAATCCTTCATTAAGCAAACCGGTGATGTGATCTTTATATTGCGGCATTTTGAAGCCGTTGCACAAAATAAAAGTCTCTTTGGATATTTTGCCGCGGTCGAAAAGAGTGCGAACTATCGGAATATCAAACGCAGAAGAAGTCTCTATATGGATATCGTTCTTCAACGCCTCTTCCAGGACAAAATCATAATGGGAAGACTTGGTGCAATAGCAGTACGTGTACTTGCCACTGTACTTAAACCGTTCCATGGCATTGGTGAAGGCCGCTTGCGCAAAACGAATGTTTTCGCTAATGCGAGGCAAGTAGGTGATGCGCAGCGGAGTGCCATATTCTTTAATGATGTCCATCAACGGCACTTCGTTGAATAACAATTCATGGTCGCGGACTTTAAATTCCCGTTGGGGAAACTCAAAGGTTTGTTCAATCAGCTCACGGTAACTCTTCATGCTAATTCGTTGATTAACCCATCGGTCGATTCGTTGATGAACTTAGCCTCTCTGTACCTTGTCAAATCACCGAACCAAAGGGTGCAATATTCTAATAAATTTGCCATCTTTGCAAAAGATATACGGATATGGCCAGTTGCTTTTTTTTCCAGATTTTTCCCGTCTCCGACGCTTTGCCCGACTTCTAAGTTGCGGGCTGCTTTCGCCTTCTTTTTTCTGTAGAATCATCTTGGTAGAAATATTTAATAGCATTTGTTGTGAGAGAGATTAAAATCATCGAAGTAAAGTCCGAAATCGGTGCCGGAACACGCGGGGCGAGCCTGGGGGTGGAGGCGATGAAGATTGCCAGCCTTGATTTGAAATCGGATTTGTTCAGAAAATACGACTCCATTGAAGTTGAGAACGTAAACGAACTCCTTTTTGACGGAGCAGAACACGCTTACGCCAAATTTATTGACGGTGTTTTGGTAATGGAAGAGCGCGTCTGTCTGGAAGTGTATGAGCAATTGTTTGATGATTACTTTCCGCTCATTATGGCGGGAGATCACTCGACCGCATACGGAACCATTGCTGGGATTAAGAAAGCCTACCCCAAAAAAAGACTAGGGGTGATTTGGATCGATGCCCATGCCGATCTTCATACGCCATTCACCACCCCGTCGGGCAACATGCACGGCATGCCACTGGCTATGGCCTTTGGCATAGACAATTTAGAAAGCAAAGTGAACGACCCACGCGGGGAAACACTCGATTATTGGGAACAAATTAAAAATGTGGGAATACCCGGGCCGAAAATTACCCCGGAGGACCTGGTCTATATCGCGGTGCGTGATTTGGAAAAGCCCGAGAATTATTTAATCAATAAATTCAACATCAATTTTATTGAGGTGGAAGAGGTGAAAAAGAAAGGCGCAGCGGAGATGGCGCAACGCGCCTTGACCATGCTAGACCATTGTGACTTGATTTATGTTTCCTTTGATGTGGACAGCATCGACAGTCGGTTTTCTACCGGCACGGGTACGCCGGTGCCCAATGGATTGACCGTCGAAGAAGCAAAAAATCTCAATGCCGAACTCTGTAAAGATCCCAGAGTATGCGTCTATGAAATTGTGGAGGTGAACCCCACCCTTGACACCGAAAACCGGATGGCCGAAAGCGCTTTTGAAATATTGGAAGCATCGGCGAAATCTATTGAAACACGACCGGTGCTAGCCGAGTAAAAGATATTGGAAATGAAAGGTCCGTTGAAAACGAAGCGCCGCCTAACGACATGGTCTTTGTTTGCGGTATTGAGTTTCTTCCTCTGTTCTGCTGGCGTTTCAGCCTCCTCGGTTCAACAAAAAGAACCCATACGAACGGAGCGGCGAGAGGAAGCAAAATCAGCGAAGGCGCATTTTTATTTTGTAAAGTTTCATCGCCTTGTTTCGCCGGGTAGTTTTTTGGTTGAGACAACCTACTTTCGTTCGCTTCTTCAATATTCCCATTTGGTCCGAGTCAAAATAGCCAGTCGAACAGTTCTTGTTTCCGAGTTCCTACCCGTTGGCCTAAACCATAGGGCCCATTTTCTTCCTCGCTCCAGTGAGGAACTTTGTTTTCCAGTTCTGGGATAGCACTATCCCACGCCATTAAGCGGTCCATCCATTTTTTTTATTAATGTTCTTTCGAGCATGAATTTTTATTTCAACTGATGAAGACTTTCCAAAAAGTGTTGCGCGCTATGGTCTTGACCCTGATGATCATGTTAGCCGCTTCCGGTGCCGGATTGGTCGGTGCTTTTTTATCCAATACACGCGAAAGGTATGGCGACAAAGAAATCCGAATCGAGCAGGTGGACAAAAAGAAAAATGAAGACGAAACGAAGGGAGATCGGGAATAAGACGCGGAATACCATCCTTATAAATTTTCTTCCGAAGAGCGTAAAATCAAATACCTTAGCGAAATCAATTATCGCTAAATTCTTATCACCTATGAAATTTCTTTGGGTTGGTTTATTGCTTTCTATTTCTTCAATAGCTTTCTCACAAAAGCGAATCTATCCATTGATAAAAGACTATGGTGGGATTTTTGACATTGCTGATGCAGATGAGAAACCTGACCTGTCCATGGATTACAATATTGTCATTGAAGTAGAGCGCTCAATTGATAGCCCCGACTCAGTGAACTGGGCCCTTAACAATGTGGCGCGCTTGCTCAATATTCACGTCATGGCAGGGGTGAAGCCGGAAAGACTGCACGTCGTGCTGGCCATTCATGGTGGCGCTGCTTACGCGGTATTAAACAACGAAGCTTACCAGTCGAAATACAAGGTGAGCAATCCTAACCTGGTGTTGTTTGAAGAATTGGAGAAAGCAGGGGTGAGAATGGTGGTGTGTGGCCAATCGCTGATCGCCAGAAAAATAGATAGAACCAAGATGGTACCTCAGGTCAAAGTCGCGTCGTCCATGTTGACAACGCTGACTACCTACCAGTTGAAGGGATATGCTGTGTTGAAATTTTAATTTTTAGGACGACAGCCAGCACAGGAGGCTTATTGTTCTCACCCAATCCAAGACGAAAATTATCGTTTTTTTTAATCGTAGGATGATTATTTCATAACCGATTCTTTCCAAGAAGATCAACGGTGGTAATCTTGACTCCGACACGGGCGTTATCAGCACGTAGCGTCCCGAAAAATTAGCTCACCTTCCTGGGAAGGAATCATCCGCCAAATCGACGGACACCGTGGGGTGTTTGGATATAAGCAACAAGAGAGGAATTCTCGGACGGATCCACGGAAAAATCGCCCTCAAATCCTATTGATTGAAGTGTGGTATTAATAATTTCTGCATCCGGATGAAACCCTTCCATGCGAAGGAGTGAACAGCCCTCCTCTGGAAGTTGTGAAGCGGGGTGAATTTTACTGTTCCATTGAATAAGGGAGGGTGCAATTCCATCGCAAGGCAAACCTCCCCCCGAAGGAATGGTGATTAGCCAATTCAACGCCCCGCGCGTCATGGTCTGGATGGTCCCAAATGGGATGGAGGAATTTTCAGTGGCACCCTTGATATCGTCAGTGCAAGCAACCCAAGTCAGTAGTTTTGGGTTTGCCGAAATAGAAAGGGTGTCCAGGGCGAACCAACGGGCTCCGACCGGTTTCGGCAAAAGAGGATTTACGGCAATCACTTCAAGATAGGTGGTCTTACCAAGCTTCAGCAGTGCATTGTGTGTTCCCATTTTAGTGTGTATTCCGCCTTTTTGCATCCTGACCTGCAAGGTTTCGTAAACATATCTTACTCCCGTTTCCAGGGTAGGCGAAACGATGACAAGGTGGTCGATGGAAGTGCGAAAATTAGAATTCATCGTCAGGGAAGTTAGCACTGTCCTTTTTAGCACGCAAGCGGTTTGCCTTTGAAGAATGCATTTTACTACTGGGAGAGGCTGTCGAAACGTGCCGGTGTTTCAGAAAGCAGCACCCCAAACCGAGGGCTCAACCCGAATTTAAATAAGGATTGGTTAGCCTACTGGTACTTGCCAGTGTTTGATTTATCCGGCATCTTGCATTTCTATTCATGAAAGCATTTCTCCAAGAGTTAGCCGAAGAAATTGACCATTGTCACGCGGACTTATCGCAAGTCACCGTGGTCTTTCCCAATCGAAGGGCGGCGCTTTATTTTCGAAAATATTTGGGGGAGCTGATCGACAAGCCCGTGTTTTCGCCCAAGTTGATTACGTTTGAAGATTTTGTTTCAGGCCTTTCCCCGTTGCAGGTACCGGATAAGTTGGAGTTGATTTACAGACTACATCGGTCATATGTTGAAACCATGGGGCTGGAGGCCGAGCCGTTCGAACAGTTTTTTACGTGGGGTGAAATGCTTTTGCGTGATTTTGATGAGGCCGACCGTTACCTGATTGATGCCAAAATGCTCTTTGCTGATCTGAGCAATTTAAAAGAACTGGATGCGGGCCTCGATTACCTTTCCGACGAACAACGAATGTTCCTCAAAAACTTCTGGCAGGGATTTGATTCAGAACTTTCCGTGAATAAGAAAAAATTCCTCCAGGTATGGAAAAGACTCTACCCGCTGTATAAAAATTTTAATGAGCAACTCTTCGCCCAAGGATTCGCCTACGAAGGCAGGCAACATCGGTTGGTCGCCGAGGAACTGCTAAAAGGAGAATTAAAGCTTCCCTATCAGCCCAACGGAACCAAACCACTGTGGTTTGCCGGATTCAATGCACTGACCAAAGCGGAGGAAAAAATTATTTCCCTCGCCGTTGAACAGGGGATCGCCACCGCACGATGGGATACCGATCAATATTATCTTAATGACGAAAGTCAGGAAGCCGGTGTCTTTTTTCGGGCCTACCGTCATCATCCTGAATTAGCCAAAACATTTTCATCTGATTTTCCAGGCCACTTCCGGCAAAGTAAAAATATAAATGTGTTGAGCGCCGCCCAGCCCATGGGACAAGTGAAGGCATTGGCCCAGGTCATCGTGGCAGAATTAAAAGGGGGGATGAACCCGGAAGAATCGGTCATTATCTTGCCTGACGAAAAATTACTGACTCCGGTAATGCACAGCATCGCCGGGGTGCTTGACAAGTTTAATGTAACGATGGGCTTTCCTTTTGCCAGTTCACCGGCCTACAATTTGGTAGAACGGTTGGTGGAATTGCAGATTTATGCCAGACATGACAACTTCAATTATCAGCAGGCCCAATCGGTGTTGTCGCATCCGTACGTGGTGGCCGCCGGTGCCGCTTTGGTGCAAGCGAAAATGAAGGAGATTGCCAAACACAATTGGGTTTCTGTTTCGAAACAATTTCTTGCCTCCGATCTTCAATTGCATGCGGTCATTTTTGGTGAAGCACCAACGATCACCTCCTACCTGCTTGAAGTCCTGCAAGCCATGACATCGATGGCAACCCTGGATGGGGTAGACCAAGAATATATTCATAGGGGAATTCAATTGCTTCAGCGTTTGGATCGAGTTTGGAATCGGGACGAGTTGGACAGCAAGCCAACCCCTAGCAAATTGAAATCTTTCCTTCGTTTGTTTCGACAATATGGGCGAGGAGAAAAAATTCCGTTTGCCGGTGAACCGTTGAAAGGAATGCAAGTGATGGGGGTATTGGAAAGCCGGAATCTCGATTTTAAAAATGTTTTTGTCTTATCGCTGAATGAAGGGGTGTTCCCTTCCGCTGGAAATCAGGGTTCTTATATTCCTTACAGCATCCGCAAAACCTACGGGTTGCCGACGCCAGAGCATCAGGGAGCCATTTACGCTTATCTTTTTTATCGCGCTATCCAGCGGTCCAAAAATGTTTTTCTCTTTTACAATTCTGAACCCGACGTACTGGGTCAGGGTGAGAGGAGTCGTTACCTTCAGCAGCTTGTCTATGAAAGTAAATTAAAGATCAATGAATTGGTCTTGCACAATTCTGCCCAGCCGCGACCGGTGGTGCCCATCGTTGTTGAGAAAGATGAACATGTGCGGCAGGCGTTGGCCCGCCTCAATGAAGGAACCATTCGTTCGCGCGGGCTGTCTCCATCGGCGCTTAATACCTATTTGGAATGTCGGTTAAAATTCTATTTTCAATACCTTGCCCGCGTTCGTGAACCATTGAAGGTGGAGGAAGAAATTGACCCGCGTATACTTGGAAATTTTCTGCATCGGGTGATGGAGGGCTTTTACCACACGACTCTGGACAAGAAAAAAAGCAAGACCATTGATGAAGATGACTTTGATTTGTTGGATCATCGGTTGGATAGATTGATCGACGAGGCCTTTATTAAAGAGTACTATTTGGATCCCCAGCTACCGGTAACCTATGAAGGGCAGCGGGTCGTGGTTCGTGAAGTAGTTAAGAAATTTGCCAAGAAGATAATTGAATATGACCAGCAACACGTCCCTTTTACCCTTGAAGCATTGGAGCAAAGCGCATGGCTGTATACCTGTGAGATCAGCCATGCACCCGGATTTGTTGTGTTGGGTGGAACGATTGATCGCATTGATCGAAAGGGAAATGAAGTGCGGATCATCGACTACAAAACCGGACGGGACGAATTGGATTTTAAAGATGTGAATTCTCTATTTTCACGCGATGGCAAGCGAAACAAAGCGGCCTTGCAAACCTTACTTTATGCCTTGCTTTATAAAGCCAATAATGATACAACTGGTCTGAAGATTATCCCTGGCCTCCTTAACAGGAATAATTTATTCGATGACGATTTTCGATTTGGATTGAGAATGGATAAGGAATACGTAACGGATGCCACGCCAATTTTCCCCGAATTTGAAGCGAAACTTCACTTATTGCTGGAGGAAATATTCGACCCCAAAGAAGTTTTTGACCAGACAAACAAAGAAGAAGCTTGCCAGATTTGTCCCTTTACAGGAATTTGTTATCGATGAGAGGATGCCAAAGACGTTCCGATGTCGAATCGAGCGGTATCGAATGCTAAATCCAGCATCCCGCATCTAATACCGCTCCGGATCAAACAAGGAAATATCCAAACTGCTTTTTTCCTCATTCACCATCTCAGAAACCAATTTGCCTGTGCCCGGACCTAAGCTGACCCCTAGCATGGAATGACCAGTTGCCAAAATCAGGTTTTTATATTTTTTTGTACGCCCGATGTAGGGCAGTCCATCTGGTGAACAGGGACGCAGGCCATGCCACACCGTTTCTTTCAACGGCATGGCCACCTGCATTTCGGGGTAATAATTGGCAATGGAATCAACGATTCCTTTTACGCGCTTCATGTTAATGGAATGGTCGATTCCGGTGATTTCCATGGTGCCACCGAAGCGTAGCGTTTTTTCCATCGGTGTTACGGCGACTCGGGCTTCCAGAAAAATGGAGGGGACAGCAACATTTTTTTCAACGTTATGCAAGGTGAAGCTGTAACCTTTTCCCGCTTGCATGGGCAAATTCAAATTTAATTTTTTAGTCACCGCTCCTGACCAGGAGCCGGCGGCAATGACCACCTGATCAAATGAAAAGTCACCTTTGTTAGTTTGAAC
>Ga0209067_10001134_pt1 | contig 16732 bp, 16 predicted proteins | sample ColStrG_CSR_2013_FD_187199 | JGI IMG/M metagenome (GOLD analysis project Ga0209067, IMG submission 187199) | Freshwater sediment microbial communities in response to fracking from Pennsylvania, USA - Cold Stream Run_MetaG_CSR_2013 (SPAdes)... | ecosystem: Environmental > Aquatic > Freshwater >...
GTCGTGGGCTTGATGCGCAGCGCGGCCATGCGTTGCGCCGTAAGCACGGCGATCTCGGCCTCCACCTGGGCAATTTCCAGTTTGTCGCGGGCGTTGCGGTGGGCTTCCTCGGCGCGCTTGAGCGCTTCGGAGGCCTTGGCTTCGTCGAGGTCGCGGCCGCGTACGGCGGTATCTGCCAGCACGGTTACGACGGTGGGCTGAACTTCCAGGATGCCGCCGGCCACGAAGACGTTCTCTTCGGTGCCATCGGCGAGCCGGATGCGCACGATGCCCGGCTTGATGCGGGTGATGAGGGGCGTGTGGCGCGGATAAATGCCCAGTTCGCCCGCCTCACCCGGAAGGATCACGAAGGCCGCCTCGCCGGAGAAGATGGACTCCTCGGCGCTGACGACGTCTACATGGATGGCGGACATGGATGCTCCGGTGCTCTGGCGGTCTAGGGGTTCTGGCGGACGCTGGCGTGGGCCGTGGCCTACTTGAGCGTCTTGGCCTTTTCAAAGGCTTCGTCGATGGTGCCGACCATGTAGAACGCCTGCTCGGGCAGTGCATCGCATTCACCATCGACCAGCATCTTGAAACCGCGGATCGTTTCCTTGAGCGGAACGTACTTGCCCGGGGAGCCGGTAAATACCTCGGCAACGTGGAAGGGCTGGGACAGAAAGCGCTGGATCTTGCGCGCGCGGGACACGGCAAGCTTGTCCTCCGGCGAGAGTTCGTCCATGCCCAGGATCGCGATGATGTCGCGCAGCTCCTTGTAGCGCTGCAGCGTGGCCTGCACGCGGCGGGCCGTAGTGTAGTGCTCCTCGCCGATGGTGTTGGGGTCGACCTGGCGCGACGTGGAGTCGAGCGGGTCAACGGCGGGATAGATGCCCAGCGAGGCGATATCGCGCGACAGCACGACGGTGGCGTCCAGGTGCAGGAAGGTCGTGGCGGGGCTGGGGTCGGTCAAGTCGTCGGCAGGCACGTACACGGCCTGAACGGAGGTGATCGAGCCGGTCTTGGTGGAAACGATGCGCTCCTGCAGCTTGCCCATTTCTTCGGCCAGCGTGGGCTGGTAGCCCACGGCCGAGGGCATGCGACCCAGCAGCGCGGAAACTTCGGTGCCGGCCAGCGTATAGCGGTAGATGTTGTCGACGAAGAAGAGCACGTCGCGACCTTCATCGCGGAAACGCTCGGCCATGGTCAGGCCGGTAAGGCCTACGCGCAGGCGGTTGCCGGGGGGTTCGTTCATCTGACCGAACACCATCGCGACCTTGGACTCCTCGAGGTTGTCGAGCTTGACCACGCCCGCCTCGATCATCTCGTGGTAGAAGTCGTTGCCTTCGCGGGTGCGCTCCCCCACACCGGCGAACACCGACAGGCCCGAGTGCTGGGTCGCGATGTTGTTGATGAGCTCCAGCATGTTCACGGTCTTGCCCACGCCGGCGCCGCCAAACAGGCCGATCTTGCCGCCCTTGGCGAACGGGCAGACCAGGTCAATAACCTTGATGCCGGTCTCGAGCAGTTCGACGGAGGGCGCCAGGTCGGCGAAGATGGGCGCGGCCTGGTGGATTTCGCGGCGCTCCTCGGACTTGATGGGGCCCACTTCGTCGATGGGGCGACCCAGCACGTCCATGATGCGGCCCAGGGTGCCGGGGCCTACGGGAACCTTGATGCCGGCACCGGTGCCGCGCACCTGCATGCCGCGCTTGAGGCCGTCGCTCGGTCCCATGGCAATCGTGCGGACGATGCCGTCGCCCAGGTGCTGCTGGACCTCGAAGGTCAGTCCCTGTTCGACCAGCTTGTTGCTGGTGTCGGCCTCCAGCACCAGTGCGTCATACACGTGCGGCATCGCTTCCCGCGGAAATTCGATGTCGACCACTGCGCCGATACATTGAACGATGTGTCCGTTTGCCATGATTGCCCTCAGTTCAGAATCTGTTTACAGCCTGTTTGCGGCGGTGCGCCGGATCAGGTGATCGCGGCGCTGCCGCCGACGATCTCGGAAATTTCCTTCGTGATGCCCGCCTGCCGTGTCTTGTTGTAGACCAGCTGCAGTTCCTCGATCATTTTCTTCGCGTTGTCGGAGGCCGCCTTCATCGCCACCATGCGCGCGCTCTGCTCGGAAGCCATGTTCTCGGCGACCGCCTGGAAAATCAGGGCCTCGATGTAGCGCACCATGAGTTCGTCGACTACGCTGCGCGCGTCGGGCTCGTACAGGTAGTCCCAGGCGTACTGCTGCTTCTCGGCTTCGGTCTGCTGCAGGCGCTCGGCCGACAACGGCAACAGCTGCTCGAGCACCGGTTCCTGCTTCATGGTGTTGATGAAGCGCGAGTATGAGAGATAGACGGCGCCCAGCTTGCCCGCGGCGTAGGCATCGAGCAGGGGCTTGATGGGGCCGATGAGCTTGTCCAGCGTGGGGCGGTCACCGAGCTGGACTGCCTGGGCAACGACGTCAGCGCCGAGGCGCTGCAGGAACGCGAGGCCCTTTGCGCCCAGGGCGCTGGCCTGGAAGCGCGTACCGTCGGATTCCCATTTGCGAAAGCGCACGAGCAGCTGGCGCTGGCTGTTGGTATTGAGTCCGCCGCACAGGCCCTTGTCCGTGCTCACCACGATGAGGCCCACCGGCAGACTGCTCTCGCGCTGCACCAGGAAGGGGTGCCGGTATTCCGGATTGGCCAGGGCCATGTGCGCCGTGATGTTGCGGATCTTGTCGGCGTAGGGACGGGACAGGCGCATGCGTTCCTGGGCGCGGCGCATCTTCGATGCGGCAACCATTTCCATGGCCTTCGTGATCTTGCGCGTGTTTTGCACGCTCTTGATCTTGACGCGGATTTCCTTGGTGCTTGGCATCAGCAGTACCTGGGCATGGGTTTGCGCGGGGCGCGGTTAGGCATGGGTCTGAGCTTGGGTCTCAGAATGCGGCGCCGGCCAGAAAGGACTTGATGGCCTCCGTGAGCGCGGCTTCGTCGTCCTTGGGCAGGTCCTTGGTGGCTTCCAGACGATCCACCAGCTTCTGGTGGTGCAGCTTGAGGTAATCGCGCAACGCGCGCTCGGCATCCAGGGCCTTGGGTACGGGGATGGCGTCGAAATGCCCGTTGTTCACGGCGAAGAGGACCACGGCCTGCTCCCACACCTGGAGCGGCTGGTACTGCGGCTGCTTCATGAGTTCGGTGACGAGGCGGCCACGGTCAAGCTGCTTGCGCGTGGTGTCGTCCAGGTCGGAGGCAAACTGCGCAAAGGCGGCGAGTTCGCGGTACTGGGCCAGAGCCAGGCGCACACCGCCGCCCAGCTTCTTGATGACCTTGGTCTGGGCGGCGCCGCCCACACGGGACACCGACACGCCGGCGTTGATGGCGGGTCGGATACCGGCGTTGAAGAGGTCGGTTTCCAGGAAGATCTGGCCGTCGGTGATCGAGATCACGTTGGTCGGGACGAAGGCCGTGACGTCACCGGCCTGGGTCTCGATGATGGGCAGCGCGGTAAGGGAACCGGTTTTGCCCTTCACGGCGCCTTTGGTATGGCGCTCTACGTAGACTTCATTGACGCGTGCCGCGCGCTCGAGCAGGCGCGAGTGCAGGTAGAAGACGTCGCCCGGATAGGCTTCGCGGCCGGGAGGGCGGCGCAGCAGCAGCGAGATCTGGCGATAGGCCCAGGCCTGCTTGGTGAGGTCGTCATAGATGATGAGCGCGTCCTGGCCGCGGTCGCGGAAGTACTCGCCCATGGTGCAACCCGAGTACGGGGCGATGTACTGCATCGCCGCCGAGTCGGAGGCCGAGGCGGCCACGATGATGGTGTAGGCCATCGCGCCGGCTTCTTCGAGCTTGCGCACGACGTTGGCGATGGTCGAGGCTTTCTGGCCGATCGCGACGTACACGCAGACCAGGTCCTTGCCCTTGGAATTGATGATGGTGTCGACGGCCACCGCGGTCTTGCCGGTCTGGCGGTCGCCGATGATCAGCTCGCGCTGGCCGCGGCCGATGGGGACCATGGCGTCGATGGACTTGAGGCCGGTCTGGAGCGGCTGGGTAACCGACTTGCGGTCGATGACGCCCGGCGCAACCTTTTCGATGACGTCGCGTTCCTTGGCGTCGATGGGACCCTTGCCGTCGATGGGCAGGCCCAGAGCGTTGACCACGCGGCCAATAAGGGCCGGGCCCACGGGCACGTCCAGGATGCGGCCCGTCGTCTTGACGGTGTCGCCTTCGGAGATGTGCGTGTATTCGCCCAGGATAACGCTGCCCACGGAGTCCCGCTCCAGGTTCAGTGCGAGGCCAACGGTCTGGTCCTTGAATTCAAGGATTTCGCCCTGCATTACGTCCGACAGGCCGTGGATGCGGCAGATGCCGTCGGTAACGGTTACGACCGTGCCCTGGGTGCGGACGTCACTGGAGACGCCCAGCCCCTGGATGCGATTCTTCAGCAGTTCGCTGATTTCGGAAGGATTAAGTTGCATCGAACCACCTCGGATAGGGAAATCAGGCAGTCAGCCGGGCCTGCATCGCGTCGAGGCGAGCACGTACCGAACTGTCAAGGACACGATCGCCGACCGTTACCCGTACGCCACCAATGAGCGCAGGGTTGAGCCGGACGACGGGCTTGAGTTGAAGGGGAAACTTGCTGGACAGCGCCTTGACGAGGGAGGTGACCTCCCCGTCGTTCATGGGAAAGGCGCTTTCAATGACGCAGTCGGCGACGCCGTCGGCCGCATTCTTGAGGACGTGGAACTGCGCGGCCAGCTCGGGCACTGCGGACAGGCGGTTGTTCTCTATCATCACGCGCAGCAGCTCGGCCAGGGGCCCGGCGAGCGTCTCGCCCGCCATGCCGGCGATGAGTTCGTAGCGGCGCGCATCCGAGAGTTGCGGATTGCCCAGCGCCACGGCGACTTCCGGGTGCTGCACCACGGCCGCGATGGCGTCGAGCGCAGGCAGCCAGGCTCCGGTGTTGCCGGCGGCCGTGGCCGCGGCGAAGAGCGCCTGTGCGTAGGGCCGGGCTATGGTCGAGATTTCAGCCATGGTCAGAGTTGGTGCTTGAGCTGGTCGAGCAGGCTGGCGTGGGTCTTGGCATCGACTTCGCGCTTGAGGATTTCCTCGGCGCCGGCAACGGCGAGCTCGGCCACGCGGTCGCGCAGTGCGGTCTTGACGCGGACCATCTGCTGCTCCGCCTCCGACTTGGCGGCCGCCAGCAGGCGTTCACCTTCGATGCGCGCCTGATCCTTGGCGGCGTCGATGAGGGCCTGTGCGCGCTTTTCGGTGTCGACGATGATCAGCTGGGCACGTGCCTTGGCATCGGCCTCGAGCTGGCTGACCTTGCGCTGGGCTTCGCCCAGGCTCTTGCTGCCCTGCTCGGCCGCGGCCAGACCGTCGGCAATTTTCTGGCGGCGCTCATCCAGGGTCGTACGCAGCATCGGCCAGATGAAGCGCAGCGTAAAAAGGCTGGCGACGATCAGGACGATGGCCTGGAAAAACAGTGTGGCATTGACGTGCATAGTGCGCTCCAGTTCACCGCGGGGAGAGCCCGGGGGCCTGTGGCCCCTGGATTCCCGCGGGTGACAGCGGCAGGTTTTATGTGCTTAGCCCTTGAAGGGGCTGGCGACGGCGAACCAAAGGGCAATACCGGTACCGATAATGAACGAGGCGTCGATCAGGCCCAGCAGCAGGAAGACCTTGCCTTGCAGGGTGTTCATGAGCTCGGGCTGGCGTGCCGAGGACTCTATGAACTTGCCGGACATGATGCCGATTCCGATACAGGCGCCGGCGGCTCCGAGTCCGATGATGAGGCCGCAAGCAATGGCGACGAGGCCGACGGTGGTCATGGTGTTCTCCTAGGTTGGGGGGTCTTGGGGTTGGTGGCGTACTCGCGCTCAGTGCGCGGCGTGGGATTCCTGGCCCTGGCCGATATACACAAGCGTCAGCATCATGAAGATGAAGGCCTGCAGCAGGACGATAAGAATATGGAAGATGGTCCAGACGAAGCCGAGCGCAACCTGGAACAGACCCAGGATGGAGCCGACGACGATGTTGCTCGTGGTGTCCAGCGCGAGGCTGCCGCCGAGCAGGGCAATCAGGAAAAAGAGCAGTTCGCCCGCATACATGTTGCCGTAGAGCCGCATACCCATGGAAAAAGTCTTGGAGACGTATTCGATGAGGTTCAGGCCGAAGTTGGCAAGCGCAAGCAGGGCGCCGCCGATCCAGGTGAGGGGATTGGCGCTCAGGTGCACGGAGCCGAACGGTGCGACGAAGAGCTCGCGGATCCAGCCGAACAGGCCCTTGATGCGGATGGCGTAATAGAGGGACAGCACCAGCACGCCCAGTGCCATGCCCAGGGGGGCGTTGATGTCCGCGGTGGGCAGGGGACGCATGTGCTCAAAACCGAGCCAGCCACCCACCATGGGGATGAGGTCTACCGGCAGCAGGTCTATGGCGTTCATCACGGCGACCCAGAAAAAGACAGTCAGGGCGAGCGGAGCGGCATAGCTGCGGTCTACGGAGACCATGGCTTTGGCCTGCTCCTCGACCATCTCGACGACCATCTCGACAAGCGCCTGGAAGCGGCCCGGTACCCCGGTGGTGGCGCGCGTGGCAGCCAGACGAAGCACCAGCAGCACCAGCGTTACGGTAAGCACCGAGAAGAACAGGGTGTCGTAGTGCAGTACCGAGGGGTCGAACAGGCCGTGCTGCTCCCCGCTGGCGAGGTGCTTGAGGTGGTGCGCGACGTATTCGGAACCGGTTTCCGGTGCGCTGGTAGCCATCAGTGTGCCTGCGGTGTACCCCGGCCGTCCCCTATCGGGTAGGGCGCGCCAAGGCGATCGTTTGTACCAACAAAACAGCGCCGACCGATACGATCAGCGCCAGCCAGACCACATCCTTGTAACCCCAGGCCAGCGATGCCAGGAGCGCCAGGGTTAAAAGCAACTTGAAGAACTCACCTACCAGTATCGGTAGCAAACCAAAAGCGCCTGCCGGTAGGGCGGCACCGTAGCCGGAGGATCGCCGGCGCGCCAGCTGCGCCAGCCTTAATGCAAAGAGGCCATTGGGTAGGGTACACGCCATGCCACCGGCCAGTGCCGTTATTGCTGCTGCGCTTCCGCCCAGGACTGCCGCCAGGGCGCTGATTACCACCGTGGCTAGTGCTTGTACTGCAATGACCCGGAACATGGCTGCCGGGGCACCGCGCGCCGATCACCGCACCGGTGCCGCGTGGGCTGGCCGGATCCAGTGCCGGATTGCAGGGCCCCATCTCCTCCAAAGCCCCGGGATTTTACGGTGCCGTGTTCCAGAGGGTCAAGTCGCTTCTTGCATTGCATCAGGGCAGAGTGCCCCAACAGGGTGCCTGCCTTGCCCGTTTCTTGACCTTGATCAGGTTTGCGTGCGCCCCTGGATTTTTTCCAAAATGCCCTCGAGCTGATCGAGTCCGGCGTAGTCGATCAATATCTGGCCGTGGCCACCGCGTCCCGCCCGGATGCTCACGCGCGTGGCCAGGGTATCGGAGAGTTGCTCTTCGAGGCGCTCAAGGTCCCGGTTGGGCGCGCGCACTTTGGTGGCGCCAGTTCCGGACGGGCGCGTTGCGCTTGCGCGCTGGACGAGGCGTTCGGCGTCACGTACGGAGAGGGTGCGCGCGGCGATTTCCTGTCCGAGGCGCATCTGGTCGGTGGCCTGCAGGCTGAGCAGGGCACGCGCGTGCCCCATGTCGATCTGCCCGTTCATGAGGAGTTCCTGCACCGGGGCGGCGAGCTGGAGCAGGCGCAACAGGTTGGTGGTGGCGCTGCGCGAGCGTCCTATGGCCTGCGCAGCCTGCTCATGGGTGAAGGAAAATTCGGCGATCAGGCGCTGCACGCCCTGCGCCTCTTCCAGCGGGTTGAGGTCCTCGCGCTGGATGTTTTCGATCAGGGCCATGGCCAGCGCGGCCTCGTCGGGCACGTCCCGCACCACGACGGGCACTTGCGTGAGGCCGGCCATGCGGGCGGCGCGATAGCGCCGTTCGCCTGCAATGATCTCGTAGGCCTGAGCCTCTCCCGGAGCGCTTATGGATCGTACGAGTATGGGCTGGATGATGCCCTGGCTGCGGATGGATTCAGCGAGTTCGGCCAGCGCCTCCGGTTCCATGCGCGTACGGGGCTGGTATTTGCCGGCGCGCAGCAGGTTTACGTGCAGGGTTTGCGGGCTGCCCGCGGGTGCGGGTTCGATGCTTTCGCCGCCAAGCAGGGCATCGAGTCCGCGGCCCAGACCCTTGGTTCGCTTCATGTTGGTGGGTTTCCTTAAAGGCTTTTGACGCGCTCGACCATCTCGGCGCCGAAGGCGATGTAGGCGACCGCGCCACGCGCCGCGCGGTCGTAGACCACGCCGGGTATACCGTAGCTGGGGGCTTCGGCCAGGCGCACATTGCGCGGAATGATCGTCTTGAACACCTTGTCGCCAAAGTGCGACTCGAGCTGGTCGGAGACCTGCTGCTGCAGCGTAATGCGCGGATCGAACATGACCCGCAGCAGCCCGATGATCTTGAGCTGGGGGTTGAGGCTTGCGTGCACGCGCTTGATCGTGTTGACGAGGTCGGTGAGGCCCTCGAGCGCAAAGTACTCGCACTGCATCGGGATGATGACCCCATGGGCGGCGCACAGACCGTTGAGGGTCAATAGCGAAAGCGAGGGGGGGCAATCGATGAGTACGAAGTCATAGTTGTCCGAGATCTCGGCGATGGCCGATCGCAGGCGCGTCTCCCGCTGCGCGATTTCGACAAGTTCGACCTCAGCGCCCGCCAGCTCGCGGTTGGCGCCCAGCACGTCGTAGTTGCCGGCGCTGGATCGCACCAGGGCGGAGGCGATGCTCGAAAGACCTACCAGCACCTGGTAGACCGTGCTGGGCAGGCTGCGCTTGTCGACGCCGCTGCCCATGGTGGCGTTGCCCTGCGGGTCCAGGTCGATAAGCAGCACGCGCTGGCCGTGCACGGCGAGACCGGCCGCCAGGTTCACGCTGGTCGTGGTCTTGCCCACGCCACCTTTCTGGTTCGCAACGCAAAAAATCTGGGCCAAGCGCGTCTCGCTTTTTTAGTAGGGAAGTCAGGGGCGGCGGGCCGGGGCGGGCGCCCCGGGTGCCTTGCGCAGGATCACCAGATGGCGCTGTTCATCCAGCAGCGGGACGCGCAGTGTAATCGTCCCGACATGTTCCGCGCCGGCCGGGACCTGGGCGAGCTCTGCCTCTGGCTGGCGCCCCTTCATGGCAGCCCAGTATCCCCCGGGCTCGAGCAGCGCCCAGGTGAGGCGCACGAAGTCATCCAGGGAGGCAAAGGCGCGGGAAACTACCAGGCCACTGGCCGCGAGCGGCAGGCTTTCGAGGCGGGCGTGGCGCACCGCTATGTTGGGCAGTCCCAGCTCCAGCCGCGCCTGTTCCAGAAACGCACATTTTTTCTGTACGGCGTCCACGAGGGTGCCCCGCCATTCGGGCAGCGCAATGGCCAGGGGTATACCCGGTAGACCGCCTCCGGATCCGGCGTCCAGGAAGCTCAGAGTTCCCGATTGCGGCAATGCAGCAAAATGCTCCTGCAGAGGTCGGACGATTGCCAGGCAGTCGAGCAGGTGATGGGTGAGCAGGTCGGCATCACTATCGATGGCCGTGAGGTTGTGTACCCGGTTCCAGCGGCGCAGCAGGGCGGCATAGGCAAGCAGGCTCTCTACCTGCTGGGCGCCAAGTCCCAGGCCCAGGGTGCTGGCATGTTCCTGCAGCACGTGCGCGCTGAGGGGGCTGGCGTCGGTGGGGCTTCCGCGGGGCGTTGGTGTGCCGCCGGAAAGGGAGCGGGGTGCGGCCATCGAGGGCGCCGATCAGGCGGCCCGAGGAACCTCGGCGGCAGTGCCCCCGTGTTCCTGATTCCAGCGCTTGAGAAAGACCAACAGCAGCGAGATGGCCGCGGGGGTTACGCCGGATATGCGGGCTGCCTGGCCTACGCTGCCCGGGCGCTGCGCCTGCAGCTTCTGGCGTACTTCTATAGAGAGGCCACGTACCTGCGCGTAGTCAAAGGCCTCCGGAATGAGCGTGGTTTCGTGGCTTTCGTGCCGGGCGATTTCCACGCGCTGGCGGGCTATGTAACCCTCGTATTTTGCCGCGATTTCCAGTTGCTGGACGACGTCCGGGGCAAGCGCCTCCAGCGAGGGGAGCACGGGCAGCGTGCCGTCCCGATGCCGCAGCTGCGCGAGCTCGTGGTAGCGCACTTGCGGGCGCTTGAGTAAGTCGTACAGGCTGTGTTCGCGGTCCAGAACCTTTCCGAAAACCGTCTCGGACTGCGCTTCCTCCAGGATGCGAGGGTTTACCCACGTGCTTTTGAGGCGTTCCAGCTCCCGCGCTACGGCATCGCGTTTGCGTGCATAGGCCGTCCAGCGCAGGGCATCAACGCAACCCAGCTGGTATCCGATTTCCGTCAGGCGAGCGTCGGCATTGTCTTCGCGCAGGGACAGGCGGTATTCGGCGCGGCTCGTGAACATGCGATAGGGTTCGCTCACCCCCTGGGTGGTGAGGTCGTCGACCAGTACGCCCAGATAGGCCTCGTCCCTCCGGGGAGTCCAGCTCTCTTTTTCAGCGGCCTTGCGGGCGGCGTTTATGCCTGCGAGCAGCCCCTGGGCTGCCGCCTCTTCGTAGCCGGTCGAGCCGTTGATCTGGCCGGCGAAGAACAGCCCGGCGATCGCTCGGGTTTCCAGGGAAGGCAATAGCGCCCGCGGGTCGTAGTAGTCGTATTCAATCGCGTAGCCCGGCCGCACGATATGGGCCTGTTCAAGGCCGCGGATGGAGTGGACCAGGTCCAGCTGCACATCAAAGGGCAGGCTGGTGGAGATGCCATTGGGGTAGAACTCGTGCGTGCTCAGGCCCTCGGGCTCCAGGAATATCTGATGCGAATCCTTGCCGGCGAAACGATGGATCTTGTCTTCTACGGAGGGGCAGTAGCGGGGACCGACTCCTTCGATGACCCCGGAGTACATGGGGGAGCGATGCAGGTTGGCGCGGATCAGCGCATGCGTCTTTTCGTTGGTGTGCGTCACCCAGCAGGGCCGTTGCTCCGGGTGCTGGCTGGCGCTACCCAGGAAGGAAAAGACGGGAATAGGGTCGAGGTCGCCTGCCTGCTCCTCGAGCTGCGAGAAGTCGATGCTGCGCCCATCAATGCGGGGCGGTGTACCGGTCTTGAGGCGACCCTGCGGTAGCTTCAGCTCTTTAAGGCGTGCGGCCAGGGAAAGGGAGGGCGCATCGCCGGCCCGCCCCCCCGCGTGCCGCTCCATGCCAACGTGAATGAGACCGTTGAGGAAGGTGCCGGCGGTGAGCACCACGCAGCGCGCCGTGAAGCGGATGCCGGACTGAGTAACAACCCCCCGCACCACGTCCCCATCGAGGAGGAGGTCTTCTGCCGCCTGCTGGAATATCCACAGTCCCGGCTGGTTCTCCAGCGTGTGGCGCACGGCGGCGCGATAGAGCGCCCGGTCGGCCTGAGCCCGGGTTGCCTGTACGGCGGGGCCTTTGGATCGATTGAGGATGCGGAACTGTATGCCGGCAAGATCGGTGGCCTGCGCCATGGCGCCACCGAGGGCATCAACTTCCTTGACCAGGTGGCCTTTGCCTATTCCGCCTATGGAAGGGTTGCAGGACATCTGTCCCAGGGTTTCGATGCTGTGGGTAAGCAACAGGGTCTTTGCGCCCATGCGCGCGGCGACAAGGCTGGCTTCGGTTCCAGCGTGCCCGCCGCCGATGACCAGGACATCAAAATGAGTTGGGAATTGCATAGTTGTCTGCGCGCTGTGGCGTAGCTACCCCGGCGTCCGTGGAGGCCTGGGTCTGGCTTGCGGCTACCCTTAGCGGTAGTGCAGGGGAATATCGTGCCCAGACCCGAGTATACGGAGCGGAGCGTCCGCCGGCTATTGTTGGCGCTGGGCGTGCGGGCTGCGGGCTGAATGTTTCACGTGAAACCTGCCCGCCCGCACCTTGTTTCACGTGGAACAAGGCCTGGACCGACGTGGCCAGACCCCGGCTTAGTGACCAAATTCCGGGCGGATGATGGTGCCATGCACGCCCACGCGTATGGGAGCAAGAACGCGCGTGGCACCCAGATCGACATGAAGCAGACCGCTGAGCGCGTGGCTGGGAGCAACGCTTACCTGACCAAAAGCGGCCAGTGCGCCGGCATGGGCGCGGATATCCCGAAAGGTGACTTGATCCGCGTGGGCGTCGATTTGTGCCTCCAGGGTGGAGAATCGCGTACTGCCGCCCGTCACGCTCTCATTTGCGCCCGGGTGGGTCGCCGCAAAACCCAGGTTAATCCCGTTGAGTACCGGGCTGCGCACATGTACGGGCGCCTGGAAAACCGTCGCTCCGATGGCCTCTTCCAGGGAATTGCCGTGCCCCGAAAACTTGCCATCAAAGGAGGCAGTGCCCTGCATGACCGACGGGGTGTCCTGTTTGCTGGCGTCGCCTGCAGGAGGTGTCATTTGCCGGATCAGCGCGTCCAGGTCAATGCCTTCGGTCTGTGCGGCCCCGTCAATCGTCCAGCCTTTGTCCAGGCTGGCGCTGATTTGGCCACGCACGGCACCAAAGGGCCCGCCCAGTGAGAACTGGTGAAGTTCCACATGGTCAAGGGACAACTGCCCGCTTGCGACGGCCTCTTCGATGGCAAACGTAGGCCCAAAGGGCAGGACCCAGTTCCTGGCCTCCAGCTCGAAATCGATAAGGGCAGGATTGACCGACGGCGTGAACTGAATCTGCAGGGATCCCGTCTTGCTGTGCTGAATAAAAGCCGCGGTCAGGAAACCTTTGCCAATGACGCGCGCAATACTTACGTCCCAGGCGCCCGGAAACAGATTCTGGTCAGGAATTTCCAGATGCTCTATCCGCAGACTTGCCAGGCTGCTCGGCAAAGCGGCGTCCAGGTGCGGAATGAGATTTGCCATTTGCTGACATTGCGCCAGGGTCAGTGAGCTTGCACCAACGACGGCCTCGCCCCAGTTCCAGCCGTGACCCTGAAAATACTGGGCAATGTGCTTCGTGCTCACGTTCACCGAGATCGTGTCGAGCACGGCCATCTCATTGACGTTGACCTTGCGCATCACCAGCTGGGGCTTGGGGAAGAAGATCAGCTGTGAGGATTCGACGCGAACCGGCACGCCCAGGGTGTTGCTGAGGCGCTGGGACAGCTGGGGAGCCGACAGCGCGGTATGCCAGGTGTCAATGAGCTCGAAGAGTACAAAGGCCAGGCCAGAGATCAGGCCGATCAGCAGCAGGCGCGGCAGCCAGGTGCGAAAAGCGGCCGCATCAAAGCTGCGCTCACGATTATCGTCTTCCATATGTTTGCGGTCGTCCATGTCGCGCAGATCGAGCCGGTCGGGAACGTTAACGGTCGTTATCGCAAAATGCGTTGCGTTACTTTCGTTACCGCTATACGCCATGTGACTCTCCGGATAAGCGAACACTAACTTTCTGTTGGTTCGGCTCGATCTTCCCGGAAAGGTCTCGGGATGAGCGGTCAAGCGGTCAAGCGGACAGTTCGCCGGGGGATGCGCCCACCCCTGCCTGCGCCCCGCGCCGTCGACGCCAGGCGTCGAGGGCTTCGCCGACGAGGCCGCGGCGAAATGCCATGACGCACACCATGAATATGCAGCCGGTGACTATCGTAACCGCCTCGCCGAGCCCGGAAAACCACGAAATGCCGGTGATCTTGGCCAAAGCCGCGCCGATATCGCCCAGGCGGTTCTCCAGCCCGACGATGATCAGCGCGCCCACGACCGGACCAAAAAGCGTGCCGACGCCACCGACCAGAACCATGAGGATGACCAGCCCGGAAGTGGTCCAGTGGGCGTCCGTAAGCGCCGCAAAACCCAGCACCAGGGTTTTCAGAGCCCCGGCCAGTCCCGCCAGGCTCGCCGACAGCACGAAAGCCAGTAGCCGTATCCGCGCCGTGTCGTAACCCAGCGAAGTGGCGCGTGGCTCATTGTCACGTACAGCAGCCAGAACCCGGCCAAAGGGCGAATCAACGATGCGCTGTATCAACAGGTAGCACGCGACGAAGACGCCGAGTACCAGGTAGTAGAGGACGAGGTCACTGTTGAGGCCCAGCACTCCGAAAAGCTGCCCCCGCGGCACTCCCTGCAGGCCATCTTCGCCATGCGTGAAGGGCGCCTGCAGGAAGAGGAAGTACACCATCTGCGCCAGGGCCAGCGTGATCATAGAAAAATAGATGCCGCTGCGCCGTATGGCCAAGGCGCCGATCACCAGACCCAGCAGGGCCGCTACGGCTACGCCAAACAGCAGCCCCAGTTCGGGCGCCAGCCCCCATTCGCGCAAGGCATGCCCCGTCGCATACGCCGCTGCTCCAAAAAACGCCGCATGACCAAACGACAGCAGGCCGGCATACCCCAGCAGCAGATTGAAGGCGCAGGCAAAGAGCGCAAAACACAGTACGTCCATCAGGAACACCGGGTAGACGCCCGCCTGCGGTAGCAGCAGCGCAAGCGCCAGCAGCAGGCCGTAACCCAAGCGAGTGGCGCTGGATCCGGCGGGCATCAGGTTTGCCTGCCGAAAAGACCGGCGGGCCGCAGCAGCAAGACCAGCGCCATTACGACGAAGACAACGGTTGACGAACCGGGGGGGTAAAAGACACGGGTAAGCCCTTCCACTACACCCAGCGCAAGGCCGGTAAGAATGGCGCCGGCTATGGAACCCATTCCACCGATGACGACGACGGCGAAAACCACGATGATGAGATTGCTCCCCATGAGTGGCTGCACCTGCAGTATGGGTGCCGCGAGCACACCCGCCAGTGCCGCGAGGGCGACGCCGAAGCCGTAAGTCAGCGTAATCAGGCGCGGCACGTTGACCCCGAACGCCTTGGTGAGCGCCGGGTTTTCCGTGCCCGCTCGCAGTCGCGCGCCCAGCGGTGTGCGCTCAATCACGAACCAGGTCGCGGCACAGATCAGCAGCGAAACCACGACCACCCAGGCCCGATAGATGGGCAACACCATGAAACCCAGATTCGCGGACCCGCGCAGGAGCTCGGGCACGGGATAGGGTTGGCCTGAGGCTCCGAAAAACGAGCGGAAAAGTCCCTCGATCAGCAGCGTGGCGCCAAAGGTCAGCAACAGGCCGTACAGGTGGTCCAGGCCGTACAGGCGCCGCAACAGCAGCCGCTCAAAGAGCACACCCAGTGCGCCGATGGCCAGCGGTGCCAGCACGAGCATCGGCCAGTAACCCAGGCCCAGATACTGCGCGCCCATCCAGGCGGTCATTGCGCCCATCATGTACAGGGCACCATGTGAAAAATTGATAACGTTGAGCAGCCCAAAGATCACGGCCAGCCCCAGGGACAGCAGGGCATAGAACGACCCGTTCACCAGGCCCAGCAGCAGCTGGGCCAGCAGTGCCGGCAGGGGCACCCCCAGGACGGAGCTCATTGCGCCGCACCCACGGGCACGGCCCGCCCTAGCTTCACTTGCGGATGAACGGGCATTTGGAGTCGGCCAGCGACTGGTAGGCCTTCTCGCCCGGTACGATTTCCACCAGCTTGACCAGATCCCACTCTGCCTGCGATTCCGCAGGCGTCTTGACCTGCACCAGGCGCATGTCGTGGATCATCCGCCCGTCCTGGCGGATGTAGGCATCCTTGGCAAACATATCGTTGATACGGGTCTTCTTGAGCTGCGCCATCACCGCATCACCGTCATCCGTACCTGCCGCCTTGACCGCCTGCAGGTATTGCAGGGTTGCGGAATAGTCGCCTGCCTGGACCATCGAGGGCATGCGCTTGACCTTGTCGAAGAAGCGCTTCGACCAGGCGCGCGATTCCTCCGACTGGTTCCAGGTCCAGCCATCGGTCATGTACATGCCCTTGGTGAGTTCCAGGCCCAGGCTGTGTACATCCGTGTTGAACATGAGCAGGCCAACCAGCTTCATGGAGCCCGCGACCCCGAACTCATTGGCCGCCTTGATCGCGTTGATCGTGTCGCCCCCGGCATTGGCCAGGCCCAGGATCTGCGCGCCGCTGGCCTGGGCCTGCAGCATGAAGGAGGAAAAATCCGAGGCATTGAGCGGGTGACGCACGGCACCGAGCACCTTGCCACCATTGGCACTCACCACGGCCGACGTGTCCTTCTCCAGCGACTGCCCGAAGGCATAGTCGGCGGTCAGGAAATACCAGCTCTTGCCGCCGGCCCGCACCACCGCGCCCCCCGTTACATTGGCCAGCGCAATCGTGTCGTAGGCGTAGTGCACGGTGTAGGGGGTGCATTCCTCGTTTGTCAGTTTCGAGGTGCCCGCCCCAATGGAGATGAATGGTTTCTTTTTTTCCGCCGCGACCGTCTTCATGGCCAGGCTGGCGCCCGAATTCGTGCCCCCGATGAGCAGGTCCAGGCCCTTTTGATCAAACCATTCGCGCGCCTTAGACGAGGCTATGTCCGCCTTGTTCTGATGGTCGGCTGTCATGAGCTCGATGGCCAGGCCGGGGTTCTTCGCCTTGAAATCATCGATCGCCATCTGGATGGCAATGCCACCCGCGCTGCCATCCAGGTCCGAGTAGACGCTCGACATGTCGGTAATGAAGCCGATGCGGATCGCACCGTCCGAGAGCTTTTGGGCCTGACCGGGCCCCGCCAGCAAGGCGAGCAGGGCTGCCGCGGCAGCCAGCCAGGGGGACGTGCCAGATACACCGGGGGTACGCGAGCGACTCATCTTCTGTCTCCTAACGAGGAATCAAATCCCCAGCATCGCGCTGAGGCGGTCCGCGCGGCCAGGCAGCA
>Ga0209067_10001135_pt1 | contig 16697 bp, 14 predicted proteins | sample ColStrG_CSR_2013_FD_187199 | JGI IMG/M metagenome (GOLD analysis project Ga0209067, IMG submission 187199) | Freshwater sediment microbial communities in response to fracking from Pennsylvania, USA - Cold Stream Run_MetaG_CSR_2013 (SPAdes)... | ecosystem: Environmental > Aquatic > Freshwater >...
GGCTTGTTCGGCTTCCAAACGCATGCGCTCGCGCTCTTGTTCTAATGCGAGTTCATTGGCGCGGCGTAGTTTTTCTGCCGCAATGGCCGCCGCTTCGGCCATTGCTTTTTGTGCGGCGGCTTGGCGCGCGACTAATTCCTCGGCAATACGTTTTTGTTCTGCGGCTTTGGCTTCTGCAGCGCGTAGAGCTTCCTCTTGACGTTGTAGTTCTGCGGCGGCCTGGGCTTTTAATTTTAATACTTCGGCCTGTGCTTCTTGCTGCTGTTGCTTTTGTGCATAGGCATCGATCAATGCATGTAATAACTTGGCAATACTGTCATCAAGGCTTATCAGTGGTAATTTTTTGGCGATGCCCGTGGAGAGGCAGAGCGCAAAATCTTTAATGCTTTTGGACATCACTTTGCGCCCGGTGCTATCCACAAATAACAGTTGGTTAGCATCGGGATTTTTCAATGCAAGTTTGCAGCGAATTTTTTGTTCATTCTCCGCGTGAAATAAAATCCAATCGCCCTGTTGCACGCTATCGGTTTGCTTGAAGATATCGACGGTTACACGGGTATGCAGTGAGGTGGAATCTTCGGGATAACTCAGTGCTGTAAAGTAACTGGAGGCAATCGCTTGTTTCTTTATCGCCTGCATGAGTTGTTCGGTTAATGCTTCAATCCACTGACGATAAAAATCGGGGTTACTGGTGGGCAGATTTAAGCTGCGCTCTAGCTCATTTAATAATGTCGGTATATGGCGATAGCGCCACTGTTCGTTATCATCGCTGATAGAACTGTTCTCGCTATCGGTAAAAACTTGCCCGAGAAGCGGCAGCAAGCGCTGCCACGTTTTCCAAAAAGGGCTGTTCTGACCGGCAATAAACAAACCATGCTGCAGCTCGCATTTCAGTGTATTGGTTACGCCACTGATCAATTCGCTGGGGAACGGGCGACCAGCAAGTGATGCGTTAATAACATCGAGTACGTTGCATTCGGCACTGAGCATTTTTAAATGATTAATTTCAGTTTCGCACAGGCGCGCTTCTAACATGTTTGCGCGTTTATCTTCACTCTCAAACCAGTGTTGCGTTTCATTGAGTGCAGTTACGAGCGCGTTGCTATTGCCTTCAGCGCAAGCAAGTATTAACGCGCTGATTTTTTCATGGGCTTGCTGGCTGCTTTTCGATTCGCGTGGGTACCAAGTGCGTGCGCGCGCTAATAAAAAATTCAGTGCTTGGTGTAGTGGTTGTTGTGAGTTTGTGTAGAAATCATCAGCGTTTGCAATTTGCTCAATAAGCGCTTGCTGTAGTTGCGTAAACGCACTGCTTAGGCTTTCATCGAACTGATCGAGCCTAAATAAAAACGCCAGCAATTTTTCGGCAGTGTTGTGACGCAGGTTGTCAGCCTGTGCGGGTGCAGCCAGCATTTCAAATAGCTGGGTCAGCTGCGCGCTATCGCCAGCGAGAAGGGACTTGATTGTAAAATTGTGTCGCATGAAGGTCGCAATTGCTTATTGAAAAGACGGCTTTCTAACTATAGGTGCATTTAGGGTGGCGCGCGAATTATTTACCTGCGCTTCGATAGCGCCGCCAACTTGCGTATAATCGCGCCCAATTCTTTTATTTCTCTGATCCGAGTGTCGGAGCCTATTGAGCTTTTTATGAAAATTACTGCCGCTACCTCTCAGCTCTACACCTGCGCTCAAGTTTACGCATTAGATGCCGCCGCCATTGCCAGTGGCATTCCGGGTATTCAGCTTATGAAGCGCGCCGGTCGAGCGGCTTTTGACTTGTTGCTGGAACGCTATCCTGCCATTGAACTTATTACCGTCTATTGCGGTGCGGGTAAGAACGGGGGCGATGGCTATGTGCTGGCGGCCTTGGCCGCGCAGAAGCTGCTGCCGGTGCAAATCATTCAATTAACGCCCGCCGATAGGCTCAGTGGCGAGGCGCGTATCGCTTATGAGTACGCGCTGCAAGAGGGGGTAAAAATCCTGCCTTTTGTTGAAGCGACCGTCCCTACCTGCGGCGTTATTGTGGATGCGCTGCTGGGTATTGGCCTGCAGGGCGACGTGCGTCCTGACTTTGCGGAGGCAATCGCGCAAATCAACACTAGTGGTCTGCCGGTACTGGCGATTGATATCCCCTCTGGCCTCCACGGCGATAGTGGCATCACTCAGGGTGCGGTGGTCAAGGCTCATCTCACCATCACCTATATCGGTGTTAAGCGTGGCCTGCTCACAGGACGCGGCCCCGCAGTGTGTGGGGAGGTTGTGCTCAATGATTTGGATATTCCCGCTGAAATTTACGAACAAGTCAGCGCATCGGCAGAACAATTACACCTGATCGATTTGCTGGAGCTGTTGCTCTCGCGCCCAGCGGATGCCCATAAGGGGGATTTTGGGCATGTGTTAATTATCGGCGGTGATCACGGCTATGGCGGTGCCGTGATCATGGCTGCCGAAGCCGCTGCTCGCTCTGGCGCGGGTTTGGTCAGTGTGGCGACGCGCCCTGAGCATGTGACTGCTTTGCTGGCGCGCTGCCCCGAAGTCATGGCGCGTGGCGTGCTGTCTGGGCAGGAGTTGACGCAACTCTTGGTGCGCCCAACCGTTTTGGTCATTGGTCCCGGCCTTGGGCGTTCGTCGTGGTCGGAGCAATTGCTGCAAGCCGCTGCTCAAGCGGGGCTGCCCATGGTGGTGGATGCCGATGCCCTCAACCTGATTGCTGAGGGCCGTGTGTTGGGTCACATCCAGCCGCGCAACCACTGGCTATTTACACCACATCCCGGTGAGGCGGCGCGCTTATTGGGTACTACTACCGTTGACGTTAACGCTGACCGTTTTGGCAGTGTGGCAGCCCTACAGCAAAAACTGGGCGGCGCGGTCATTTTGAAAGGCGCGGGCAGTTTGGTATTGGGCGATTCTGCAATCACAGGTGTGGTGACTGATGGTAATCCCGGAATGGCCACCGGTGGCATGGGCGATGTGCTTAGCGGCATCGCGGGAGCTTTAATTGCGCAAGGTCTTGCGGTGGAAGCGGCGGCGCAGTTGGCAGCAGCAGTTCATGCCAGTGCGGGTGATTTGGCGGCAGAAAAAATCGGCCAGCGTGGATTGTTAGCGACAGATCTCATCCCTTTCGTTAGTCAACTTCTGAGTGAGTAATCGTGCCTGTACAAACGCAAGAAAGCTTCGCTGCAAATGAAGCAGAAATGGTCGCCTTGGGCGAAAATTTGGGGCGTCTTTTGGGCGCCCACGCAGAATCATTATGCGTTTTTTTAACCGGTGATTTGGGTGCAGGTAAAACTACGCTATCACGCGGTATTCTGCGTGCCTTTGGGCACACGGGCGCGGTAAAAAGCCCCACATATACCTTGGTGGAAGAGTATAAATTTAACAATCGCCGCCTGTACCATTTTGATTTGTATCGCTTGGGTGATCCTGAAGAATTGGAGTACATGGGCATCCGCGATTACTTTGCCGATGATAATATCTGTTTAATTGAATGGCCGGTGCGCGGTGAGGGCGTATTGCCTAAACCTGATGTGCATATCGCTATTCAGGTACAGGGCGAAGGGCGTTTGGTCAGTATGAATTCTAGGGTTGAGATCAATTTAAACCGCTAGGTTGGGTGCAATATTAGCCTCGTGTGGTGTTGGGTGAGTGTTCCCCTGTCAAACCTATGGGTGCTCATGAATGGTTCTGATTTGATAAAAATAAACAAATTCTTCGGTTCACTGGTTTCGAGTTTCGTTGTAAAAACCCCTTAACAATAATGAGTTGGATTTTCTCTATGAGCGCGCATGAATTTCAATCCCTAGCTAATACGATTGCTGATGAAGTGGGTCGGTTGTTGCCTTTAATATTGCAAACACCAGAAGATATGAAGATCGCCAATGGTAATTGCGTGTTGTGTATTATGAATGCAGCGGGCGATACCGTGATTCGTATGTATGGTTCTAATCCATTGCGCCAGCGTCAAATTGCACAGGTCGCCACCAAAAAAGCCTTACAGGTTTGGATTACTGGCTATGCCACAGGCGCTTATGAAACCTTGGTTTATAACGGGCAGGTTAACGAAGATGAAATTGGTATTCCTCGCCCAGAACTGATTGGTTGGCTAGGTGGGCTAGAGGCAAAAACGGCACAGGGGGAGCGATTGGTGCTGGCTTTCAGTGGTGTACGTGGCGAGCAAGATCAAGGGATCTTGCGCAGTGCAGCAGAAGTGTTAAAGATATTTTCCATTGTGGATTGATGGCATGTGATTAATGCTGCTCCAATAAAAAAACGCAGCCACAGCTGCGTTTTTTTATGCGCCCAAGCAGAAGAACTTATTCTTCGCTTTCCAGTAAATCGCGGTAGTCGTCTGCATCCAGTGCTTCGTCCAATTCGGCCAAATCGTCGGGCTTTACGCGGAAGAACCAGCCGTCATCGTAAGGTGATGAGTTTACGGTTTCCGGCGCATCGGCCAGTGTTTCGTTGACTTCAATCACTTCGCCGCTGACTAAAGAGTAAATGTCCGATGCGGCTTTTACCGATTCCACAACGCCTGCTTCTTCGCCTGCATTGACGCGACTACCGACTTCGGGGGTTTCTACGTATACCACATCACCCAAGGCGTCTTGTGCGTGATCGGTAATGCCGATGGTCACGGTGCCATCTTCTTCAATGCGGGCCCACTCGTGGCTGCTTAAGTATTTCAATTCTTTGCGGATGTCACTCATGATGGTTTCCTGTGTTCTATATTTTTGTTCGATAACTGTTTTAAAAATACATCGTCAGCTAACTATACCTTGAACATTTTATCGGTTGTCATACTCGCGCAACGGGTATCCAGCGGTTGATGTTCAGGAAGGGCAGCATTAAACCAGTGGTTTGCCGTTGCGTACAAAATTGGGTGCAACAACATCCACTAAAACTTGTTTGCCGCGCATCTCCACGTAGCATTGGCTGCCAACACTCGCGGGCACACGGGCTAGGGCAATAGAATAGCCTAAAGTGGGCGAAAAAGTACCACTGGTCACAACACCTTTTTGATCGCTGCCGTCTATAGACACCAACTGTTCAGCGCGCATTACGCCACGCTCACGCAGCACCAAACCGACTAACTTGAACTTAGCGCCGGCGGCTTTCTCGGCCTCGATCACCTTGCGGCCAATAAAGTCACGCGCTGCTGGCGCCCACGCAATAGTCCAACCCATATTGGCGGCCAGCGGCGATACGCTGTCGTCCATTTCGTGACCGTATAAATTCATGCCAGCTTCTAAACGTAAAGTATCGCGCGCAGCTAAACCGCAGGGTGGCACGCCCACACGGTTGAGTGCTTGCCAGAACGCAACCGCCTGATCGTTGGGGATCATGATTTCCAAGCCATCTTCGCCGGTGTAGCCGGTGCGAGCGATAAACCAGTCACCTTCAGGTAGGCCTTGGAAGACTTTTAAACTGTCGATAAGGGCGGCGCGTTCAGCGGAAACGACGGTTTTGCTGAGTTCAATGGCTTTAGGACCTTGGATGGCAATCATCGCTAAATCGGCGCGCTCAGTTAGCTCAACGCTAAAGTTGGCAGCAATTTTGTTCATCCAAGCCAGATCTTTTTCGCGGGTGCCGCAGTTAACCACGGTTCTAAACCAGCCGTTCATGTTGTATACGATGAGATCGTCGATCACGCCGCCTTCAGGGTTCAGCATGCCAGAGTAGAGTGCCTTGCCGGAAATGGCTTCAATTTTAGCCACATCGTTTGCTAACAAATATTGCAGATAAGCCTTGGCATCAGCACCTCGTACGTCCACCACGGTCATGTGCGATACATCAAACATGCCCGATGCTTGGCGCACGTAATTGTGCTCTTCAATTTGCGAGCCATAGTGCAACGGCATATCCCAGCCGCCGAAATCAACAATCTTGCCGCCCATAGATTGGTGGGTGGCGTACAGCGCGGTTTTAAAGCCCATGAAATGCCTCGCGAAGGGGGGATGCGTAGAAAAGGCGGCTATTCTAACGGCCAGCGCTTGGTTCTGCCAGTTGAATCCATTTTAAGCAATCTGCTAATAGCAATTATGGATGGGGTGTCTGTTGCGGTGAGGCGGTACTTTGTGTTTCAGGATTGAACCAAAAATGTTCATATTTTTGGTAAATGTCATCGCTCATAAAAGGGTTTTTAATGTGGATAACATGGCGATTTTTTACATTGGCTTTAGCAATTTGTTCTCCGTTATATTGCTGAAAAAGTTTTTCGAAACTGCCGTCACTTAGCATCATTTCGAGGCCTTGTTTAATGTCGTGCTCAAGAACTTTATTGTTCTGATTTACGTGGTAGAAATAGGCAATAGGGTATTGTAAGACAATATGTTGTTCAATCACCAAGTTATTGAGTTCTACTTGTTGGTTTTGTTGTTCTTGCCAAATTTCCTCGATAGATCGGGGGAAGTAACGAAAGCGTTTTGATGTGAGCATTTTAAAGGTGCCGTTGTAGGAGGGCGTTTCTACAACATTGAAATGGTCTGCTTTTAAGATGGACGTGTCGTGCCAATATTTTACTTGGCCTAAAGGGATTTTTTTGAGTTGCTCTTCAGTGGTGATTGTTGAAAATAACGATTGATCTTCAGCGTTGATGAAAAAAATCCGCCAACCAATTAAACCTTTATCAATCGGAATTTCAATGGGCGTAAGGCGCTTATCAACATAGGGGCTTGGTGCGTCCCATAAAACATCTACCAATCCATCCACTACCATTTGCATTTGTCGCGCATGAGTTGCGCCGCGTATGCGCATCACGACTTTATAAGGTTTCCCTGTGTGTGCGAGCGCCTGCTTAAGCAGCTCGATAAAATATAAATTGCGATCATCTTTTATGCCAACAGAATCGGTTCCTGTATAGCCCACTTCAATCGCCTCATCTGCTTTGCAGGTGATAAAAGGCATGAGTAATAACAGGAAAGCGATGTAAAGAAATTTCTTACGCAAATATAAAAACATGAACGGCATAAAGGAAACCTTGGCTTTTCAAGCTAAGCAAAAACTCTCAATAACGTTTAGGTACATACCACCGTCTAGCCAGTATAGACTTGCCTGATCTCTTTATCGATTGAGGCTTGAAGCGCATTTATTGGTCGATGGTGGCGAGGGCATATCAATGCTTACGGGTTTCCCTTTTTAATTCTATTGTCGATATACTTTGCGCCACGATTTGATTGGTAACAGGCAATACATGACCCCCACATTTTCCCAGTCGGTACTGCGCTGGTTCGATAAGCATGGCCGCAAACATTTGCCTTGGCAGCAAAACATCACACCCTATCGTGTGTGGTTGTCTGAAATTATGTTGCAGCAAACACAAGTCGCGACTGTAATCCCCTACTTTGAGCGTTTTACCCAAACATTTCCTACGGTTCACTCTTTGGCGGCGGCACCTATTGATGAAGTGCTACATTTATGGACCGGCCTTGGTTATTACGCGCGTGCTCGCAACCTGCATAAATGTGCACAAACGGTGGTGGAAAAGTTCGGTGGCGAGTTTCCCGACACGGTAGAGGCGCTTAGCGAATTAAGTGGTATTGGTCGTTCTACAGCGGGGGCCATTGTGAGCATCGCCTACCAAAAGCGTGCAGCCATTTTGGATGGTAACGTTAAGCGGGTTCTGGCGCGCTATCAAGCTATAGATGGCTGGCCGGGACAATCAGAAGCGCTTAGTCAGCTCTGGGATATTGCCGAACGCTACACGCCTAAAAAGCGTTGCAACGATTACACTCAAGCCATGATGGATATGGGTGCAACACTTTGTACGCGTACCAAACCCAAGTGCGATCAGTGCCCTTTGCGGGCCGGTTGTCTAGCTTACGCTCAGGGTGAGCAGAGCCGATACCCCGGCAAAAAGCCCAAAAAGGCTTTACCAGAGAAAGCCGTACAACTGCTTATGCTACGCAATCCGCAAGGTGAAATTTTGCTACAGCAGCGTCCATCGCAGGGTATTTGGGGCGGATTATGGAGCTTTCCTGAAATAGATATAGGCGTGGATGCAATAGCGTGCGCCACTGATGGTTTTGGTAAGGTTGCATCCAGCGAGGTTTGGAACAGCTACCGACATACCTTTAGCCATTACCATCTGGATATTACCCCCGTGCTTATTCAGCTCGCCAAAGCTCCGCAGGGTGTGGCTGAGGCTACCTGTGTTTGGTATAACCCTCATGCACCCGAGATTTTAGGTTTGGCGGCTCCTGTTAAAAAGCTCTTGGATAAACTTGCACAATTAGACCCGCGTCGCTAATCAGTCATACAATGACTGCCTTCATTTTTGTACCCATAACAGGATTGACTCATGGCTCGACTCGTATTTTGCCGCAAATATAAACAGGAGCTGGAAGGCGTAGACGTACCACCTTACCCCGGCCCCAAAGGTCAAGACATTTACGATAATGTCTCCAAAAAAGCCTGGCAGGAGTGGATGGCGCACCAGACTATGCTCATCAATGAAAAGCGCCTCAACATGATGGACATGGGCACCCGTGTTTATCTCAGCGAGCAAATGCTCAAGTTTCTCTCTGGTGAGAATTACGACCAAGCTGATGGCTATGTGCCGCCGCCTAAACGCTAATATTCGCAGGTCTTGAACGATAAATAAGCAAAGCGCTTGAGGAATAGTTAACCCTTGATAAAAAAGGAATTTTTTTTATTTCTAGTATTGACTCAAAACCCTCAAGCGGGTTTAATACGCGCCTCTTGCAGCCAGCCTGCATAGACACGCCCAGATAGCTCAGTCGGTAGAGCAGTGGATTGAAAATCCTCGTGTCCCTGGTTCGATTCCGGGTCTGGGCACCATATAAAACAAAGGCTTAGAAGAAATTCTAGGCCTTTTTTATTTGTCGCGTCACACTCTTGTCACACTTCCAAAAACGTCTCTTTCCTTAAAAGCTTTAGCCTTCAAAAAGCACTGCCTTTGCATCATTGCGCAGCTTTGGTGTGACAAAATTGCTATAAAAATCAACACTTTGTCTATAAACAATTGAATTTTAACGATTTTTTATAGAAAACACGGTGATTATTAATCCTTGATTGTGGTTTGTTGTGCTTTCAAGTAGTCGCTAGTTCATGGCTATTTGGGGGTGAATGGTGGCAACGATACGGGAACGGAAAAAAGCAGATGGGAGCATCGCCTATCAAGCACAAATAAGGCTTAAAGGTTTTGCGCCCCAAAATGCGACCTTTGACCGCAAGACAGATGCAAAGCGCTGGATTCAACAAACAGAAGCCGCCATCCGTGAGGGTACAGGCTCTTATAGGCTCGCTGCTGTTGTTCACTATTTAGAGTCTGCGCATCATTGGTCAATCTTTCGTTATGAACAATTCGAGCCAACCCCCGACCCGATAGGGCGTAGTGCTGTGTTTATGCGCTACATGCTTACCGAAGAAATGATTGCGTGGGCTGGTGAGTTTGGGAAGGAATGGGCTAGAGATGTTTTAAATTTGGAGTCTAAGCGAATTGCAGAGAGGGAGGCGGCAACCTCCCAATCTGCTGAGATTAAAAGCGGCTTGCTTAATACTCTCGCTAAACAGAATAACACCCGCTTTGCACCATTCATAGGTGGGGGTGATTAGATGGCGAAAACCAGAGCCAGAGCAAAGGGAAGAAAAGATACTTCCCGCTTCCTTGGTTTGCCTTATCCACTGTTGGATTCGCCAGATTTTAGGCTGCTTTCGCCCGTTGCAATTAAGCTGCTAATTTTTTTGGCTTATCACTTCAACGGCTCAAACAATGGCGACCTAAGCGCGCCATTTAGTAGAGTAAAAGAGTGGGGCGTTAAAAGTGAAGCAACACTTTGTAAGGCGCTTAAAGAGTTACTGGCAAAGTGAATCATCACGCGAACTCGTGACCCAACTAGAGATAGACAAAACCCGCATGGGCAATGTGCTTTGTATGCTTTGAATTGGTATCCAATACATGAGTGCAAAGGTAAGTTGGATGTAATGCCTACCTTGCACCCCATTAGAGTTTTTTCAATCGACAAGGGTGGCTAATTCGATTTTTTCTCCCCCAAAAAATGCGGTGATTCGCTACAGAAAATGAAGTGACTTGCCGCGTAACCTAGCTAAATCCCTACATATAATGAAGCTGTATTGATGTTTGGATTGTTTGAGTCCCTACAAAAAATGAAGACCTTTATAATGTACCAATATATATGCATTAAATTAGCTGCAAAATAAGGGTATGCAGGATTGTAACTAATTACTTTCTATTGAAAAAGCGATGAATTAATAAAGTGATTTTCAGTGAATAGAAGCGAGCAGAGCCAGAAAAAACTAGTTATATGTCGGGTTGTATTATTGCTACACGGTAAATCTTACCTTGACTAATGTTCAAATAACGATACTAATGGTGCTAATAATTTTTTCATGGTAAGTCCATTTTGCGTGACTGTTGGTTTCAAGGGAAATAATGCCGTATTTTACGGAATTGAGCCGCACTATTCTCGCTTTTCTGTAAGTCGTAGTGTATGCATGAGTGAAAGTGTCTTAAGAACACTTATGACAGATATGGTGGCTCAGGTTGCCGATTTTGGATAGAATCCAAACCTGATATCTAAGACGATAACAAACGAACTCATGGAATAATGGATTTGAGAGGAATGACAATGAGCGCCACAAAATCTCTGTTTCTGGTTGTGCAAATGTTGGTAGCTGTTGCTGCATTGGCGAACAATATTACTTTGAATTATGTTCCACCTGCTTCAAATGCTGACCAACAAGGTTTTATAAGAATTGCGAATGAAACATCTACGCAGGCGAGTGTGACTATTTTGCCTATAGATGACGCTGGCAATATTAAAGCGGCTCTAAATATTGTTCTTAGCGCAAATGAGACTAGAACGCTTAATTCAACTGATATTGAAAGTGGGAATGGCTCCAAGGGGGTGCCTGTAGGAACAGGCCAAGGAGTGGGAAATTGGCGCTTTGCTATTTCCTCCGTCAGTCAAATATCTGCAATGGGCTTAGTTCGTTCTCCAAGCGGTTTTTTAAATTCAATACATGATATTGCTCCGAATTATCTTTCTGCAACCTTGCATGAGGTTGGAATGTTTAATCCTGCTAAAAACGTAAATCAACAAAGCAAGCTTCGCCTATCAGATAATTCGGGTGCGCCTAATACTTTTGTTATTACTGGGGTGGATGATTCAGGGCGAAATGCTGGTAATTTATCCATAACGGTACCTGCTTTTGCGACAGCTACTTTAACCTCTGTTGATTTAGAGCAGGGTAACGCTGAATTGGGTTTAACTGGCGCATTAGGTGCGGGAGCAGGAAAGTGGCGGTTGGTAATATCCTCGACACAAAGCGCATCAGTTCTTGGCTTGATGGAGTTGCCGGGGGGTTATATTTCCAACATATCCTCCTTGGCCAACCCACCTGCCGCCACTTCTTCCAGTTCAAACAATAGTGTTACTTGTACTGATTTGGATGGGGCGTCAGTGTTTTCTCAAGAGGAGATACCTGTTTATTTGGGATTTATGGGGTCTAGTTTTGCCTCTAGTTCAATCAATAATCTATTTGGTTCATTTGGTAGTCAGTTTGGTTCAAATAGTATTCGTAATCAATTTTCGACTTATGGTTCGCAATTTGGTCTGTATTCGGCGAATAACTCACTTTCCACATCACCCCCTGTTTTTGTAAAAAATGGAAAAATTTTGGCCTTTTTGAGTACAAATACGACGTTGGCTAGTATGCCGGTTGTTTCCTTAGCTGTGATTGATTCCAAATGTTCATTTAGTGCGGCATCTCCTGCCAAGGCCTTTACGCCCTAAATGACAGGTAAATTTGAGCAAGTTGTTTGTCACACTGGCGTCACACTCGATAATCAATAACGACATGAATGGGCAGTAGGTCACAATCTTAGAAAAATTGTAGTGGGTTGATTTGGTTGTTGTTTTTTATTGCGGGGTGTTGCTAGATGTGAATTGGATACGATTGAAAATCCTCGTGTCCCTGGTTCGATTCCGGGTCTGGCACCATATAAAACAAAGGCTTAGAAGAAATTCTAGGCCTTTTTTATTTGTCGCGTCACACCCACCTCTCATCACGGCTAAAAAATTAACTCCGATGCCCCGCGCAATTCTAAATTTACTTTTAAAACTGACACGTCAGCATCCTTTTTACTTGAGGCTTTTTAGTTGGGTGCCGAGTATTTCAGTTACTTGTAATGGCTCTACAAGGGTGTGGTATTGGTTGTTGTACATGCATTCATGTCAGCCTGTTAGTTGCTGCAGCTGTTGTGAATCCATTAATCGGCGAGAGGCGGAAATATTGAGAAATCAGGTAGAGGATGAAGCTTTAATTCAGCTTCGTCACCAATGCGCAATATGGTCGGCAGTGATCCATTAAATATTGGCCATATTGGCAAGCCTTTTCCGTTGGGGGTTCCTGTGCGTGCAAAATTGATCCATGTATCAGCAAGCCGATCAGCCAATTGTCTGTCTGCTGTGGTCCAAGGGCGGGAGTCTTGGTTGATATTATGGAACACATACTGAATTTCAACGCCATGGCCTACACCGCATCCATAAAAGCATGTCGTCAAGGGTTCTGCGGGGCGATGAGAAAAGAAATAGACATAGGGTTTAGCGTGACCGTATTTGGCTTGGATCTCTGCCCAACGCACCATGCGCCAGCCCCACCAGTCATTGGTAAGTTGATTAATAGAAGCCTTCGCCTGAGCATCCGTAGTGCCGGGATAGGCCGCAAGCAGGCGATCACTAGGCGTATGCCCTAACAGCGTTGTCACTAGTTCTCGGTACTTGATGGCGGTGAAATCGCCTTCACCTAGGTATTCAGGTGCTAAATCCTTGCCCTCTTCTGCAGTCCATCCCACCAGCAAGGGCACATCATTTTGGTCGCGATGGCGGTAGATTGATGTCATGTCATTGTGCAGTAGATATCCATCGACAAAGGTACGGGGCGTCCAGCCCGGTTTTTGTAAATCCTCAAGACTCATCTTGCGCAGTGTATCTAGGTTTTTGGCGCCTAGTGCTGTGGCAAACTTTAGCCCTTTTACTTCAGCAGCGGACTTAAGGTCGAAGCGGTTATTGTCTTCGGTGTTGATGGGCATGGCATCGTTGCCGCTCTCAGCAATGGCGCGCTGAAAGAGCCCCTTTGCTAATGGAGATGCGACCAAAATAGCAACAGATTCACCGCCTGACGAGTTGCCCATAATAGTGACGCGTTCAGGGTCACCACCAAAACGTGTGATGTTCTGCTGTACCCAACGCAAGGCTGCGATTTGGTCAAGAATGCCTTGATTTCCCGAAGTACCGCTTGGCGACTCTTTTGTAAGTTCTGGGTGTGAGAAGAACCCCAATATACCGAGGCGATAATTAAGGGTGACAATAACGGCGCCTCGCTTAGCTAGATTTGCCCCATCGTATCCAGATTGTGCGGCTGTACCACCGTAAAGACCGCCACCATGAATCCATACCATAACGGGAAGTTTTTTGGCTTTCTCCGGTGCCCAGATATTGAGATAGAGACAGTCTTCACTTTTAGGGTGCGTAATCCACTCTGCCGTTTGTGCACAAGCCGACGCGTAGCGCTTTGTTTCCTTGATGCCATTCCACGGAACTACAGGTTGCGGTTCTCGCCAGCGGAGATTACCTATAGGCGGCGCGGCGAAAGGAATGCCTAAATAAATATTCAACGAGTCTGATTGCGTACCAATAATCTCGCCACCTGTGACTTTCACCGAGTGAGTGGTTTGGGCTGCATGTCCTTCAAGGGCTAAAAAGGCCACCAAATAAAATGCGATCAACGCGGGTGTACGAAAAGACTTCATTTTTATTCTCAATTAATTTAAAGCGCGAGGGGTCAGCATTGTGAATGTTAAATGGTAATAACACCAATAGGTTTTTTGTTGCCGCTCTGTTGCGTGTCAACTGAGCGATTTTATGGGTGCTTATTGGGTTTTGCAGGTGAATAACTAGCGATGAATCTAAAAATTTTTTAATGCATCTTCTTAAAATAATTAAATGTCATTAGGAGACTTGAGGGCAAATGACGCTCTCATCTAGAACTCTCTGGCTGTATCGAACGGAGCATAAGCTTAGTAAGATATTTGGTGATGACTAAATTCAAATCTGCGACCTAATTACATAGAGTAAATTTACTATCATGAATTGCAAAATGTGATTAGTCTTAACGCTAAAGAACTCGAAAATTATGATGAATATTTGGATTTCTATTAATCCATTGATATCGAGTGAAATTATTTTTTGTTGCCGAGTATCGTCATCATTAAGGCGAGGCTCGGTAATATAATAAATCCACAGGTTAATGGAATCGTGGAATGGTTGTAGGCTTGCCCTATGCTGGTGCCTAGGCTCATGGATAGGATAGATGAGGTTGCACCTATTAATGCGGCGGCCATTCCGGCACTGCGGCCCATAGGTTCCATGGCGATTGCATTTAAATTGCCAAATACCAAACCGAAACAAAAAAATAATAAAACCGCGTATCCCACAAACATACCTAAGGATACAGGTACAAAAAATTGAATCAATAAAAACAACATTGAGCAACTAATAATGCTGAGAATGGCGCGACGGCTAATAAAGTGCATGCCTAATTTTTCTACAAATTTGGAATTAAATAGAGAAGATAAACCAAGTATTAATGCAAGCCCGCCAAAGTACAGAGTAAATAATTTTCCAGTAGAAAATAAATCCTGAAAAATTTGTTGTGAGGAATTTAAATAGCCAATAAAACTGCCGAACATCAATCCCATGGCGAGCGTGTAGTAGGTGGTTACGCGGTTGTTGATAACGGATTTAAATGCATGCGCAAAGCTAGTCAGCGAAAAGACGATGCGTTTTTCAGCCGGTAGCGTTTCTTCCAAGCGAACATAAATCCACAAGCCTAAAATGATTGCGTAACAAAAATAAAATAAAAAAATCATCCGCCAGTTGGCGAACAATAAAATCGTTTGTCCAACGCTCGGCGCTAACGCGGGTACGGTGATAAAAATCATCATCACCATCGACATAATTTTTGCCATTTGGCGTCCAACAAATTTATCGCGCACAATAGAAACGGTCGCAATGTAAGGGCCAGAAATTCCTAAGCCTTGAATAAGTCGCCCTATGAGAAGCGTTGTTAAATTCTGCGCAAAAAAACACAGGCTAATACCCAGCGAAAATAACGCTAGTCCCGCATAAAGCACACTCTTGCGGCCTAGCGCATCTGAACACGGACCGCTCACTAACTGCCCTATGCCTAAGCCAAAAAATAACAAGCTCACCATTAATTGCACTTGGTTGGGGTTGCTCATGGGTATATCGGCACGAATACTATCGAAAGCCGGCAAAATAGCGTCAATGGACAAGGCGGTCATGGACATCATCATTGCCAGTAAGGCGATAAATTCAACGGATATTTTGGCGCTACTAGCAGGCAATTGTGGTGTCATCATGAGAAGGTAGCTAACTTGAGCGGCGAACGTGGAACCAACACCATGAGGTGTCATTAAGCGTTTGTGCGCGGGAAGTTGGGCACAGTGCACTGGGAATCTTGCCCAGTATAGGGGATAGGTTAACGATATTGAAGCAAGCGTTGCACGCGTTAGTTTTAAAAACCCTAACAACAAACACGTGAAAGTTTTAGGCTGCGATATGCAATGCTGAATGTTTTTGTGGGGGCTATTTTTTTGTTAAGAGTGATGGGGGTGGGCGGCATGGGCGCATGCTCATGTATTTTGTTGTGAATATTCTGCAGTGCCGCTAATTTTTCAGGGGTGCGTGCAGTTATTGGTTGGGTGTTTTCGATAGCTAACATGTCTTAACTTCCGTGATGGGCGATGAGTAGGCACATCATGCCCCCAAGCGCTCAGAACAAATAGTGCGGTAATTCGCTTTCGACTGTAGGAAAAAGCGCACAAGCATAGCAATTTGGCTGCACAGGTTAGGGCATTATCGGCGCAACGAAAGTAGATGACTTTTCGCCTTGTAGGTTGGGCATGGTTGTCCAGCTTAAGGGTTATATTCTGCCCAAAACCCTCTCTTAAACCCCAGTCTGCCCTAACCACTGTACCAGCTGATTCAACGGCAACGCGCCCGAAATACGCTGCACTTCCTTGCCGCCTTTAAACACAATGAGCGTGGGAATGCTGCGAATGCCCCAGCGCTGGGCGATGCTGGGGGCGGCTTCGGTGTTGAGTTTGGCGAAGCGGGCATGGGGTTCTCGCTGCGCGGTGGCTTGGGTGAAAATGGGGGCGAAGCCTTGGCAGGGGCCGCACCAAGGTGCCCAGCAATCCACTACTACGGGAATATCGTTGTTGTTAAGGGTGGCGGCTACGTTGCCGGGGTTGAGGTCGAGCGGCTTGCCGGTAAAGAGTGGCTTTTTACATTTGCCGCAGGTGGGTTTATCGCTTAAGCGTTCATTGGGTAAGCGATTAGTGGCGAAGCAGTGGGGGCAATTAATGCGCAGCATAACGGGCACCTTGAGTCTGTTTTAACAGAGGTGGGGTGTCCGCGCGGGAATTCAAATCCTAGCCGCTGATTGGGCTTGTTTAATGAGTACTCTCAGCCTGCCAGCCGCCGCCCAAGGATTGAATGAGCGCGACCGCCGCATTTTGCGAATCGGCGGCGGCTTGTGCCAAGGCGCGGCGCGCGTTGAATGCAGCCGTTTGCGCGCTCACCACATCGGTATAGCTAATTTGCCCTTGGCGATAGCGGTTCAGCGCCTGTTGT
>Ga0209067_10001137_pt1 | contig 16690 bp, 16 predicted proteins | sample ColStrG_CSR_2013_FD_187199 | JGI IMG/M metagenome (GOLD analysis project Ga0209067, IMG submission 187199) | Freshwater sediment microbial communities in response to fracking from Pennsylvania, USA - Cold Stream Run_MetaG_CSR_2013 (SPAdes)... | ecosystem: Environmental > Aquatic > Freshwater >...
TTGCCGTTTGGCTTGCGTCCCTTGGGACCGTTGTCAGAAGCGGCCTGATCGTACGCCTCGGAGGTGACAAACGAAAAAATATCATCCGGCGAATTACCATTCTGTCTTGGATTGACGCGCGGTCCTGCGCCAGGACCGGAACGTGATTTGCCGCCATTGTCGGGATTCGCACCACGCGGTTTGCCGTGCTGTCTTTTTTGACGCTCCACGCCACCGGCGGGTACCGCATCACTCACGCTCTCTTGAGGACGTACCGGGTCAGGCGCACCGGATTCTGCATTGGCGTCATTCCGATCATTGCGTTCACTGCGCGCTCTGCGCATCATGCGCGGTCCCCGCACACCATGCTTTTTTTCCCGGACCGGAGCGGCATTTTTGGCCGATTTGCTTTCAGAATCTCCCAGCGCAATAGTCTGCGCTGGGCTGTCGTTGGAACTGGAATCTTCTGGGGTATTATTGGACATCATCTTCATTCTTGGTTGGGGTGACCTGGTGCTCAACCATGAATTCTGGCACTGGGTCATTTGATATAAGTTCGTTTGTTACTGGCTCAACTGCAGTCTGCACTTCATCGACACTTTCGTCAGCGGCCACCATGATTTGGACCGTCTGGCTTTGTGCCTCAACTTCAATTTCTGCTACTGCTTCAATTGCTTCAACTGCTTCAACTGCTTCAGCAGATCCACTGGCTTGGGCAGCCGGCACTGCATCGCCTTCACCTGAAAAATCCATGCTGGTCTGATTCAGATTCTCTTCCAGATGCGATTGAATCGCCTGCACCTGCTGCGCATCATCCGCATTCATCATCTGCTCGGATACGGCCTGCAACGGCGGCAGCTGCTGCAGCGACTCCAGCCCCAGATCATCCAGAAACTGTTTGGTCGAGGCAAACAACGCAGGTCGGCCCGGCACGTCGCGATGACCGATCGTTTCGATCCAGCCGCGGTCTTCCAGCATGCGTATGGTTTGGGCATTCACGGTTACCCCGCGAATTTCTTCGATATCGCCACGGGTAACCGGCTGCTTGTAAACAATAATCGACAGCGTTTCAAGCGCTGCACGCGAATATTTCGGCGGTTTTTCAGGATTCAGCCGGTCCAGATATTTGCGCATTACCGGACGACTCTGGAACCGCCAGCCAGTCGACAGACTGACGAGTTCAATGCCGCGTTCCTGCCATTCGGTTTTCAGCATGCCCAACATCAGTTTCAACGCATCGCTGCCAATCACGTCCTCGTCAGAAGAATCGTCCACAAAAAGCTTTTTCATGGAATTCAGGGACAACGGCTCGTGCGCGCATAGCAGAGCGGTTTCGAGGACTACTTTCGCCTCAGCAGTATTCATGTGCAACTCTTTAGCAACTTAATGATGGGATATGAATATAGTGTTTGTATTTTGGGCGGGAATATTGCTGCACTCGCCCTGATCCGTCTTTGCCGGATCTGATCCGAAACCAGTAGTGACCCGACTGGCTGGATGATTTACAGTATTCGTACTGTGCTGCATGTACTGTACTGCGTGGTCTTAATTTGTTTTGCTATCAGAACCATTCCTCGGCGAATTGTAAACGATTATTTTCAGTTCGCAAGTTAATTCACATTAAACAACATTGCAAAAATCGATAACGTGGGATCGCTTTTGCCAATTACTCTTAGCAAAAAGGCCACGAGAGTCGTGGCCTTTTTATTGGTTGCGGGGACAGGATTTGAACCTGTGACCTTCGGGTTATGAGCCCGACGAGCTGCCAGACTGCTCCACCCCGCGTCTGTAACGCTTCTGAAATAACCCACGCAAGGCGCAAATCAAAGTACTGACTTCAGAAATAAATTGGTTGCGGGGACAGGATTTGAACCTATGACCTTCGGGTTATGAGCCCGACGAGCTGCCAGACTGCTCCACCCCGCGTCTGAGGAGTGCAACTATAATCCATTAGCCGCTTTCTTACAAGGTATTTATCCTTTTCGGACCAAATAACGCAAGGACTTTGCAGAAAGATAGTTATAAACACATTGAATCGTTCAACAATTTTTTCTTCGATGCGAAAAAGCGTCCTAGAATAGAGCGCTGAATTATTTCCCCCTACTCTATTTGATCATCATGAAATTTTGTTCCGAGTGCGCCCATCCCGTTGTTCTCAAAATTCCTCCCGATGATACCCGCCTGCGCTTCGTGTGCGATCACTGTCATACCATTCATTATCAAAATCCAAAGCTGGTGGTGGGATCGATTCCGGTCTGGAAAAATGACGGGGAAGTGAAAATCCTGTTATGCCGGCGCGCCATTGAACCGCGGTACGGCTTTTGGACCTTGCCGGCCGGGTTTATGGAAAACGGTGAAAGCACCAGCCAGGCCGCGCTGCGTGAAACACAGGAAGAATCCGGGGCCAATATTGAATTGCACGAACTGGTTTCCATGATCAATGTCATACACGTCGACCAGGTGCATCTGTTTTATCGTGCAACGCTGCTTGATTTGAATTATGCCGCCGGGACAGAAAGTCTGGAAGTGGCGCTGTTTACCGAGGCGCAGATTCCATGGGATCAACTGGCATTCCAGACCACGGTTCAGACCCTGCGCTACTATTTTGAACAATCCGGAAAAGCGGAAACTGACGGCACATTCAAGCTGTATTGCAACGATATTGTCAGGCCGCGCCACACCGCGTAAGCAAACGTTCAGCGTCCGGAATTGGCGCCCGCCTCGCCCAGCCAGTACTGGTCAATATTTTTCAAACCCCACTTGCTGACCAGTTCTCTGGAAATGATTTTTTCACCGTGACCAGGTTTGGAAAGATCGATCAATTCGGGCGGTATGTAGCCCATTGATTTGCTTGAATAAAATGCCCGCACTATCGGCAGCAGCAACGACGCGTCATTTTGCTCTACCACCACGGCCAGCCGCCCCGAACGCAACATCACCAGTGATCCGGCCGGGTAAATACCGATGCTTCGGACAAACGCCTGAAATACGCGCTCATCAAAATGGGAGCCGCTCCATTCGGACATCTTCTTGATTGATTCGGCCGGACACCAGCCTCGCTTGTACGGTCGGTTGGACGTGACGGCATCGTACACATCACATACGGCACCCATCTTGGCCATCAGGCTGATCTGGGCATCTTTCAGCTTTTCCGGATACCCGCCGCCATCAATCTTTTCATGATGATGCAGACACACATCCAGCACCACCGAACTCATGCCTTTGGTACGCATCAACATATCAAAGCCGGCCTGAGGATGCTGTTTGACGGTGACGAATTCCCCGTCGGTCAATTTGCCGGGTTTGTTCAGAATATCGGTCGGAATCATCATCTTTCCGATATCGTGCAACAGGCCGGCCATACCGGCTTCCCGGACTTCTTCTTCACATAACTGCAACTGGCGCGCCAGCGCAATCATCAGCGCGCATACCGCAACCGAATGCATATAGGTATAGTCATCCTTGGTCTTCAGGCGCGCCAGGCCGATCAGCGCATCGGAATTGCGACTGACCGATGCAGAAATTTCTTCGACCAGCGGCTGCATGCTTTCCACATTGACCGCGTTGCCCATGCGCGCTTCCTGAAACATGTTGAAGACCGCCTTTTTGGAGTCTGCAACGATCTGGGACGCCTTGTTCAGTTCCTGGTCCATGGATACCGCAACCACCGCCACCGGCACCGCAACTGATTCCGCTGGCAATGGCTCTACCGGTTCCGGAGCAACCGTCTCTACAGCCCCTGCGACGGCTTCGACCAGTACATCCAGTCCTTTTTGGGTATCAATAATCAGCTCTTCGATTTTGCTGGTTTGAATACTCTTTAATTCATCCGAAGACGTCACAAGAAACGATTTTTTCCAAAAAGGATGATCAATCCAGGAACCGCAAAATTCCTGGATAAACATACCCTTTCGGAGCTGACTGACGGGGATTTTTCTTAACATGCTTATTTTTTAAGGTCTCAACCTGCAAGGGCTTCCCGGCCAACGCAATGCCGCCGGATAGTCATGAACGTGAAGTCCATTATATGAGCTGAGAAAAATAAGAAAAGCGAATAAATCCAATTAATGCGGACTTTTTGCGCCCGATCAGGATAAATTAATGGCAACTTCAGGGAAATTTCGACCCAAATACCGCGGAATCGACTGTTTACGTCGTTCAGGCTGCCACTTTCAGCAGCTGCAACGGGCGGAAAAAATTTTGCATTTCCAGGTTATTGATGAATGAAAGATTGTAAGGATGCTCAGAAATTCTGGAAATAAAATGACTGGCTTCCGGCAACTCAAGGATTTTTTCCGCAATTTTTCCCCACAAAATCAGGCTGGTGGATGGCAATTTCGTTCGGGCGTCCACAGCGTGCTGATCCGCCAGCACTTGCAAGATGGTACGAAGGAACGGCAGCCACGCTCTGGCATCCTGAATCGGCGCGACATCAGGTCTGAACACCAGGCTGGCATTGAGCAGCAAAAAACCCTGAGCAAGCAGATTCGACTGCAGTTGCGCCGCAGTCTGGATCCAGCCTGATCCGGGCTGGCAGACTGTTTGTGTGACAGCCTGCATGGCCGCCGAAGTCGTGCAGTCCTCGCTCAGCAGGCCGTCCGCAACCAACAGCATTTTGATGAAATTGCGCAGCGAAGTGGCACGGTTCACCGGCTTGGAAAGGCCAATACCGTCCTGCCACAGGCCGTTGACCGCGCCATCCATAAAACAAACTCCGGTCGCACTGGCCTCGCGCGGATAAGGACCTTCACCCAGCAAAACGTAACGCACTTCCTGTGGTGCCTGAGAAAAAGCCGCGAACAACCGATGTTCCGTTGGCAAAAAATCGCTGTGCGCCAGTTCCGTGAAATAGGCCGGCCGCTCCTTGGTCATGGCGCGCAGACCGCGCCGCAGGTGCATTTGCCACGCCGGGTTGGCTCGCAGCAGAGCCTGTTCAATCACTTCAGGAAATTCGTACTGCCACATGTGGACTATTGAACCGGGCGGTCCGGAGCCGGCATTGGAACCCTATTACCGGGCGCACCAGACTGTCCTGGCGCAGGCGTGTTTGGGTTGCCGCCGTAGTTCATCCGCCGCTGACCCGGCATGACCGGGCTACCTGGTGGAATCAGGGGTTTTCTCAGCGGCTGCGATTTTGGCTGCGATTTTGGCTCCATTTGTGGCGGCAATCGCGCTTGATTCTGCTGCCCATTATCACCATCACCAATCTGCATAGACGCACTCGACTCCGCGGGCAATTCCACTCTTTTGCTCACACCATTGTCCAGAATCATTACATAACCTGCATGCACTTCCGTCAGCTTGATGCCAGGGCTGATTTCAGAATTGACGGTAAACGCCTGTGACGGTTTGCCGTCCACCGCGATAATCGCATCACTCTGATTGCGCGGATTGGCCAGCACGATACCCTTCAACTGATAGTTGGTATTGACTGCCATTGCGCCACCAAACAGACTGGCCACCGTTTCGACTTCCGGTACCGGCTTGCTCACGGGTGGTGCGCTGACTTTTCTCGGCTGGCCATGCATGAATTGCAGTACCCAATAGCTGGTGCTGGCGCACAACGCGATGAATAAAACAAAACTGCAGATCAGTGGGAGTCGCGAAATTCCAGAAATTCTTTTCATGCCATCTTTCTTAATGCACCAGTTGATTGATTTCGATAATCGGCATCAATACCGCCAGCACGATCAATAACACCACCACACCCATGGCCAGAATCAGCACAGGCTCGAGCAGACCGGCCATGGTCAGGGCGCGTCGTTCCAGATCCTGCTGTTGCGAATCGGCCGCCCGCTCCAGCATTGCCGGCAAATTGCCGGTCACTTCACCGGCCCGAATCATATGGATCAGCAACGGCGGAAAATACTGATGGGCAGACAGCGCACGTGCCAGCGACACGCCCTCGCGCACGGCCGCCGTGGCGCTTTCAACCTGCTGGCGCATGGCCTGATTCGATAACGTGGCGCGACTGGTTTGCAGTGCCTGCAATATCGGCACGCCCGAACCAATGGTAATCGCCAAGGTACTGGCGAAGCGCGAGGTATTGAGACTGCGTTCGAATTTCCCGTACAACGGCGCCCTGAGCAGCCAGCTGTGCCAACGCATTTTTATTTCCGGCCGTTTCAGCATCTGCTTCCAGATCCAGAAGGCCACGATCAGCAGCGCCGCAACGAACAGTCCGTAGGCGCGCACGAAATCGGAAATGGCCAACATAATCACGGTCAGAATCGGCAATTTCTGCTTGGTATTGGCAAATACCGAAACAATCTGCGGCACCACATAGGCCAGCAAAAAAATGACGATCGCAAACGCCACCACGGTCACGATCGCAGGATAAGTAAACGCCAGCCGTACTTTTTGCACCAGCGCATTGCGTCGTTCAATATAGTCTGCCAGACGCGACAGCACGCGTGACAGTTGCCCGATATGCTCCCCCGACGCCACCAGGCCCACATAAATATCGGCAAAATCACGCGGATGCTGCTTCAACACATCGGAAAGGGAATGACCGGCCATGACTTCGGAACGGATGGCAGCAATCAGATCACGCACATAATCCCGTTCGGCCTGTTCAAGCAGCGCGGAGAACGATTGTTCGAGCGGCAGTCCGGCCTCCAGCAAGCTGGCCAGCTGCCGCGTAAACAGCGACAGTTCGACTGCAGACAACTTGTCTGCGAACAGATTGCGCTTGCCGGCATTTTCCTGTTCAGCGGCGATCTGCTCAACCTGGATCGGCGTCAGGCCCATACCGCGCAATTCGGCACGCGCAGCACGTGCGCTGTCGGCATTCACGACACCGGTTTTATTTTGCCCGTCGGCTAACAGGGCTTCATATTTGAATGCGGGCACGGTTGGACTGATCCCTTGTTGGCTTGGTGTTCGGTTATTCTTTGGTTACCCTGAGCAGTTCTTCACGGGATGTCACTCCCTCAACAACCCAGCGCTCGCCATCTTCACGCATGCTCAGCATGCCGTCATTTTTGGCGGCGTGGCGAATGTCGGCTTCGGAAGCGCTCTGATGAATCTGGGCCCGGATCTGCTCTGTGGTCGTCAGCAGTTCATAAACGCCCAGACGTCCCTGATAACCGGTCAGCGCGCACTGATTGCAACCGACCGGATACCATTCACCGCTCTCTTCACGCTTGCAGTGCGGGCACAGCTTTCGCACCAGACGCTGGGCCAGAACGCCCAGCAACGAAGACGACAGCAGGAAGGGTTCAATACCCATGTCCAGCAAGCGGGTTACCGCTGCGGCAGAATCATTGGTATGCAGGGTTGCCAGCACCAGATGACCGGTCAGCGAAGCCTGCACCGCTATCTGCGCGGTTTCCAGATCGCGGATTTCACCGATCATGATCACATCCGGATCCTGACGCAGAATGGCGCGCAGCGCCTTGGCGAACGTCATGTCGATCCGTGCATTGACCTGTGTCTGGCCGATACCGGCCAGTTCGTATTCGATCGGATCTTCCACGGTCAGTATATTCGTTGTGCTGGCATTCAAACGCGACAGCGCCGCATACAAGGTGGTGGTTTTACCGGAACCGGTCGGACCGGTGACCAGCACAATCCCGTGGGGCTGGCTGATCAGTTTATCGAACTGCGGTGACATGGACGGACTCATTCCCAGATTAACCAGATCGAGTCGCCCCGCTTCCTTGTCCAGCAGACGCAGCACGGCGCGTTCACCGTGACCGGTAGGCAGGGTCGAGACCCGCACGTCGACGGATTTGCCGCCGATACGCAAGGCAATCCGGCCATCCTGCGGCAGGCGTTTTTCAGCGATATCGAGCTGTGCCATGATCTTAATACGCGAGATCAGTGCAGCATGAATCGCCTTTTTGGGCCGCACTACGTCGCGCAGTGTTCCGTCAATCCGGAACCGCACTACCGAGATCTGCTCAAACGGTTCGATATGAATGTCGGACGCGGTTTCGCGCAGCGCCTGCGTCAGCAGCGCATTAATCATGCGAATCACCGGTGCATCGTCAGCCGATTCCAGCAGATCTTCAATGGCGGGCAGATCCGACATCAGTTTGGCCAGGTCCAGATCGGACTCGACTTCATCGACCACCTGTGCGGCATCACCGCCCGAACCGGCATAGGCACGGTCAACAGCCAGTTCCAGTTCGGCATGGCTGATCTGTGTCAGTTTGATTGCGCCGTAGCGCCGCCCCACTTCAGCGATAGTCGGTCCGGTGGTTTTTTCAGAAACCCAGACGTGCAGCAGTTTCGGCAATGCGTCAGACTCATTCCAGCCGGCCAGGATCGAATTTTCTCTGGCGAAACCGTAAGGCAGCAGATTGGCCTGCGCGATGGACAGTGTACTCATGCTATTTTGCCGGCTCCGGTGCTGGTGGGTTCGCGTCCGGACCGGAAAGCGGCGCAGTGTCTGCCTTGTTTTCCTGATTCAGCCGGTTACCGGTGGCTTCGCGGTTGAGAATATTCTGCGGAATTAACGTGCCGGCCTGTTCCGGTGTCAGACTGGGTACATTCAGCAACGGTTCGTTAGGTCGGTCAGTCATCACCTTGGCACGAATATAGTCATAGCGGTCAATTGAAACCGAATTGCTCTGCTCATGATTGCGAATCACGGTCGGGCGCAGGAAGATCAGCAGATTACGTTTGTCGTGCTTGTTGTTCCGGTACTTGAACAGATTGCCCAGGTAAGGAATATCGCCAAGGATCGGCACCTGATCATTGGCTTCATTGCTGTCTTCCGAAATCAATCCGCCCAGCACCAGTACCTGACCATCATCAACGATGACGTTGGTTTCAATGGCGCGCACATCGGTAATGATACCGGCCGGATTCGACGTCGAATCAACGGTCGACACTTCCTGATAAATCGCCAGTTTGACCGAGCCACCTTCCGATATCTGCGGACGTACTTTCAAGGTCACACCCACATCCTTGCGCTCGATGGTCTGAAACGGATTGACCGTTGAACCGGAAGTCTGACTGGTATTGGCATACTGTCCGGTAATGAACGGCACGTTTTGCCCGACCAGCATTTTGGCTTCTTCATTGTCCAACGTGGTCAACGTCGGCACCGACAACACATTGGCGCTGCCGGTTGATTGCAGCGCCGAGGCAATGGCACCCAGTCCCATTGTCGGGCTGAATACACCCAGATTCAGTCCCGGGCCAGGCACTGCCTGCTTGCCCGCGGCAGCCAGTGCAAACAGGTTGTTGCTGGCACCGGCAGTGTCATAGGAAGTCACCGCGCCAACACGCGCCGAACTGTTGCTGTTGCCAGACAACGCTGCCCACTGCACACCGAACTGATCTATTTTGGAAGTGGAGACTTCGATAATGAGGGCTTCGATGTACACCTGTGCCCGGCGCGAATCAAGCTGATCGATCACAGAACGCAGATTGCGATACACGGTATCACTGGCTGTAATGATCAACGTATTGGTTGCAGCATCGGCCTGAATGTAACCACCCTGACCACCACTGGGCAGCGTATTGCTGCTGTTGCTGCCTGAACTGTTGCTGCTGGACGAACCCATCGCACTGCCCAGTCCGCCGCCGCCTGCACCGCCTGTGCCGGATTTCGACTGGGTCGGCATGCTCGATGTCCCGCCGGTACTTTGATTATTGCTGAAATTCGAGCTGGAACTGCTGCCACTGCCGCCACTGCTGTTGCTGTCGGTGGAGACGATCGATCTCAGGGTCTGCGCCAGCTTCAGGGCGTCGGCATTGCGTAAATACACGACATGCACATTTCCCGGCAGAACAGTCGGTTGATCCAGCTTTTTAATAATGGTCTTGATCAGGTTGGCACGGGCTTCAGAAGGAGCGTGCAATAAAATCGAATTGGTCCGGCTGTCAGAAAGTATGGTCGCCTTGCCGCTGTCACCCGCGGCACCCGATTGTTCAGTCAGACGCATGACCAACGTTGCCACATCGGTGGAAATGCCATATTTAATCGGAATCACTTCCACTTCACTGGAACCAGGCACATCCATGGTCGCGATGATTTTTTCCAGACGTTTCAGGTTGTCGGCATAATCGGTAATGACCAGAGAATTATTGCCTGGGCTGGCATTGATCGTATTGTTTGGCGAAATCAGCGGACGCAGCACGGTCACCAGATTCGCGGCACTTTCGTAATTCAGGCGAAATACCTGGGTGGCAATCTGGTCACCTTTGATACCGCTCGACTGGGTCGGCCCGGCCTGCAGTTTGCCATCCGATTCCGGCACCACTTTGGTAAATCCGTTGGCTGTCACCACGGCATACCCCTGCAATCGCAAAGTCGAGGTCAATAATTCGAAGGCCTGCGCCTTGGTCACTGGCTGCTCGGACACCAGATTAATCGATCCCTTCACGCGCGGATCAATGATGAACGTGACGCCGGTGTAATGGCCCACCGCCTTGATCACGGACTCAATGTCGGCGCCGACAAAGGTCAGTTTGGATTCATTGACGCCCGGATCCTGTGCATAAACCGGCAAGGAGGCAAGGCCCATCAACGCAGCAAACAGCAAACTCGCCGGCATATTCCTGAACCTCAACTCTGCACTGGCGGCCCGTTGTCCGGATGTTGGTATGGTTGGAGTAGTAGATTTCATTCGATCAGTTCTCAGTTAAACTCTAAAGCAATCACGTTTTTTTCAGCGCCTGGCTTGCGCTGGCCCAGCAAATTCAGCAAATTGACCAGGCGGTCTTCCTGTCCGTCCTGCGCCGCGGCCTGACCGCTGAAACGCAAGTGTCCCTGCATCAGATTTCCGGAGCCGGACAACAGCAACGGGCCCTGCACCGATTTCAATTCAATCGCCGCACTCTGTTCATGCCACACAAACGTCATCAGATACGTTCCCAGCGGTTTGACGGGCGACAGCGCCGAAGCCATGTCCTGCATCGTCAGCTTCATGGCACCGTCCAGCGACGGCATGCCATTTTCCATCGCCAGATTCAACGTATCCCACGAAAGCGTAATTTGCCCTCTGGGTTTGAGCGTATTTAACGGCGCGCCCAACCCGGCCAGCCGCTCAGAGGGCAACATCACTGCGCCCGGACTGACCTGTAACTGACGAAAATTTCCAGACAGATGTACCGAACTTTTCAGCGCGGCGCTGTTGTCCAGCACCAGCTCAATCTGACCCAGCAATAAGATCGGTGACAGATGCCAGACGAAACGCCCGGGCAACACCGGTGTCAGATCGCCATTCCGGCTGTCGGCCACACCAATAAATGCCGATCCGCTCCATAAACTTCCCTGCACATCGCCCAGCGCCACCCGCCCACCGGTCTGGTATTCCAGTGCATAGTCCAGCCAGGCGGCCGGCGCGAACGCCAGTATGGTCAGAAATATGCCAGTCAGCCCGGAAAAAAACCATGCCGCTTTCAGTTTGAAACTCATCATTCCCTCAGTTTCAGGCGCCACTGATACCGGACTGGGACTGCCGCAGTACCACATTGGCACTGACCTGACCGCCATCCTGTCCGGTAATCTTGATCTCTTCCACGTACAGTCCGCAGGAGCGCTGCAGTTCCAGCAACCAGCCCTGCAATCCGGACATGGTCGCCGTACTGAACTGGGCGCGCACTGCGCCATCGCTGACTGACAGGTTCTGTGCCTTCAGACCATTGGCTGCCAGAGCATTGTCGATCAGCTCGCGTGACAGGTCATGACGATTTTCGGCACTGGGCAGTGCTGCCAGCTCCTGTGCCATCTGTTGCATCTGAGAGGCCTGCTGATGCAGCACCGGCAGGGACTTTCTCAGCGCCTCGCGGCCGGTCAGTGCCGGCTCAATCGCAATCAGATAAATCAGGGTCAATACAACAAATACTGCCGCAACAGTCAGATAAGTACGTTCACGTTCGGCCCGGGCGTCCCAAAACTCGTTGAAGGTATCGCGCAGTCCGGCTGCAAGTTGATTGGTTGGTTCGCTCATCGTGCCACCCTGACCTGCCACACTTCGGCATTCATTTTCTTCAATACCAGTCCCCTGCCATCCAGTGCGCTCTTCAATTCATTCGGTGCCAATTCGCCATTCACTTGCAGCAGCAAAGCGCGTTCCTTGTATTCAATCGAAACCAGTTTGGGCAATGCTGCCGGATTCAAGCCATTCCATGCCGCACCGAACTGCGACAGCAGCAAAGTGAAATCATCCAAAGCCGGCTGACCGGAATTGCGTTCGGCCAGATCCAGATTTTTGCGCATTTGTTCCAGTGGATACACCACGACGGTTTCTTTGGGAAAGCTGGTCCGATAGGTTTGCAGCATGTTTTGATTCAAAGCCTGTGCTTCACGCTTCTGGCTCCAGTAGTCATAATTCAACGCGGCGATATTCACCAGCAGCACCAGCGTCGTCAGCACCACCGGCCAGCGCCACGCCTGCCATTGAATCTGGTTTGACTTGCTGCCCTGCAGACCGGTCATGAGATTGATGGCAACCGACTTTGCAGCCAGTACCGTCGCACTCCATGTGCTTTGGCCAATCGTCATGCGCTCAGCCCAAGCCGGATTACTCTCCAGTGCCGTCTGAAATTCCTGAAGCGAACCGGGGGCAAGCCACAGGTGCACCGGTCCCGGCGAAGCCAGCATGTTCACTGCATTCAGCCAGGCAGTGACGGACTGACCGGGTTCCTGCAATATACCCATTCCGGATTCTGCGCCGGAACGCAGCGTCAGACTGGCTTCGGCTGCCTGATCATCCAGTGCCACGCTGCATTGTCCCGCCTGCAAAGGCAGACAAAGCTGCGCAGGTACGGCGCGCACCTGACTGGCACCCTGCGCAAAAAAATGCGTCGCAAGTTTTTGCAGCCATTCGCGCTGTACCACTGCCACACTGCGCGCGCCGCTGACGCTTTTTGCACCGGGAACCAGCACGCATTCCTTCACATCGCTCATCAAATGGTCTTCAACCAGATTCGACAGCGCCAGCTTCAGCTTGGCTTCCGACATCGGTGGTGTGTTCAGCTCCATCAGTGTCACATCGGGGGACGCAATCAACAGGACCAGATTCGCCCTCAGTACCGAGGCAGCCAGTTCGGCCAGCGTTGCCACACCTTCACGCACCATGGAACCGTCATCCCGGCACAGGGCATAAGCCAATGCACCATGCGGCCAGGCATTGCTGTGACGGGAGGGAATCTTTAAGTACAGAGTATTCAAGTTGCGATTTTATTAAAAGTGTTGATCAAGCAGCGCGCTGTTTCAGCGTCGTCCCAATTCGTCTCATTTTCTGCAGCACCGACCGGCAACAGCGATTACACGTCCCGTACCCATACCACCCGGGTAGCGCCACTGACGGGGGTGCGTTCGATCAATGCATCCTGGTCAAACACCGCGCGCCCCAGACGGACATGTCCGTGGACAATAAAATAACTGGTCTGGGTATTCACCAGCGTTACTCCGGGAACAGCGCCTTTGTTTTTATCCCAACGCGACCCAAAATCGGTCAAATCACGGTAATAGGCCTGGTCCCTGGCGGTAACGATCTGCTGGGCGTCCGAAACCGAGATGCCCGCAATTCTAGCCGAAATTACCTGCGCGGACGCCGTATTTATATTGATTGGCGTGGCGATCGGTAAAAATACCACCAAGTCGCGCAACTTTGCCACCGCTGCGGGCGTAAATCCGGGTATGGCCAGCAGATCATCGACCTGCATCAGTGCCAGAATTTTCGCATTGACCGCTGCGGCAAGCTGGGTGCCGTCAGGGTTGATCCGCGCGGCCTGCGATTGACTGGACGCGACCATATTGGCGGTGGCTTCAGCCAGCGAAGTATCCATGCCCTGCGCCGACAGCAATCTCTGAAACGCCTGCAGCATGGGCTGGTCGACCACGCCGGCTGCGGCCAGACCGGTCAGATTCAGTCGCGACTGCGCATCAATCACATAGCCGGACAGGGTTGCATCGGTTTCATCTTCACTGGTACGCCCATTGTCCACATATTGATCGAGGCGGGTTTCTTCCAGCGGCACCGACCAAGGTTCACCCAGATAATCGACCCGGCTAACGCGCGCATCTTCGCGCAGTATTAACCGTGCCCAATCCAGCGCACCGCGCATCACCCATTGTTTCTGCAATTGGTAGCGCTGATTTTCGATCGAACGCACCTGCACATTCTGCTGACCGAACAGGCTCATGACGATCGTGATGGCCAGTGCTGCCAGCAACAACGCGGTCACAATGGCAACGCCGCGCTGATGCGGCCTGACCAGGCGACGTTTCATATGCCACCCAGCATGAATATTTTCTGCATGGCCTGAGAGCGGCCATTCAGCTGCAGCGTAACCTGCAATCCGGTCGTCACTTTGCTCTGATCCACCACCGGCACGCCAGTCTGGCCTTGCGCTGCGGAGGACGCACCGGCAGCCGACGCCGGGACATTGCTCACAGCTGCCGTCGTACCAGTCAGCGAACTGGGCGGATAGCCTTCAAACAGCAGATGGGCGATATTTTTCTGCATGACAATTTCGACCTGATTATCGGGCGGATTTCTGGCCTGCGCCAGTAACTGGTTCAGCACCGCAAGATCACGGGTGGTAATCGATTCAAAGCGCGTCAACGCATCGTTGACCAGACGGTACTGTACCAGCTGCATGGCCGGCGCCTGCTCCTCGGCATAGACACTGCGCACCAGAATCAGACGCTGCGGCTCGATCCAGCTGGACCGGCCTTCCGGCAGATTGGGATAATTAAGCGGATTGACGACATGGGCGCAGTCACTTTGCATCTGCGCAAACGTCAGTTGCAGGCCGCGCGTCAGTTCCAGTTCGGCATTCAGTGCCAGACGGCTCCTGACCAGGCTGTCCAGTCCGCGCCAGCCCAGTACCGCCACAATGGCCAGAATGCTGATCGCCACCAGCAGTTCGATCAGGGTGAAGCCGCGAGCGCGTTTTTCAGAGTGCATTCGGCACCACCTGAATCAACTTGATAATGCGCCGCTCAGGATAGCGCGCATCAAACACACTGACTTCCACCCGCCTGAACGACGGATTGGGGGTGGCGAGCACTTCCTGAAAGCAGCGCAGATCGAGATCATCCTGCGGACAGGCAAAATTGCTTTGACCGAGATCCGGCCAGGTGGTGGCCAGACGAATCTGCGTCAGTCGATTTTCCGCCGACCAGGTCGCCATCATGGCCGAACGCAGATGATCACTGTTTTTGGAAAGACTGCCGACGGCACGCAGACTCGCGCCAAGTGCAACGCCGACGATCACCAGCGCCACCAGAACCTCGAGCAGCGTGAAGCCCATCTGCAGATTGGACTGTTTTTTAATCATGGCAGTATCGTGTTCAGGGTGATTCAACCGAGAAATGTCCCAGACCGTCGGCCTGTATTGAAACCGCGGCATCTTCATAGGCGAGAGTCAGTACAAAGGGTTTGTCGACCGGCTCACGGCCGAAAACTATTTTCAACGGCAGACCGGCCTTATCCGGAGCGGGTCGCATGGTAATCACCAGTGGCGACTTCTGGAAATTGCGCTCCCGGAACAGATCATTGTCGGTCAACGCCTGCCAACTGCTGTCGCCACGCACGAAAAACCGGAACTGCTCGCTGTCCATCTCAAAGGCCACCGGCCGGTTGCGCACAATTGCTTCTTCACGGGCCAGTTGCAGCAGCAGTGCAATACGCTGGGCATCGTTTTGCAACGCCTTTTTTTTGTCGGGAATGGCGTTGACACTGACCATCCCAAGCAGTATCCCCATCACCACCAGTACGACAAGCAGTTCAAGCAGGGTAAAGCCGCGAGCCGGTCTGCAAGTTGAACACCGCTGCGCGCGCCGGACTGAGTAGCTGGGCATGGTCGCGGTTATAAATCCCAGGATCCGATGTCGGCGTTGATACCCTCACCGCCAGGCTGCCCGTCGGCCCCGAAAGAAAACACGTCAAACTCGCCTTTTATACCGGGACATAAATATTGGTACGGATTACCCCATGGATCTTTGGGAATTTTTTCCAGATAGCCATCGGTTTTGTAGCCTTTTGGTTCCGGACCCACCGTGGGTTTGGTCACCAGTGCCTGCAACCCCTGTTCCGTGGTTGGATAGCGCTGGTTATCAAGTTTGTACAAGATCAGCTGTTGTTTGAAGTTGGCGATGTCCTGTTTTGCAGCCACCACCTTGGCGGTATCCGTATGCCCCACCAGTTTTGGCACCACGATCGCTGCCATGATGCCCAAAATGGCAATCACCACCATGATTTCAATCAGGGTAAAGCCGCGTGCCAGAGCACGGCCGAGTCGATAGCGTCGGAAATTTGAGATTTGCATAGGAATCAATGTCTGTGAAAAATCGAACGGTTATTGTATTGCATCTAAGCAGAAAATTGCGCAATGATTGAAATCTTATTAAGAGCCCTCAGCCGGTGAACTCAGACAGAGTCAGCGGCGAACATCGTGAACCAGAATACCGTTCCGACACCCACTTCGCTGTCAAAACCGATTTTTCCGCCCATTTTTTCCACCAGACTTTGTGTAATGTTCAATCCCAAACCGGTGCCACCCTGACGGCGCGTATCGCCATCATCGGCCTGCGCAAATTTTTTGAAGATTCTGTCCCGGAACCCTTCCGGAATACCGCTGCCATGATCGATTACCTCGACCCGGAACGCCGGGACCTGTTCGCGTATCCGGATTTCCACCGCTGCGCCGGGGCTGGAAAATTTCGCCGCATTCGATAACAGATTGGCAAACACCTGCAACAAGCGGTTGCTGTCACCGATTACCCAGGCCGCGTCCGGAT
>Ga0209067_10001139_pt1 | contig 16678 bp, 18 predicted proteins | sample ColStrG_CSR_2013_FD_187199 | JGI IMG/M metagenome (GOLD analysis project Ga0209067, IMG submission 187199) | Freshwater sediment microbial communities in response to fracking from Pennsylvania, USA - Cold Stream Run_MetaG_CSR_2013 (SPAdes)... | ecosystem: Environmental > Aquatic > Freshwater >...
CTACTAATCTCTCACTATGTATCGACTCTTCGGCACCACCAAATCGTCGTCGACCTCCGAGGCGGGAGCGTCGCCGATCACCCCGGACATGACGCAGAAGATCGTCCACGTGTTCGCCCTCGTGGGAGAGGCCATCGTGGAGGCCACCCACGCGCTCTTAGCCGGTGACCGCGAACTCGCGAAACGAGTGGTCGATCAGGACAAGCAGATCGACGAGCTGGTGAATGATCTGGTCGCCCAGGTCGAAACCCAATTGGTCGAAGCACCGTCACTGTCGAGCGACGCTCGTCGAAGCCTGCTCACCCTCCTACGGGTGCTTCCCGAGGTCGAGCGCAACGGCGACTTGGCCGAACACATTGCGCGTCGCGCCGCTCGCGGCATGGGCGCGGAGATGTCGCCGCGCAGTCGCGGCCTGGTCGAGCGAATGGGCGAGGTCGCCTCCACCATCTGGCGAGAAGCCACCGACGTGATCATTGACGGAAAGCCGGAGGCGGTCGGCGCCATCGAGGACATCGACGACGAGTTGGACGATTTGCACGTGGCGCTCACGGCCGAATTGACCTCAGGCTCGATGTCCGTGCCGGTCGCCGTCGAGTTAGCGCTCCTGGCGCGTTTCTACGAGCGTTTCGGCGATCACTGCGTCAACTTGGCTCGACGCCAACTCGGTCGCGACGGAGCCGACTGAGCGGACGACGAGCCCACCGACGTCACGGATTACGAGGTCGCGGTGATGAAGAGCGATTGTGAGAGGTGCTTGAGTCCCGGCGTCGCCTCGGCAAATCGCCCGAAAGTGACCGAGGGCGCGATGAGCCACGCGGGGATACCCGGCAGCAGGAAATCTCGGTACTCCACGGTCACGTCCGAGAACCCCGCTTCGCGAAGTTTGGTCATGGCGTAACTCCGCGAGAACGCCATTTCATCGGGCTCGAGTCGCGCAAGGCGGCGAAATCGCGGACGCCGAAAGATGAGAGCCACGTAGGGGTTGTGAAGATTCGGCTCGAGGAACATGATGCGCCCGCCGTCCACCAGGAGCCGTCGCATCGCTTGCAGTGAGGCGGGCAGGTCGTAGTACAGGTGGTGCAAGATGCCATTACCCACGACGTAATCGAACTTGCGGCCGAGGATTTGCTCCGGTTGGGTGAAGTCCATCACCTCGAATTGGACATTCGAGTCGGTGGTCTCGGACGACGCCATATCCATGAATTTCTCAGACCGGTCGATTCCCAGAACACTCATGCCGGTCTTCGCGGCCAAGTAACGAGCCATTTCCCCTCGACCACAACCGATTTCGAGGACCTTCTTCGACGTATCCGGCGACATTTTGCCGATAATGAGATCACTGCGGCGCTCGATGCGCAGTTGGGTGGCCGGACCACCGGACCAACCTTGATTGAATCCCCGCTCGTCGCGAACACTCCTCATTCCCGATACCTCCTCGCTCATTTGACGGCCACAATCGAGTAGCCGAGGGGATCGTCGCTCGACCCTACACCGAAGCGCGTTGCCAGCTGGGCGACGACGATGACGATGAACAGCAACGGACTCGCCAGGAGCCACAGCGGAGACCACAGCAATTTACGCCGCTGCGCGGGCAGCACATTACGAAACCAGACGATGGCGATCTTCGAACCAATCACCGAAATATCGGTGCCGCGTGGCGTGATGACCGCTCGCGAGAAACCAGCGAACATGAGCTGCAGGCTCGAAGGGGTGTAGCGAAAGAAGTCGTAGGGGATGTAGTGGAAACGCGCCGACCACGGGACCGTCGCAATCACCTCCCCCCCGTCTTTCAGTACGCGATGGATCTCGTTGACCAACTGCTGGTAGTTGGCCACGTGCTCGAGGACTTCGGTACAGATGACGGCGTCGAAGTGGGCGTCCGGGAAGGGGATGTGTTGGCCGTCGAAGGGAATCACCTCGGAATTGACGTAATCGAATTTTTCGGCGTCAACGATGTCGATTCCCGTGTAGTGCGTCGCCTGATTGAGTAGAAAACGATACGGACTTTGTCCACAACCAACGTCCAGCACCTCGCCTCGATACGAGGGCAGGCGACGACGGAGTTCGCGGTACACCGTCAGGACCTGGAGATCCAGCAACATCCGACCAAAGAACCGGACCCGACTCGCGGTAGTGGCTGGCGGCGTATTGGGTAGTGGTCGAAATGACTCGGTGCTCACGTAGTGGAGCCCCCACCCACGTAAGTGCGAATACGCGTGGCCACGGCTGAGGGCGACAGACCGTGAAGTTCGTGGAGGAACGTCTCGCTCCCTCCGCGGTGACCGAACGGCTGATCAACTCCGATACGCAACAGCCCGGCTCCCACGGCATGATCCGTCATAATCTCCGCAACGAGTGATCCCACTCCGCCCACCGGCACGTGCGCCTCCACCGACACCGCATTCGTGTGCGAACCGACCAACGCCAGCACGTCATTCGTGGGCACCGGCGCCAGGCTGGAGACCACCGCAACCGTCGCCGACACACCGTATTCCTCCAGGAGGTCGGCGGCGGCCACGACGGACGCCGCGATACTGCCCATCGTGAAGATCACGACGTCGCTGCCGTGGCGCACGGTGTGCAGTCGACCTAGCTCAAATCGACCCTCGAGACCGGGAACGACGAGGTGGTCATTCTTGCCGAGGCGCAGGTAGGCCGGACCCGCCACCTCGGACAAGGCCGCCACCGCAGTGGTCGTTTGTGCCGCATCGGCGGGCACCACGACGGTCATGCCCTGGAGCAACCTCATGGCCCCCACGTCCTCTAATCCGAAGTGGGTCGGTCCCGCGGCGCCGTATTCGAAGCCGCCACCCATCCCCACGATGCGGACCGGCAGATGGTGCATGACGGGACCATTGCGGATGAACTCGAAGGGGCGCAACACCGCGAAGGGCACGATCGAGTAGCAGAAGGGAACGTACCCCGCCTCCGACATCCCCGTCGCGATGCCCACCATATTCTGTTCGGCCACACCCACGTTGATAAAGCGGTCGGGGAACTGATCGCGAAATGGTTCCAGAGCCATGAACCCGAGGTCCCCCGTCAACAAGACGACGCGTTCGTCGCGCTTCGCCTCCTCGACCAGCGCGTGGACGAATGCGGTCCTCATGAGCCGACCCCAATATCGCTCATCGCCCGCTGATACTCGTCATCCGACATCGGAAAGTAGTGCCACTTGATCTCGTTCTCCATGTACGACACACCCTTACCGAAGGTGGTCTCAGCGACAACCACCCTGGGCCGATCATTCTCGACACTCGTGAGAATTCGCACGAGAGCCGCTTCGTCGTGGCCATCGGCTTCAATCACGTTCCAACCGAAGGCCCGCCATCGATCCGCCATGGCCGCACTGTCGAGGACGTCGACCGTGTGACCGAAGGCCTGCTGATGGTTGTGATCGACGAGAACCGTCAAGTTCGACAGTCGATGATGACCCGCGAACATCGCGGCTTCCCAAATCGACCCCTCATTGCATTCCGCATCGCTCACGATGGCGAAGACCCGTCGCGCGGATTGTTGCATCGACGCGGCGAGCGCGGCTCCCACCGCCATGGTGAGTCCCTGGCCCAACGAGCCGGTGGAGAAGTCGACACCAGTCAAGAGGTGTTCGGGGTGGACGCCGAGCAAACTGTCGTCGGCGCAGAACGTCGCCAAGTCGTCGGCGCTCAAGACGCCCACTTCGGAGAGCGCCGCGTACATGGCGAGCGACGCGTGACCCTTCGACAAGACGAAACGATCACGCTCCGGGTCCGCGGGGTCTCTCGACGACATCACGGACACGACCGCACCCATCATGTCGGCGATGGACAGTGCTGAACCAATGTGTCCTACTCGGGCACGCTTGGATTGCTCGAGGATGATGCGACGAATTGCGGGGCCGTGCTCACTCATTGTGGTGGTGTCCTATGCGTCTCGTAGTAGTCGCGGATGGCGTGATCCGACTGAATCCAGTCGGCAAAACCCACCAACCCTTCGGCGAGTGAGTACGTCGCCGTCCAGCCTAGAGTGCGCGCAATCGCGCTCGGGTCCGAGACCCACACGTCAGTATCCCACTGGCGATTGGGCATGGACCCCCACTCGGGTTCGGCGACCACACCCAATTGCCGGCGGACCATTTCCACCAGCTCCGCGAGCGACGTCTGGATTCCGGTTCCGACGTTGAACACCGATTCTTTGGCGTTGAACTGAGATTGGGCCGCCGCCAGAAAAGCGTCGGTGACGTCGTCGATGTACACGTAATCCCGGGCGATCGTGGGTGAGACGAGGGGCGGCAACTCCCCCCGCATGCCGCGGACGAGCAACGTGGGCAACAGTCGAGTGGGATCCTCCCACGCACCGAACACTGAATAGAGGCGCAGCGTCACGATGTGACGACGGTGTGCTTGAGCGGCATAATTGCAGTACAGCGTGGCCCCCACTTTGGTGGCGGCGTAGTGACTATTGGGCTGGGGCAACTCCGTCTCGACCGGTGCGTGGTCGACGTAGCCGTACTCCGAGGATGATCCCGCGTTGACGAACGACTCGAAACCGGTTTGCAGGCAGGCTTCAACGAGGTTGATGGTCCCGTTGTAATTGGTCGAGACGATGTCGTGAACGTTGCGCTGCGAGGAGTACGCCCCGTAGGCCGCGAGGTGGAACACCCATTGGGGGTCGATGCTGGTGACGACCTCAGTGACGCGTTGTGCGTCCTGGAGAACGCATTCGTGGAGAACCACCTCACTGATGATGTTCTGCAGACGCCACCTCGTATCGCGTGGGCGTACCAGCAGGTGCACTTCGTGCCCCTGCGACAACAGGCGCCGTACGAGATTGGCCCCGACGAAGCCCGTCGAACCAGTGACGAGGACGCGCTTCGTGACGTCAGCCATCGCGGTCACTCTCGCTCGCGTTCTCCGGCAACGAAGAACGCGGCGCGGGTGGGTTCTGAATGGAATCGACGATGTAGGGCGGACGCTTCTTAACCTCGGTATAGATGTCGGCGACGTAGAAGCCGATGGTACTCAGTGCGAACAACGTCAAGCCACCCATCATCAAGATCAACAAGATGATGGTCGTGACACCACTGGGCACGCTCGACGGGCTCACGAGGCGCACCACGATCTCCACCACACCGAAGACCACGGCAATGACCACCGACGTGAGCGCCACGAGCAGTATCAGTTCGAGGGGCGCGTACGAAAACGACACGATTCCCTTGCGGGCCCACATCAAGTTCTTGACGAGAGAATTCGTCGTACGACCAAACACGCGCTCCGGTCGCACGTAGGGGACACCGATGGAGCGAAATCCCACCCAGGCGCGTAGTCCGCGGATGAATCGCGACGACTCGGGAAAGTTGTTCAACTCATCGACCACTCGTCGATCCATCAGCGAGAAATCGCCCGCGTCAACCGGTACGTCGACGTAGGCCATCTTTCGAAAGATGCGATAGAAGCCCTTGTAGGCGAACCTCATCAGGCGAGGAGCCTCACGATTCACTCGTTCGCCGTACACAATCTGGTAGCCCATCCGCCACTTCGCGTAAAACTCGGCGATGAGTTCTGGAGGGTCTTGCAGATCTCCGTCGAGTAGCACCACGGCATCGCCCGAGGCAATCTTCATGCCACTGGTGAAGGCGTTCTGCGACCCAAAGGCCCGGGTGTGCGTGATGACCACGACGCGGGGATCGCGCCGCGCGAGTTCCGACAACACTTCGGCCGCGTTGTCGGGACTACCGTCGTTCACGAAAATGATTTCGTAGTCGACACCAAGGGAAATGAAGGTCTCGACGAGACGGGCGTGCATGATGGGAACCGCCTCGGCGTCGCGGTAGCAGGCCACGACCGCGGAGATGCGTAATCCATCCGGACGAATGGCGGGCGTGGATTTTTCAGGTTGAGGGATGCTGGAATCCACGAATTTATCCTACAGGACGGGGGAAAATACCCCTGGACGCGGCGCTCATGACGACCCCCGTGGGCCGGTGGCGCGGAGTTGGAAAATCGTTCCTGGTAGCTCCGTCGCGATGGCGACGGGCCCGTATCGATCACACACGTGGGCACCGACCAAGGACGTCACGCCCGGTGAGGTCACGAGCCACTTCGTCGGGTGGTTGAGCACGAAGGAGCAGCCCAATTGATACGCCTGAGCACCAATGGTGAAGTCCGCGGGATCGTCGTAAAGAATCCGACTCTGTACTCCGGTGACCAGGCGAACGTAATTGGCGTTCGGCCCCAAGTATCCAATCGATCCCCCACCGTGTCCGCGTACGTAATCGCGCATCACCGCAATCTCGTGCGTGATCTCCGCGGTCAGCACGGGAGCGCCCGGGGTCGTGGCCGAGACCTCCGATTCAGTCAGCACCGAAGCGAAGCTGGCGTCGGGCGGCGCGTGCAGCAAGTCGCGCACGGTCAGCGTGGCGCTCGGCGTCTGCAGCAGCGCTCCGACGCCCAGAGTGACGGGCAACGTGACCGGGAGGAGCCACACGGCATTTCGCGCGTAGTGCGTGACGGGGTGCGAACGACGTCGCACGGTCGTGACGGGGTCGCGGGGGGTCACCAGCGACCACACGATGAGGGCACACAACCCCATGGGAAGGAGAAACACTTGCAATTGGCCCGACGCGTACGAGCGATTGACGTAGTAGGGCAAGAATCCCAGCGACCACAAACCGACGAAGGCGAGGGTGCTGACCGCGTATCGCTGTTCGGCGGTCGCCTCGGGATAGCGGTGCGCGAAGTCGAAGAGCAGACTGCACCCGACGACGGCGACCCCCAGAATGGCCGGCAACACCATGAGCACGGGTCCCGGTATTTGCATGAGCGCGGACCCGAAGCCGCCACCGAACGAACGTGCGGTGAGGGCGAAGTACTGCGCGTTGAGTGCGTGGCCCACCGCGAGAGCCCAGAGCGGATAGGAGATCACACCGAGCAAGCTTCCGCCGAGCCACAAGGCCGTCACTCGCTTCCTCGGCACGCCCCGAGCAGCGAGCTGCAGAACGATGGCCGTCGCAATGGCGAGCACCACTCCAATGTCTTGTGAATCCCAGGCCAACAGGGCGCCGAGCGCACCGAGAGCCACCAACGTTCGTTCGTGCACGACTCCGCGGAGGAGACCTTCCAACACGCGTACTGCGACCAAGGTGCACACCATGGCCGGAAAGATCCTGAGAGACAATTCCTGAAAATAGGACCCGATGGAGCTGACGAGGGGATCGTGTCCGACCGTCACGGTCGTGATCGGTACGAGGACCAGCAAGATCAACCACGTCAATCGCGGTGCGAGGCATCGCCGAGCCATCACCACCGCCAACACCACGGTCGCCACCCCCATCACGCTGAGCACCACGGTGGCGGTATTGACGAGATTCTCGGGCGTCAAGAATCCGCGAAGGGGCACGAAGAACCACCCGAAGAGACTCGTGTACTGCGGTATGAAGTTCGAACCGGGCACCCGTCCGGCCGCGGGGGCCAACACTTCATTGAGAATGAACATGTTGTTGGTTGGGGGTCCAAAATCGTAGGTGTCGCGTACCAAGCTCAGCAGCTGAATCGCCACCAAGGGCGTGAGGACGAGCCACGCCACGTGAGCCCTCCACCGCGACGCGGCGATCCAGCGAGACAGGGGCAGAAGAAACAGCGCGGCGGCGAGCATGACGACTGCGCCCCCCACGCCGAATCCCTCCCAGAACATGCTCGTCAGGGAGGGTCGTTCGACCGTCGCCGCACCCCAGATGAACGATCCGACGCAGACCATCAGGGCGATCCGACTCGGACGCGGGGTGCCCCCGCGAGTGAACCACACCCCGAGGAGGACAGCGGTGCCCGCGGCGGCGACGAAGCCCACCTTGTCCCACGTCTTAGGACCCCGCACCCCGCGCACCGACGTCGACGCAATCACGAGGAGGGCACTGATCGCGGCAGTGCGCGTAAAGAGAGCAAGGACGTCGCGAGAGTTGCCGACGGTATCGAAGGTCGAGCTTCGAAAATCCCCCGTTCGCGTCGAGCGAGTGGGCGCCAACACGCTCAATTTGCTCGACACTATGTGGATATCCGGCGTTGCATCAGACGGGCCTTCCCCTATCCGATTTCGGCGGTTTCGCCTCGATCGTCAATCCCTTCGGTACATCACATGCACATTGTCAGATGAATCCCGTCCGACGAAAAAGTATTCTTCGAACTTCATCGGAATTCGATGGGAATTTCATTGAACATGGGTGCGCAGCAGCCCGAGGTTTAGAGGCGACTATCCGCTCTCACCTTAGACCCAGTCCAAGTGAGTGGGTCACGTCGCGAGAAAGGCGTCGCGGACCTCGTGATAATCTCCGAGTCGACCAATGGTGAAAGACCCGACATTCGTGCAGACCGGCGCTGGCAACCTTCGGCGACCAGGATGACGACAACCGAATCGTGAGCGGCATCAGCCTCGCGCCATTGACGGACGATCCCTCGAGTTCGCGCCGCCACCCAAGAACCGGGTCGTCGTGGTTCATGAAGGTGGAAGCGGTCAACCCACGAAGATTCTTCGTCGTCGCCGCACTGGCCTACTTCGTCCTGACCGCCCTCATGATGTGGCCACTCATACCCGTTGATTCGCACCGCATCATCGGATGCGCGTGTGGTGACCCGTCGTTGCAGGTGTGGTTCCTCAACTGGGTGCCCCACGCGATTCTGCACGGGCAAAATCCCTTCTTCACCACGTACATGGACTACCCCCTCGGCGCCAACCTCGCGTCGAACACCACCGTCCCCTTCCTCGGCATCGTGTTCTATCCCGTCACGCTCGTGTTTGGGCCCATCGCCACCTTCAACCTGCTCATTTGGTTGGCCTACCCCCTGTCGGCGGTCAGCGCGTTCTACGTCATTCGTCGATGGAGCGGATCGAACGTGGCGGCTTTCGTCGCCGGACTGCTCTACGGCTTCTCCACGTACGCCGTTCACCAGGGTTACGGCCACTTGGCCCTGAGCTTCGTCCCGGTACCACCGCTGATCTATTACGCCCTCTACCGAGTGGTCGTCCAACAAAGTGCGCGGCCCCGCCGCTGGGGGACGATTCTGGGTGTCCTGGTGACCATCCAATTCCTGATCTCGGCCGAAGTCCTCGTGACCACCCTCATGATGGGCATCGCGGGCATCGTGATCTGGGCCGTGACCAGTCGGCGAGAGATCACTCGCGAGCGACTCACCTACATCGGCTCCGCCCTGGTGCCGGGCGTAGTTTTAGCCGCCGCGGTGCTCGCCATCCCGGTCTGGTACGAGCTGTTCGGCAAGTTCCACGTGGCGGCTCCGAATCAGAACACCATTTACAACGCTTACCGCACGGATCTCCTTGGGGCCATCGTCCCCACCAGCCTGCAACGATTCGGACCTGCGTCGCTGAAGGCAATCGGAAACCAGTTCTCGGGCAATGCGGCGGAGAACGGGAGTTACCTCGGGCTCCCGCTCGTCATTTTGTTCCTCGGTTGTTGGGTTCGCTTCTTTCGACACCGGGGAGTCCGCCTCGCGGGTCTCTTGGCGCTCGGCGCGTGGATCATCTCGCTCGGGCCGATCCTGATCGTCAAGACACACCTGACGTCGATCAAACTGCCCTTCTACTACTTGACCCAATTCCAAATCTTCCAGGACGTCCTCCCGGTGCGGTTCTCGCTCTACGTGACGTTCTTCGTCGTGACGACGGTCACCCTCAGCATCGGGGTGTGGTCGCGCCAGCGAGGCGAACTCGGTCACGACCATCGCCGGACTCGAACCACGCGACCCGTCGGCGCAGTCCTCGTGGCCGCGCTCGTGCTCGCCTCAATCGCCGCCATCGTTCCGACGTGGCCCATCCCGACGCAATCGACGGACGGGACAACGCCGGCGTTCTTCACGTCGCCGGCGGCCAACGCGATTCCCGATGGTTCGGTCATCCTCACCTACCCCTACGCGCTCCCGGAGTACAGCCAGGCCCCCATTCTCTGGCAAGCCCAGACGGGATTTCGCTGGAAGATGACCGCGGCCTACGTCGAGGTACCGGGTTCCTTCCCCCGCACCGTCTCCGCCGCCCCGTGGCCCACTCAGCCCTACCCCGTGGTCAACTACCTGCGGTATTGGGAAGGGGTCTCGCAAGGGCTCCAATTGACGACGCCGGTGCCGATCATGAACTCCAGCCTCATCGAGCAAACCCGCGAGTACGTGCGTAACTATCACGTCAGCACTGCGGTGATCGCTCTCTCCGCCATCAACACCGCGCCGGTCATCCGTCTCTTCACCGCAGCCTTCGGCACGCCCATCAGCGAAGGCGGGGTCGACGTCTGGTTTCACTTGACGCCGTCGACGCACTCGTAGCGCCACGGGCATCGGATGTGACGACCGACGCCCTTCGCGTCATTCGCGTCGAAGAGACCCGGGCCGGGAACTACCGAGCGGCGAGGAGTTCGGCGATCTGCACGGCGTTGAGTGCCGCACCCTTGCGCAAGTTGTCGTTGCTCACGAAGAGCGACAATCCATTGATCACCGTCTCGGCGCGACGGATTCGCCCCACGTAACTGGGATCCTTACCGGCGGCCAGGCGAGGTGTCGGAATGTCCTCGAGCACGACGCCGGGCGCGTTCTTCAACAGATCAGTCGCTTCCTCCGGCGACAGGGGACGCTCGAAGCTCGCGGTGATGGAAAGCGAGTGGCCCGTGAAGACGGGGACGCGCACGCAGGTCGCGTCGACGAGGAGCCCGTCGATCTCGAGGATCTTGCGGCTCTCGTCGCGCAACTTCTGCTCCTCGCCCGTCTCGAGCGACCCGTCATCGACGAGAGAGCCCGCCATCGGCACCACGTTGTGAGCGATGGACATTGGGAACTTGTGGCCCGCGACGAGGGGGAACGCCGTGCCGTCGAAAGTCAGGAGCCGCACGTCGCCGTGCGCGGACACCGTCAACTGCTCCGCCAGTTCGTCGACTCCATCTCGACCCGCACCGCTCACCGCCTGGTACGTCGAGACCACCAGAGAACGGAGTCCCGCCGCCACGTGCAACGGCTTCAACACGGGCATCGCGGCCATCGTCGTGCAATTGGGATTGGCCACGATGCCCTTGGCGAGCTGAGCCAATGCGTGGGGGTTCACCTCGAACACCACCAGCGGCACGTCGGGATCCATGCGCCAGGCCGAGGAGTTGTCCACCACGATGGCGCCCGCCGCGGCGACGCGCGGCGCGATGACCTTGGACGAGGTGGCCCCCGACGACATCAGTGCGATATCGATACCCGAGAAATCGGCGGTGTTGGCGTCTTCGACCGTGATGAGGCGTCCGTCCCACTCGAGGGTCGAGCCGGCGGAGCGGGCCGAACCGAAGAAACGGACGTCGTCCGCGGGAAACTCCCGTTCGGCCAGAATGCTCCGCATAACGGTACCGACTTGGCCCGTGGCCCCGATGATCGCGATTCTCATGGTCAAAAGTCTAGGGCTAGGCGGCGTCGAGGCCAAAAGCGGTGTGCAAGGCGCGCACCGCATCGGCCACCTGGGTCGCGTCCACCACGCACGAGATGCGGATGGAACTCGTCGAAATCATCTCGATGTTGATGCCGTTCGACGACAGGGTCTCGAACATGAGTGCGGTCACGCCCGGGCTCGTCTTCATTCCCGCTCCGATGATCGACACACGGCCAATCTTCTCCACGGAGGTCACCAGGGTCGCCCCGATCTCCTCCTTGACCTGCTCACACGTCGCGCGCGCCGCGTCGAGATCGGTGCGCGCCACGGTGAAGGAAATGGCCGTCAAGCCATTGGTCCCGGTGTTCTGCACAATCATGTCGACGTTGATGCCGCGGTCGGCCAATTGACGAAACAGCGTCGCCGCGATACCCGGTCGGTCCGGGACACCGTCGACCGTCAACTTCGCCTCGGAACTGTCGTCGGTGATGGCCGAGACGATCGCTTCTTCCATAGTGGGGTCCTCCTCCACAATCCAGGTCCCGGGTTCCCAGGTAAAACTCGAACGAACGTGTAGCGGTACGCCGTGGCGGCGCGCGAACTCGACGGAGCGCAGCATCAAGACCCGTCCGCCGGTCGCGGCCATCTCCATCATCTCGTCGAAGGAGACCTTGGCCAGTCGTCGCGCCTTCGGGACCACGCGCGGATCGGCGGAGAAGACGCCGGTCACGTCGGTGTAGATCTCGCAGACGTCGGCGTCCAGGGCGGCGGCCAGGGCGACCGCGGTCACGTCGGAACCGCCACGACCGAGCGTGGTGATGTCGTGCTCGGTCGAGACACCCTGGAAGCCCGCGACGACGGGTACCAGACCGTCGCGCAAGGCCTCGCGAATGCGGTCCGGGCGCATCTCGAGGATCTTGGCGCGTGTGTGGTCGGTGTCGGTAATGATGCCCGCTTGGGAGCCCGTGAACGACGCCGACTCGACCCCGCAGTCCGACAGGGCCATCGAGACGAGGGCCATGGAGATACGCTCTCCGGCCGTCAGCAACATATCGAGTTCGCGCGGCGGTCGCGTCGGCGACACCTGGTCGGCGAGGTGAATCAGGTCATCGGTGAACTTGCCCATCGCGGAGACGACGACGACGACGTCATTGCCGGCGCCGCGCGTGCGCGCGACGTGGTCGGCCACGGCGCGAATGCGTTCCGCGTCACCGACGGACGTGCCACCAAACTTTTGGACGATGAGAGCCACGGAGCAACTTTAGTTGAGCCGCCCGAGACGCCCAAAGCGCTCTAGTACTGTCGGGGGGCAAGCAACCTCACCTTCCAGGTTGAGAAAGTAGTGATTTCTCTAGATGGGAACCCATTCACGTCGATCCGGTCGCCGACGTCCCGCCGTGGTGGCGCTGACGGCTCTCCTGGTCGTCGCCGGTGGCCTCGCCGTGGCACACCACCGTGGTCATGGTGCCACGCCCTCGACGTCCACCACGACGACGGCCGGTCCGACCACCACGACGACCATCGGTGTGATGTCCACGCGGTGCGCGCCACCCGCCGCGTCCGTCAACGGACTTCCCCGCATCCAGTGTCCCTCGCCGGCCGCCACCTGGGGGCTGGCGCCCATCATGGTGATTCCCCGGACCCCACCACCGACGTCATTGGAGGTGGCCAACCTGATCACGGGGAAGGGACCCGCTGCGAAGAAGGGCGATCGCCTCATCGTCGAGTACGAACTCGGCACGTATTCGACTCACCGCGTCGTTCAGTCGTCGCGGCTCTACACGATCTACACTCCCATCACGCTGTACTTGGGGCAAAACCAGGTACCGGGTTGGGACCAGGGCCTCCTCGGCGTCCGGGCCGGGGGGAGGCGCGAGATCATCGTGCCCCCCACCAAAGGGTACGGAGCCACCTCGCCCGCACCCGGCATCGCGAAGAACGACACCCTGGTGTACATCGTCGACGTCTACAACATCAATTAGGCGTTCCCGGCGCCCTCCTTCGGGGCAGTGAGGACACCACCACAGACGTTGTCGGGCGATGAATGGCCACACGGCGCCCTAGTAACGTGGCACCCATGGCTACCAGCAAACGTCAACGTCAAAAGGAAGCGCGCCGTCAGAAGATGGAGGAGCTCCAGAAGCAGAACAAGCGTCGTCAGAACGTCCGCCGGGGAGTGATTGCGCTGATTGCCGCGGTGATCATCGTCGGGTCCGCGGCGCTCTTCTTCCAGAAGTCGACGCCCGCCACCGTCTCAATTCCCACGACGACGACCTCGTCGATCCCCTGCCCCACCGGCATTGACCTGAAGCCCACCAAGGTCTTCGCCGCCGTCACGAGTCCCCAGGCCCCCGGCACGGCGGGCAAGGCCCCGACGGTGGTCGTGCCGACGACGCCGGCCCCCAAGGTCATGCAGGTCACCGACCTCATCAAGGGAACCGGCGCGGCCGTGAAGGTCTGTCAGACCCTGACGATGCAGTACGTCCTCGCCGACTACGCCACTCACAAGGTGTTGCAGTCCTCGTGGACCTCGAGCCCCTTCACCTTCGAGATCGGTGCGCAGAACGTGATCCCCGGTTGGGACGAGGGCCTGCTCGGCATGAAGGTCGGTGGGCGTCGCGAACTGGTACTCCCGCCCTCCCTGGCCTACGGTCCCACCGGGCAGCCCGGCTCCATCGCCGCCAACGACACGTTGATCTTCGTGGTCGACCTGCTCAAGATCAACTAGTCCAGCGCAGTACCGAGAGCGAAACGAGCACACCATGAGTGACCTACTACCCGCGGCCGACGGATCGAGCCCCCAGCGTCAGAAGTTCGACGCCGCGCCACCGATGATCATCGACGTCACCAAGACCTACACGGCGACCATGGTCACCTCGCACGGCACGATGGAGTTCCTGCTCGACGCCGCCGCGGCGCCCCAGACGGTCAACAGCTTCGTGTTCCTGGCACGGTGGCACTACTACGACGGCATCGTGTTGCACCGGATCATCCCCGGGTTCGTCCTCCAAGGGGGCGACCCGACCGGCACCGGCGCCGGTGGACCCGGCTATCGCTTCAACGACGAACTTCCCAAGCCCGGCCGCTACGAGCTCGGATCGTTGGCCATGGCCAACGCCGGCCCGAACACCAACGGCTCGCAGTTCTTCATCATCTCGGGCCCCGACGGCATGCGACTCCCGCCGCTCTACGCCCTCTTCGGCAAAGCGGTGAAGGGTCTCGACGTCGTCGCGGCCATCGACGCGATCGGTTCGCCCTCGGGCAAGCCGCGCGAGAGCGTGGTCATCGAATCGCTCACCATCACCGAGTCCGAGGGCTAAGCCTTCGACTTAGAGCGTCGTCGCCTGGCCCGCTCGGCTGAGCACCAGGCCCTCATCGGACACGACGCGCCACCGCCCGTCGTAAGCGACGACTGAGAGTGGGCCCAGTTCCACCAGCGTGTCCACCGCACCCACGAGCGATTGCGTGCGCTCGTCCTGAGCGACACCCGTCTTCAGCGTGAGCACGACGTCGCCGAAGAGCCCGAGTCCCGTCGTCGGCGCGCCGCCGCGAGGATCGATCATCGTCACCCCCAGCACTGACGCGACCGATCCCACCGCCAACACGTTCACGGTGGCGAGAGCCTGACCCAGCGCCGTACCTCGCCATACGCTTCGCGCGTGCAGCGCGGCGCCCTCGACCAGGACCACCAGATCGGCACCGGTCACCTCGGCGACCACGCCAGGGTCTTGCGCACTGCGTCGGTCGAGCGCGTCCACGCTGGCCAGTGCCGCGTCACTGAACAGCCCCGTCGCGACGACCTCCGCGAAGGCCGCCGCGGCGCCGCGATAAGCCGCCGCGGTGGTGAGGACCCGTACCGCCGCCACCGACCCCAGCGTGGCGCGCACGTCGTCACGCTCCAGCGCCGCGAGTGAACCGCACGCGACGATCCGCGGCGAGCTCACGCGAAGCGACTCGACGAGAACCAACGACCCGAGAAGCGCCACGGTGGCGTCACGTCCACGGGCTCCTCGACCACCGGCGAGCTGTCGCGCAGCAAGGTGAGGGCCGCCACGACGGCCGCCACGTCCTCCTCGGAGGCGAGACCGCGCGACACCACGACCGGGTTCACAGCGGGATATTCCCGTGCTTGCGCTTGGGCAGGTCCTCGCGCTTGGTCCGCAGCACGTTGAGGGAACGGGCGATGACCGCCCGCGTCTCGGCCGGATCGATGACGTCGTCGATGAAGCCGCGCTCGGCCGCGATGAAGGGCGACGAGAAACGCTCTTGGTAGTCCGCCACCAACTGGCGACGAGTCGCGTCGGGGTCCTCGGCGGCCGCGAGCTCGCGACGGTGGACGATCTCGACCGCACCGGCGGCCCCCATGACCGCCAGTTCGGCCGACGGCCACGCGTAGGCGAAGTCGGCTCCGATGGACTTCGAGTTCATCACCACGTACGCGCCGCCGTAGGCCTTGCGCGTGATGATCGACACTCGCGGCACGGTCGCCTCGCAGAAGGCGTAGAGGAGTTTGGCGCCGCGACGGATGATGCCGTCGTACTCCTCGCTCACGCCCGGCAGGAAGCCCGGCACGTCGACGAAGGTCACCAGGGGGATGTTGAAGGCGTCGCAGGTGCGCACGAATCGTGCGGCCTTCTCACTCGAGTCGATGTCGAGCACGCCCGCCAGCACCTGGGGCTGATTGGCCACGATCCCCACGACGTAGCCGTCGATGCGCGCGAAGCCGCAGGTGATCTGCGCGGCGAAGGCGGCGTGGACCTCGGTGAACTCGCCGTCGTCCACCACCGCGGTGATGACCTTCTTCATGTCGTAGGGCTGATTGGCCGAGGGCGGCATGAGGTCGCGCAGCTCCGGGCACGAACGGTCCGCCGGGTCGTCGCTCATGACGCGAGGCGCTTCCTCGAGGTTGTTCGAGGGGAGGAACGACAAGAGGTAACGGACCTCGTCGAGGGCCGACTTCTCGTCGGGGAAGACGAATCCCGCGACCCCGGACTTGGTGGCGTGGGTCAGGGCGCCACCGAGCTCCTCGAGCGTGACGTTCTCGCCAGTGACGGCCTTGACGACGTCGGGGCCGGTGATGAACATGTGACTCGAGTCCTTCACCATGATTGTGAAGTCGGTCATCGCCGGTGAGTAGACCGCGCCACCGGCGCAGGGACCCAGGATCACCGAGATCTGCGGCACCACGCCCGACGCGCGGACGTTGCGATGGAAGATACCGCCGTAGGCGTTCAGGCCGGCGACGCCCTCTTGGATGCGCGCCCCGGCGCCGTCGTTGAGCCCGATGATCGGCAGGCCCATC
>Ga0209067_10001140_pt1 | contig 16664 bp, 13 predicted proteins | sample ColStrG_CSR_2013_FD_187199 | JGI IMG/M metagenome (GOLD analysis project Ga0209067, IMG submission 187199) | Freshwater sediment microbial communities in response to fracking from Pennsylvania, USA - Cold Stream Run_MetaG_CSR_2013 (SPAdes)... | ecosystem: Environmental > Aquatic > Freshwater >...
TCCGATCAAAGGCGAGTAATTCAATGCCAAGCTTTCCTTGCGCTTCAATATCGTTCGGTAAGAAATAATCTGAACCATTACGCAAGAGGTGAAATTCGGTTCGGCCGTTCCGACCGTTGATCCGGGAATCAATCCCCACGGCCTTTAGCGCAATTTTTTGCGCGACTGGGGGCAGTGCATCTTTAATTTCGTCAAACTTAAAATTTAGCGGGTTGAGTGCTTCGTTTTTGTCATCGCGGATTTCAAAATGGAGGTGCGGACCGCTTGATCCTCCGGTGTTTCCCGATAGGGCAATCGTGTCTCCGCGATGGATCGGAAATTGATGAGGTGAAAATTCTAAGTCCAGGTCAAATGACTTCTGTTGGTAGTGCTTGTTCAAAATGTAATTCGCCACCTCACCTTGGAATTGATCCAGGTGCGCATAGACCGAAACGTTGCCGTCAGGATGGGTGAGGAATAAAACGTGGCCATATCCATAAGGACTGACCATCGCCCTTGAAATGTACCCCTGCTGGGTGGCCCGCACCGGTACACCGGCCATATTATTTGTACGGATGTCAATGCCGGCATGAAAGTGCGTATTTCGGAGTTCGCCCATGGTACCCGCCAGCCAATTTTGTTTTCCCGGATTGATTGGAAAAAGGTAAGGGTCGTTGAGTATTATTTTTCGTGGTGGCATGTCCTTGGGCGCACTGAATTGACCAAACGAAATAAGCGGCCCAAGAAGGCCGAACAATAGAAATAAATTACTTAACCTCAAATTCCAACAGTTTTTCATCTTCTATATAACCCGTTAATTTATTTCCAACATGAACTGCCCCGACACCTTTAGGGGTTCCAGTAAATATTAAATCGCCCGTGCGAAGTGTAAAAAAACGGGAGAGGTAAGAGATAATGTAGTTAAAACTGAATAGCATCAGGCTGGTATTGCCTTGTTGCTTAACTACCCCGTCAATTTCCAATTTAAAATTGATATCACTGAGATTTTTGAAATCCGAAACGGGGATGAATTTATCGGAAATAGGAGCAGAGTTGTTAAACCCTTTTGCAATGTCCCAGGGCAAGCCTTTTTCTTTTGCCTTTTGCTGAAGATCGCGGGCTGTAAAGTCGATCCCCAAACCAATGGAATCAAAATATTTGCCTGCGAATTTTTCGTCGATGTTTTTCCCTTCCTTGCAGATCTTCAACACCAATTCGATCTCGTGATGGATGTCTTTTGAAAAATCAGGATAATAAAAAGGGGAACCATTTTTTAAAATGGCTGTATCTGGCTTAGTGAAAATGACGGGTTCATCAGGGCGCTCATTGTTCAATTCCTTGATATGTTCGGCATAATTTCGTCCGATTGCAAAAATTCGCATAGGTATGCTTAGATTAATTTTACAAAGTTATGAATATGGGAGTTAATTTTCATGGATAATAAATTTTATCTCGAGTGTCACACCGAATCGCCTGGGATTAAAAATCTCGTTGAAATAGTACAATGGCGATTTCATCTTTCCTGCTGATTCTTAATTTTGCGTGCTAAAAAATGTGTTTTATGAAAATTCTCGTCCGCCCTTCCCTCGTTGGCTTAATGCTCCTTTTTCATTCGTGTGCGACCGTTCCGGTCACCGGACGCAAGCAACTGGATCTGGTCTCCAGTGCAGAGATTAATACCATGTCGACCGCACAATATCAAGACGTGATTAAAAAGGGCCCTCTCTCTGCAAACGTTGAGCAAACGGAGATGATTAAACGGGTGGGGAGGAGAATTCAAGCCGGCGTAGAGCAATACATGGCCAGCAAAGGATGGAGCGACCAATTGGCAGGCTTTAACTGGGAATTCAATCTTATCCAAGATGATAAAACCGTGAACGCCTGGTGTATGCCTGGTGGAAAAGTAGCCTTTTATACCGCCATTCTTCCTATTTGTAAAGATGAGAATGGAATAGCCGTAGTGATGGGTCACGAAGTGGCACACGCAATTGCCAATCATGGCCGCGAGCGCATGAGTGAGGGGTTAATTGAACAAATGGGTATGACCACGTTAAGTGTGGCCATGGGGCAAAATCCGTCCGCTACCAATCAGATTTTTATGCAAGCGGTGGGGATGGGGTCTAACCTGGGGATGTTAAAATTTTCACGCCAACATGAGTCGGAAGCCGACCACATTGGGTTGATCTTCATGGCCATGGCGGGTTACGATCCTAACAACGCACCAATTTTCTGGAAGCGTATGGTGGCCATGAACACCGGACAAAAACCTCCCGAATTTATGAGCACCCACCCCTCGGATGAAACACGCATTAAAGACTTGGAAGGATGGTTGCCGGAGGCAAGGGGTTATTATAAGAAGTAGCGGCGGTTTTGGAATTCAAACTTCCAACGGCGAATGGGCATGTAGAAGTTACTGCTCCTATCAATACAATACCCTAAACTTAATCGTATTCTCAATCGCACGAAGTTCTTTAATCACTTCTTTGTGGTACTCTTTATTAATGTCGGTGATCACATAGCCGATGTGCTCATTGGTTTTTAAATATTGGCCCACAATATTGATATCATGCACCGCTAGTATTTGGTTGATCTTTGCCAAGATACCAGGCACATTGTGGTGAATGTGAATGAGCCGGTGCGCATTCTCTAATATGGGTAGTGTCAGGTTAGGGAAGTTAACACTGTTGCTGGTACTTCCCGTGTTGATATAATCCATCAGCTTGCCGGGCACAAAGTTGCCTATGTTTTCCTGTGCCTCCAGCGTGCTGCCCCCAATGTGGGGGGTTAAAATGGTATTGGGTAATCCGCGTAATTCCGAAACAAACTCTTCCTCGTTGCTGATTGGCTCATAGGGGTACACATCCACCGCACAGCCGGCTACTTTTCCATTTAAAATATTCTCCCGCAGGGCCTTAACATCCACCACGTGACCACGACTCAGGTTAAGGAAGATCACCCCTTTTTTCATTTGAGCAAATTCTTCGGCACTAATAACATGGTGGTTGCTCTGGCGGCCATCAACATGCAAGGTAATGACGTCGGCTTGGTTCAATAATTCTTTCAGGCTTTTGCATTTTACTGCGTTGCCCATGGCCAGTTTTTCTTCTTTGTCAAAGAACAAGACCTTCATGCCCAGGTTTTCGGCTAAAACAGAAAGTTGAGTACCAATATTTCCGTAGCCGATGATGCCCAGTTTCTTTCCACGCACTTCAAAACTTCCTTTCGCTGATTTATCCCACTTCCCCTGATGCATTTTATTGGACTTATCCGGAATGCTTCGCATGAGCATGATCATCTCGGCTACGGCGAGTTCGACCACCGATCGCGTGTTACTGAAAGGGGCATTGAAAACGGCAACTCCTTTTTTTGTGGCCTTCCTCAAATCAATTTGATTGGTACCGATGCAAAATGCGCCAATCACCATTAGTCGATTCGCATTTTCTAAAACTTTAGCCGTCACTTGTGTTTTGGACCGGATGCCCAACACGGAGACGTTTTTTATTTTTTCACAAAGTTCATCCTCATCCAGACCGGCCGGATAGGTTTCTACCGTGAATCCTTCCGCCTTCATCAATTCAACGGCGACGGGGTGCACGTTTTCAAGCAGCAGCACGTTGATCCGGTTTTTGGGGTAGGAGATAACGGTATTCAATTTATTTAAATATAAAAACTCATCCAGACTAGGTGTTATGTGATCGGCCTTTTCTAACACTTTTTCTCGTTCCACATTTTCCGTGAAGGCATAGAATTTATTAGCGAACCCAGCGTGTTTGATTTCATAATCGGTATAGCCATCGCCAATCACGTAAACATCCCCGGGCAAATTTAATCTTTTCAGTTGTTCGGTTTTTCCGTTATTGGCCGACAGGGGGTTGTCTTTATTAAAGCCGATTACTTTTCCCGCGTCATCAAAAATAAAATCATTGGCGAAGATATTTTCTTTTTTAACACCAAACTCCGTTACCACCGGTTCAATGAATTCACGGAAGCCGTTTGATATGATGAAAATATTGGACGAATGAGTGGTGAAAAATTCCTTATTGCGATTGAAAGAATCAGAGACCAATGTTTTTAGATGACTAATTAATTGGGTCAGGTGTTTTTTTTCCGGCGCAAGAAGTTGAATCCTTTTCTCAATGCTTTCTCGCAGCGACAAACTGCCATCCATTCCTTGGTTGGTGATTTCAGAAATTTGTTTTTGAATCGATTCTTTTTCTGGGTGATCTCTCAGGGAGATTTCGGCCAAAACATCAAAGGCCTCCACTTTAGTGAAGGTACTGTCGAAGTCGATGACGAAGTTTTTTGCAGGTTTCATGGTGGACTAAACCACAAAGTTAATGACAAAAAAGGGACGGTGGCTACGAAATATCTATGCCTGCCTCATTATTCTTTCAATGACTTTAGATAAGTTTGATGATCATTACTGGATCGTTTTTGCCGACGATCCGCTTGCCCGAGTCTAGAATAAATTTTGAAATACCATGACGCAATCGATTGAGCTACCCGCAAGACCAAAGAGGAAATTTTTACCCGAAGACTTTGCGGTCAGCACCTGGGACTCATTGAAACCCTTTTTTGAAAATCTGGTCAGTCGAACTATTGCCACGGTGGACCAACTCAAACAATGGCTTCGCGATCGAAGTGAATTGGAGTCGGTGATCGGCGAGGATATGGGCTGGCGCTATATCCGCATGACCTGCTATACCGACCAGGAAGCCTACCGTGAGGCCTACCAGGACTTTGTTCAGAATATACAACCGAACATTGCTCCCTATTCCGACTTGCTCAATAAAAAGACTTTGGAATCTCCCTTTATCAGCGCCGTGGAGAAGGAGCGTGGGTATGACCTGATGGTGCGTAACCTAAAGAAAGAAGTGGAGCTTTTTCGTTCAGAAAATATTCCGCTCTTCACCCAGATCAGTACGGAAACCCAAAAATTTGCTGAGATTTCTGGAGCGATGACCGTGGAGATCGACGGTCAGGAAATGACCTTGCCGCAGGCGGGCGTGATTTTGCAATCCACTGACCGGACCAAGAGAGAAGAGGTTTACCGAAAGATGACGGCCCGTAGGCTGAAGGATAAGGATCTCTTAGATGATTTATTTACTAAATTAATTTCGTTGCGTCATCAGGCCGCCCGTAACGCGGGGTTCAGCAACTTTAGGGATTATCAATTTAAAGCGTACGGCCGATTTGATTACACCCCTCTGGATTGTTTTCATTTTCATGAAGCGATCGAATGCGAGGTGGTGCCATTGCTCAATGAATTTGCAAAAGAAAGAAAAGCAAGACTCCAGGTGAGTGACTTGCGCCCGTGGGACAAAGCGGTTGATGCGCAAGGCCGTCCACCGCTGAAACCATTTCAAAACGGCAAGGAACTGACCCAGAAATCCATTGCCGTTTTTAAACGGCTGAATCCCTATTTAGGTCAATGCCTTGAAGTGATGGAAAAAATGGGGCACCTTGACCTGGAATCACGTAAAGGGAAAGCCCCGGGTGGATACAATTACCCCCTGGCAGAAATTGGCGTACCGTTCATTTTCATGAACGCCACATCCACGATGCGTGACATGACTACGATCATGCATGAAGGTGGTCACGCCGTTCATAATTTTCTCACGATGAACCTTGAGTTGAATGATTTCAAATCACCTCCCATGGAAGTGGCTGAGCTCGCCTCCATGAGTATGGAATTAATTTCCATGGACGAGTGGCCTATTTTCTTTGCCGAGGAACAGGATTTTAAACGAGCGAAATACGAACAGCTTGAAGATTTGATTGAAACGCTTCCCTGGGTGGCTACGATTGACAAGTTTCAGCATTGGATTTATGAGAACCATCACCACACCTCGCTAGAAAGAAAAGAAAAGTGGAATTTGATTTTCAACCAGTTTAGCGACACGGTGACGGACTGGACAGGCTTACAAGAAAACAAAGATTATCTGTGGCAGAAACAGCTTCACCTTTACGAAGTTCCTTTTTATTACATCGAATATGGTATGGCGCAGCTGGGTGCCATTGCCGTCTGGCGTAATTTCAAAAAAGATAAACGGAACGGTTTGCAGAAATATCAGGACGCCCTAAAGTTGGGAAACATGACCACCATCCCGGAGATTTATAAAACAGCTGGCATCAAGTTTGACTTTAGTCGTGGGTACATCCACGAATTAATGAGTTTTGTAAAAGATGAATTGGGGAAGTAACCTCGTTACCCTCTGCACTTATCCAACAAATTACTAAGTTTGACAGCTTCTGCCGGAGTAAGGTTGAGTGCTTTGCTGTCGGTTTGATCCATTTTATGGTCTAACTGCTTGAGAAGTTGTAACCCTTTTTCCGTGATGGCAATGTCGGCCGCCCGTTTGTCGTTTGCACATTGACTTTTAATCGCTAACTTTTTTGTTATCAGGCGGTCCAGTAATCGCGAAACGTCTGAATTCTTATCAAGCATCCGTGATTTAATTTCTGCACCTGAAATTTTATTGGGATGCTGCCCGCGCAAAATGCGAAGGATGTTAAATTGTTGATTTGTAATTCCATACATTTTGAAGAAATTCTTATTCTTACTCTCCAGCCATCCGGCAGTATAGAACAAATTCAGCATCGCCTTGTGATGGGGGTTGCGAAATTTAGTTTGTTTGATGGCCTCTTCAATTTTCATATGCCCGTTCGATTTTTTTAATCCGGCCCTCTCGGTAAGGGTAAATCTTATATTTTTTTTGTGGATGGCATTTCAGGGTAAAAAAAAGGGGAGTTCACACTCCCCTTTTTTTTTATAAAAATGGATTACGCTTGCTTGGTGACTTCCACTTTGACATTGATTTCAATTTCATCGCTAACCACTAAACCGCCGCCTTCCAGAGCCGCATTAAATTTTAGACCGTATTCTTTGCGAAGGATTTTGCCTTTAATTTTGAAACCTGCCCTTTCTCCTCCAAAAGCTTTGACGCGGCCACCGTAGGTCACCTCCAGGGTAACCGGTTTGGTCACGTCACGGATCGTCAGATTGCCCTTCAGTACATATTTGCCGTTTTCCTTCACCAGGGTACCGGTAAATTTCAATTCAGGGAATTTTTCCGCATTGAAGAATTCATCCGACTTCAGGTGACCATCGCGTTTTTCGTTATCCGTAAATACAGATGCTGTTTTGGCCGTAAATTCAATGGTGGAGCCAGCAAAATCGTCTGCCGTGCTGGTCACTTTAGCATCATAATCTTTAAAAGATCCTTCTACTTCTGAGACCAACAAGTGCGTGGCATTAAAGCCAATTTTAGAATGCACTTTGTCGATTGACCAGGTTGTTTGTGCCATTGCCGCGCCTGCTACAAGCATCGCGACCATTAATGTGTTCAGTTTTTTCATTGTTTATTGATTTGGTAATGCAATACTAACGCAAATTGCGATATGTATGTTTAAACATGCATTCAGAAATTAGTAACGATCAGATAATCAGATAGTTTAATTTTACTCTATCTAATCTATATGGTTACTATTATAAATTTATCCAATAGGTTAATTTCAACACGACGGCCCGAAGTTTGGGTTGGCCCAGGTAGAAAAATTCACCGTGAGAGTTGCTTTCCGCAAAATAATTGTCAGTATAAACGATAAATAAATCGGAAACCGGTTTGAACCTCCATTGCAGGCGTGAGTTGATATTCACGTTGCTGATTTGATTGTTATACTGAATGTAGGTGGTCCAAAAAAGTTTACGTGAAAAGGTAAAATCAATTTTTGGACTTAGAATAAGCAGGTTCGTGCTGTTGTAGCCGGCGGGCAATGAAATATGATTGAACGAATAGTCGATCGAAATGACTGCGTGGGGCTGAAGGCGATAACTAAAGTTGCCATCGACATTGACGCGGTGACCATTATAATATTGGCCTGCCCGAGCCTGGAAACTGTAAAAGAATTTTTTGCGGGCATTCGACTGAAAACTGACAATGACGGAATTCCAATAATAGGAGGACTTATAGGGGAGATTTTTCGCCAGGCTGTCGTAGGCCGGAAAGGTCGGATCAAAGGGAAAAAATACGAACCCGTAGTCTTGTCTGATGCGGATGAAAAACTGGGCCGTATTTTGAAAATTGATATTGTACCACAAATTGTAGTCAGCATCGGTGATACCATAGAGATCGTTGCCAACAAAATCCATGTCGGTTCCCGGACCATGGTTGTTTATGATTCGGGATTTTGGATACCACGAATAGAAAAAATCGGGAGCGAACCGATTGAACCGTGCGCGCGGCAAGTACCCCACTTGAGGATCGAAGTTGGCCCCCACCGCCTGCAGGAGTACATCAAATTGAATTTTAGGTTTACTATAAGTCAATGAAACGGTGGATGAAAAAGCACTGTCTTTTTTCCCCTCGCTAAAGGAACGATGATAAAAAGCCTTCCCATTCCAGCGATTGTTTTTGCTTCCCAAATTAAAATCAACGCCGGCCAACCGATTGTATTTATTAGGCATTAATTTGAAATCGTGGCTCGTTGAATCGTGAAAGGCTTGCTTGTTGATCAGAATCAAGCCGATGTTTGATCGGGTAAAAAGTTTCCGTTGAACTGCCGCCACCGTATAATTGATCGACGGAAGGTTGATTGATTCATCTTTGGCAGCCTGCATCGTCATCAACCCAATACCCAGTTATTGTCGATTTTTCCGCTAAGACGCGCGCCACCGTAAATTTTGTTTTGGAGGTTTTGCCCCGTGGGAGGGATCGCGCGTGACACCAATTCTTCTGGAGAAAAATGGACGTGCGTTGCTGTACCCAAAACTTCCAAAGAGATCAGCATTTTCGAGAAAAAATTGCCTCTTCTCAGGATAAAAAATTTCAAAACGACTGAGATTCACCACCTGTTGATCTACTTCCACTTGGGAGAAGTCAGGGTTTGCGGTCAAATCAAGGTTCAGGGCTGGTCCAACGGCTACTTTAGCATCGCCGCCAAACGCAGGGCCACGGTCGACGGGCTTATTGTTTTCAAAATCATTGATGTTATGGGCCGCCGCATAGGGGATGACCGAAATATTTCCTCCGGGGTGATTTAAAGGTTTGTCCCAAATCAATTCGCGGTTAAATGCTAACGTGGTAGGGCCATACACGCGGGGAATCGCCGACCAGGTGCTAATTTCAGCTCCTTGATGACTATCAATTCGATAGAAATTAATGTACCATGATTCCAATTTTTCTTTAAAACGAATAGTTTTAAAGGGAATGGCCATTTCGCATTCCCATCGGTCCGGTAGAATCTTGGCTTCGCTATACCATTTATTATCCCAACTCAGATTTAAATCTTCCGTATTGTTCCCTCCATTTGAGATCATGGCCTCGCGCTGCACGCCAAATGGATTGATGCCAAACATAAATCCATTGGTACGATCCTTATAGGTGTCCAATACAACGGAGAGACCATCATTGGCAGCCCCTCGAAAGTCGCGCCGCAAGGAGGGGGTGACGTATTTCCTTGCGCTATCCTTGTTGTACATGACAGCGTAGACATAGATGAAGCGATCATCATAGGTCATGCGCACTTCCGTGTTGACAACGGCATAGGATGAGTCAAAGGGGAACATTTGTCTGAAATTTCCCGCCACATCCGCCCCTTGCCAATCGGCTTCTTTCATTTGTCCGTCAATGACGATGGGCCCCGTAGCCTTTTTGATTTGCAACCCACCAGGTTGTGACCGCGCACCAAGAGAAGTGAGTAGAATGAGGCTCAGTACAAAAACTCGGAACAGGGATGTCAGCAAGCGCGCTTGATACGAAATAGTTTGATGTTGAAATTTTGTTTTTTGCAAAAAGTCAGAACGGTTTGAGCGTCATTTGCAATCGCCTCTCATGAAATTATTCGAACTAAAAACATGGCGTTTTACGATTAATGTATCTTTTTGACTTTCAAATCATCAAATAAGGAAATGGCATCGGCCTTCGACCAGAACCCAATTTGCCCCGCATTCGGGAAGCTTTTATCGGTGGCGTTCAATAATTTGTCACCATTAAAGTAACAATCCAAGGTGTAGCCAATCATCACCACTTTCAACTTGTACCATTCGCCTATTTTTATTTTCACATTCGTTGATTTTATCTCCTTCCGGATACCGTTCACCACTTTGTATATAATGAGATTATTTTCCAAGGGATTGGCACGGGCGACATAATAGTTTTTGATATTCTGATAACGCCATACTAAACCGCCGCCTTGGTCTTCCTTGCCTTCCAGCGGCTTTATTCGAACCTCCATGTCTAGGTTTTGGTATTTGATTTTGCTTTGCACACAAACGTTGAAGGAGTCACCTTGGTTTTTTCCAGCCTGTTTCATTGCCTTGTTGGTTCCATCGGCGGCGATCATCCAAGTGCCGGAGGCCGCCGCCCAGTCGACGGGAAGTTTGTCTGCTTCGTCGTGATCAAAACCAAAGGTGGCATTTTCACTGTTTTGAGCATGGGCCGTGGCGTGTTCGAAAAATAGAGCCGACAGGAAGAAGAAAGCAATGTATTTAGTTGGTAACATGATCTATTATTTTAGAGAAGATCCGCTCAGAAGGGCACCTTCTCGTTGAGTTGTTAAAGATAAAAATCTTTCGTGAGGTTCATGTAGTCTATTGATTTTACGTTCCCCGTTTCATAGAGAATAAGCTTTTCTTCTGCCGGCAAACCTGGGGTAAATCCGAACTCAAACAACCAACGTTCCTGCGGTTTTTCTTTTCTCGCATAAAACGCAAGTTGTCGTCGGATATGTAATCCTTTGTTCGATGCGAATTGTTTGACATTATTTCCTTCTGGTACCGGTAACACGACCGCTAATGTTCCCGTTGTATTCAATAATCGAATCGAGTGAGTTATTAATTCCTCAAAAGTTAATTGCGCTCCGTGCCGGGTCCTTCTCCGATGGGCAGAGGAAGGGAGCAAACTGTTGATGAAGTACGGTGGGTTGCTGACAATCAAGTCGTATTTTATCGTTGGCGTAAATTCCTGGAATGATTTTTCAAAAACCGAAATTTTGTTGGCCCAAGGGGAACGAACAACATTTTCTTTTGCCTGAGAAGCATCTTCATTCTCAATTTCGATCGCATCAATTTGCACTTCGTGATCCGTTCTTTGGGCTACCATTAAGGCGATCACTCCGCTGCCCGTGCCGATATCAAGAATCATTTTTGCTTGGCTCACATCTACCCACGATCCCAACAATACCGCATCGGTGCCCACCTTCATGGAGCAGCGATCATGATGGATGGCAAATTTCTTAAACTGGAAGGGTGATAACTTTTTCAATTCTTGATTGTAGCTTTGCCTCGAATTTTTCGGATGACAATTAAAGCATTAATCTTGAAATTTATTAGCAAGATGAAAGTTTCATTTTTTATCCTGCTTTCACTTGTTGGTTGCGCTGGAAAACAATCGGCTCAGGATGGGAAACTGTTTAGCAAAGGCATTAACAAGGGAATTATAGATGTTCGTTTGGTTGAAGCGTCGGGTTTGGTTGAAAGTCAGGTTAACCCGGGTTATCTCTGGTCTCTCAATGATGGTGGAAATCCGTCGGAAGTTTATTTGATCGATACGTTAGCGAAAATCAAATTGGTTTGTAAACTGAATGTGAAAAATCGTGATTGGGAGGATATCGCACTGGGTGCTGGGCCGATCGAAGGAAGGAAATATGTTTACGTAGCCGACATTGGCGACAACCTGGGAATTCATGACTACAAATATATTTATCGGTTTGAGGAGCCATCATTAGCGAAAGGAGCCCAGCAAGCGATCTCTAACGTTGATGCGCTGGTCCTTAAGCTGCCTGGCGAAAACCGGGATTCAGAGACCATCATGATCGACCCCACCAACAATGATTTTTATATTATTTCAAAACGCGAGAAGCAGGTGCATGTTTACCTTCAACATTTTCCATATCCCGATACGTTGCGGCCTGTTCAAGTTTTAAAAATCCCATTCACCAGAATTGTATCCGGTTCCATTTCGCATGACGCACAAGAGGTGTTGTTGAAAGATTATGAAAACATTTACTATTGGAAACGTTCAGGAGAAAAATCCTTGACGGAACTGCTGGCCAAAGACCCAATCGAACTTCCATACAAGCCGGAAGTACAAGGCGAATCCATTTGCTGGAACAATGACGGCTCGGGTTATTACACCCTCAGTGAAAGCCACGAAGGAAAAATGGCGCGGTTGAAATTTTATAAAAGGAATAAGTAGCAAGACATAGAGCTACGATAAATGGCACCCAGCCTACGACCTACGTCTTATCTCTAAAGTCTTTTGTACAATTCGGAGATACTCTCAATTGTCACTTTTTCTTTCCAATCCGGCCCGATCGCGTGTGCCCACATGTGCGGGAGGTTGTACGCTACGTTAGCCATGGAAGTGATTTGATCGTCGGTCCAGTCTTTGGACAAGTGTTGCGGCAAGTCGATTTTATGTTTGGCAATCATTGTCTTGAACTCTTTCACGCCTTCCGGATAAAAATCCTGTAGGTGGTTGAAGGCAACACAATTGGCATAGCAGTGACGGGTTCCTAGGATTTTTGAAAGGCCGTATGACAACGCATGGCAAACGCCAACTTCCGAATAGGTGAGACTCAATCCTCCCATCAAGGAGGCAACCATCAGTTTGTCGTCGTTTTCAGGCGTTTGTCCGCTTTGGTCGCCCAAATAAATATCGCGACAAAGTTTCAGTGCCTGTTCGGCATAGGAATGCGAATAGGCATTATTTAAGATCCCATTTTCAGATTCGATGCAATGAATGTAGGTATCCATGCCGGTATAGAACCACCAGTTGCGCGGCACGGAAGCAATCAAATCCGGATCAAGCACGACCTGGTTGAAAACGGTCCACTCGCATTTTAATCCCAATTTCTTTTCAGGGCCGGTCAGCACGGCGGTCATCGAAACTTCAGCGCCCGTTCCTGAAATAGTTGGAACGCCAATGTGATAGACGCCTGGCTTCTTGATCAGGTTCAATCCCTGATATAACGTCGATGAACCTTCATTGGTAAACATCAGTGATACGGCTTTTGCGATGTCCATGATGGAACCGCCACCAATTCCAATCACAGCCGAAGGAATTCCTTTTGAATTTTTTACAGCGTCGCGAAGTGTATCAATTTGTTCGGTTGTAGGCTCATAGGTGTCCACATCAATAAACTTGACGATATCTTCCTTTTGAGAAGGAATCCTTTTCTCAAGGTCTTTGCCCTTAAAGTAATGATCAACAACAAAGAGCATGAACTTGCCGTTTTCATTTCTTTTTTCGTTGAGAATGTCTCCGAGTTGGTTAAAACTTCCGCGACCAAAAACGGTCTTTTCGATTCCTTTAAAATTTTTATGCATGGTAATTCGGTCTAAAAACTAGTTAATGCTTCTCTGATTTTTTTTGCAACAGCTTCCAATTCTGCCGGATTGACAGGGCCGTGGCTGGTAAAGGCAACAACGGAGTGATCTCGGTAGGCTATTTGGTTTTCTTGCCGCTTACCATTTGCGATCTCACAAAATAGACCCTTCTTGGGTTGGCCTTGACTAGCGGTCGATAGCAGCCAGAGAATTAGAACAATAGACAAGTGTTTCATTAATAAAATATTTATGCATGCACCGCCAGTACCTTCTCCAGGCACCCACCAATCTTCTTCGCCAACTCCTTCAGTTCCTCATTTGTCCACGTGCAGCGAATTCCGAATGAAATCAGTCGTCCTACCACTTCCTGCGATTTAGGTAAATGAAGATTTTTATAATCTTGCGGAGCCCCCAATACATGGATGGGCAGTTTCGCCGCGGCTTTCAATTCTTTGATATGATCCCACTGGTTGATGAAATGATACATATTCAAAAACCAGTAGTTGAATCCAGCCACTCCTGCCTTGTTGAATTCATCCACTGCTCTGTTCGCCGCCTCGGTATCGGGTAGAAATATATTCAGAAACGTAGCCGAGTCACCAGCCGGATCAGGCAAGGTGCTGAAGCTCAAGCCGGGAATTCTTGAAAGCTCGGCAGTAAGTAGTTTTTTGTGCTCACGATTTTTTTCCAGGATGAAAGGCACCTTGCGTGTTTGTGCCAAGCCGATGGCTGCACTCAATTCACCGATGCGATAATTGAAACCTAACACCGGATGAGGCTCCATGCCGCGGTTGTTGCCCACGTGGCTGTGCCCATGATCGCTGTAGCAATCTGCATTTTTATAAACTTGTTCATCATTGGTCACCATCACGCCGCCTTCACCACAAGTGGCGATTTTGAAAAAGTCGAAGGAGTAGCAGCCGGTTTTTCCCATCGTTCCAATGCCTTTGCCATGGTAGGATGCGGCAAAGGCCTGACCTGCATCTTCGATCAGTGTCAAGTTATTTTCTTTACACACTTTCAAAATTTCATCCATGTTGGCCATCCCGCCGCACATATGCACAAGGAGCACTGCTTTGGTTTTTGGCGTAATGGCGGCTTTGATTCCGGCAGCACTCAAACAGAGCGTTTCATCAATTTCGGCGAACACCGGCAATCCACCACAGAATAAAACCGCTTCCACAGAGGCGATGAATGTAAAGGGAGGCACAATGACCTCATCACCGGCACCAATGCCGGCCGATGCCAGTGCGCACGCCACCGCCGTCGATCCGCTGCTCACCGCATGGGCATACTTCGCTCCGGTTATTTTTTTTACCTCGGCTTCAAAGTCGCGCGCCTTCCAGATGTTGTGGCGCTGTGCGTCATGGTTATACCGAAACAGGACGCCTGTTTCGAGCACATCGTTGATCTCTTTCTTCTCTTCCTTTCCAAATAATTCGGTGCCTGGCATATTGATTCAAGATTTAAGATTTCAAATTCAAAATTAAGTCTGCAAAAATACGAAAATGTAGGTTACAGGTTGCAAGTTACAGGAGGCAGGATTTTAGATACTCGATTCTTCATTGTGCCTCTCCCGGATACGTTACGTTTTAAGGAAACGGATTTGATTTATGCGGCGTGCCGATGTTCACAGGCCAGCGCGCTGGTTATCGGGTGACATCGGTTCCAAGTATCCGGCGCTGCGCCAGGCCGGGTCTATCGCGGCGCATCCGCAAAGGCCAGAACGTATAAGCGATTAACGCCTTTTTAGCCCCAGGCTCGAATGTAAAGAAAAAGGGGCGTCGTAAAGCAAGGGATAAACTGAAAGGGTTAAAGTCACTTTTGATGTTGATACGAGCATTATGGTCTCTTTAATCAAAGATACCTTTCTCTTTATCTTTGGGCTCCCAAAACCAAATGATGATCAACGGCACCGAGCAAGAAGAACGCATTTACCTGGAGGAAATCAAGGAACGGCTTTCCCTGGCGCTGCATCGCGCAGCGAGCCGTGTGCGAGACTATGCACAAGAGCTGCGGCAAAACAAACAATATATTTATGAACACCAGTCTGGTCTGGATGAAGCCGATATGGTGGCGGCCGGGCAGTCCATCAACCGCATGGTGTACACCGGCGAAGGTGCGGTGGATCGCAGGCGCAAGCTGATCAAGCTGGTGGGGTCTCCCTATTTTGGGAGAATTGATTTTCAATCTGCCACCGATACCAAAGAAACACCTGTTTATTTAGGCCTGGCCACCTTCACCGATGAAACACTTCGCCAGAATTTAATTTACGACTGGCGCGCGCCCATCTCCTCCATGTTCTATGACTTTGAATTGGGCGACGCGGAGTACGAGACACCTTCCGGACAAGTGAAAGGCAAGATCACCCTGAAGCGTCAATACAAAATTCGTGATGGCGTGATGGAATTCATGATCGAGACTTCGCTGAGCATTGATGATGAAGTGTTGCAGCGCGCGTTGAGCAAGTCGGCCGATGACCGGATGAAAAACATTGTGGCCACCATCCAGCGCGATCAGAACCAGGTGATTCGCAACCAGACGGCTTCGGTGATGATTATTCAAGGGGTGGCCGGCTCCGGAAAAACATCCATTGCCCTTCACCGCATTGCGTTTTTACTTTATCGCTTCCGCGACACCATTAAGGCAAAGGACATTTTAATTCTTTCGCCCAACAAAGTCTTTGCCGACTACATCGGCAACGTTTTGCCCGAATTGGGTGAAGAGCACATTCCTGAAATGGAGATGGAAGAACTGGCCAATGCGCTCCTGGAGAAAAAATTTACGTTCCAGACTTTTTTTCAGCAAGTTGGATCGCTGCTGGAGCATCCTCATCAGGACTTCATCGAGCGCATCCAATTCAAGAGCTCATTTGAATTCGTGCGGTTGCTCAATAAATATTTCATTCATCTTGAAAATAATTCATTCACGCACACCGAACTAAAAGTGGCTGGCGTGGTGGTTCCCTTTCCCTTTATCGCAGCGAAATTTAAGGCATGGCAACGCATGCCCATGCACAAGCGCGTTCCTGAAGTGGTGCAAGAAGTGTTGCAATATATACGTCATCAAGTGAAGCGCAAGCTATCTGGCCGTGAGAAGGCAAGAGTATGGGAGCTGGTGCCAGGCATGTTCAACATCCGCAGCGCGTTTGAAATATATCAAAATTTTTACGTGTGGATGGGCAAGCCCGATATGTTTCGCATGATCCACGGCTCGCAACTGGAGTTTGCTGATGTGTTTCCGCTCCTGTACTGCAAGATCCGTCTGGAAGGGGTGCAGACCTACGATCATGTCAAGCACTTGCTGGTGGATGAAATGCAAGACTATACGCCCGTTCAATACGCGGTGCTATCGC
>Ga0209067_10001141_pt1 | contig 16660 bp, 19 predicted proteins | sample ColStrG_CSR_2013_FD_187199 | JGI IMG/M metagenome (GOLD analysis project Ga0209067, IMG submission 187199) | Freshwater sediment microbial communities in response to fracking from Pennsylvania, USA - Cold Stream Run_MetaG_CSR_2013 (SPAdes)... | ecosystem: Environmental > Aquatic > Freshwater >...
TGTCTCGACGTCGGTCTCTGGCATCAGCTCATCGCTGACGAACGTCTCGGCCTCTCAAGTCGCGATCAGCACCTCGGTGAGCGGCCTAAGTTCTTCGCTGTCGGCGACGAACTCGACGGTGTCGAATGTGTCGACCTCGGTGTCCGGTATCAGCTCGTCGCTGACAAACGTCTCGTCGTCCGTCACGAATCTCTCAAGCTCGGTCTCTGGCCTGAGCTCTTCGCTATCGGCGACCAACTCGACGGTATCGAACGTTTCGACGTCGGTCTCGGGCATCAGCTCATCGCTGACGAACGTCTCGGCCTCTCAGGTCGCGATCAGCACCTCGGTGAGCGGCCTGAGTTCTTCGCTGACGAACGTCTCAAGCTCGGTGTCGGGACTCAGCTCCTCGCTGTCGGCGACCAACTCGACGGTATCGAACGTGTCGACCTCGGTCTCGGGCATCAGCTCATCGCTGACGAGCGTCTCGACCTCTCAGGTCGCGATCAGCACCTCGGTGTCCGGCCTGAGCTCATCGGTGTCCAGTATCAGCTCGTCACTGACGAACGTCTCGGCCTCTCAGGTGGCGATCAGCAGCTCGGTGTCCGGCCTCAGTTCTTCCCTTTCGGCGACCAATTCGACGGTATCGAACGTGTCGACTTCGGTCTCGGGCATCAGCTCATCGCTGACGAATGTCTCGAGCTCGGTGTCGGGCCTGAGCTCATCGCTGTCGGCGACGAACTCGACGGTGTCCAACATCTCGACCTCGGTCTCGGGTATCAGCGCCTCGCTCACCGGCGTCTCGACCTCACAGGTCGCGATCAGCACTTCGGTGAGCGGCCTGAGCTCGTCGCTGACGAATGTCTCGAATTCGGTCTCTGGCCTGAGCTCTTCGCTATCGGCGACCAACTCGACGGTGTCGAACGTCTCGACCTCGGTCTCGGGCATCAGCTCATCGCTGACGAACGTCTCGAGCTCGGTCACCAACCTTTCCAGCTCGGTGTCCGGCCTGAGCTCATCGCTGTCGGCGACGAACTCGACGGTGTCGAACATCTCGACCTCGGTCTCGGGTATCAGCGCCTCGCTCACCGGCGTCTCGACCTCGCAGGTCGCGATCAGCACTTCAGTCAGCGGCCTGAGTTCGTCGCTGACGAATGTCTCGAGCTCGGTCTCCGGCCTGAGCTCCTCACTATCGGCGACGAACTCGACGGTGTCGAACGTGTCGACCTCGGTGAGTGGTCTCAGTTCCTCGCTATCGGCGACCAATTCGACACTTTCGAACGTCTCGACGTCGGTGAGCGGCATAAGCGCCTCCTTGACCAGCGTCTCCACCTCTCAAGTCGCGATCAGCACTTCGGTGACCGGCCTGAGCTCTTCGTTGATCAATGTCTCAAGTTCGGTGTCCGGTCTCCGCGCGTCCCTTTCGGCGACGAACTCGACGGTGTCGAACATCTCGACGTCGGTTTCAGGGCTGAGCGCCTCGCTGACCAATGTATCCAGCTCGGTGTCGGGCGTCAGCGCTTCCCTGACCAACGTCTCAAGCTCGGTTTCGAACCTCAGCGCCTCGCTGTCGGCGACGAACTCGACCGTCTCAAATGTCTCGACATCGGTCAGCGGCCTCAGCTCATCGCTGTCGGCCACCAACTCGACGGTCTCGAACCTCTCGACGTCGGTCTCCGGGCTCAGCGCCTCGCTCACCGGTGTTTCGACTTCGCTCAACAACGTCTCGACGTCGGTGTCTGGTCTCAGCAGCTCGCTGACGAACGTGTCGGGTTCGCTGACCGGCGTGTCGTCCTCGGTGAGCGGTTTGAGCGCCTCGCTGATGAATGTGTCGACCTCTCAAACGGCGATCAGCTCCTCCTTGGCGGGCATCACGACTTCAACCAACAATGTCTCCAGCTCGGTGGGCGCGGTCAGTTCTTCGGTGTCCACGATTTCCGCCTCGGTCAGCGCCGTGAGCACGTCGTTGGCGAGTATTTCCAGTTCGCTCAGCGGGGTCAGCTCGTCGCTCACCAACGTTTCGTCCTCGGTCAGCGGGATCAGCGCCTCGCTTTCGGCCACGGCCTCCACCGTCGCGGCCTTGCCCTTGGCCTACAAGAACACCTCGGACCAGGCGCTTCCGACGGCGGCGGGCTCCGATGCGACGGCCGTGGGTTACGGGGCCACCGCCAGCGGCGCTCAAGCCATCGCCTTCGGCCTCGGCGCAACCGCTTCGGGCGCCTCGACCGTGGCGTTGGGCGATATGGCGATCGCCACCGGTCCCAACGCGACGGCGGTCGGCGCGCAAGCGATCGCCTCCGGGTTCAACAGCTACGCGGGTGGATATCAATCCTCCGCGACCGGCGGCAACGCGGTGGCCGTGGGCAGCGGCTCGTTCGCGAGCGGTCAGAACGCCTTGGCCCTCGGCGCGGGCGCCAGCGCCACGGCCCCGAACTCGGTCGCCCTGGGCGCCGGCTCGATCGCAAACCAGCCGAACACGGTCTCCGTGGGCGCGCCTGGCGCCGAGCGGCGGATCACCAATGTCGCCGCCGGTGTCGCGCCGACCGACGCCGTCAACGTCTCGCAGTTGAACGCGGTCGTCTACAGCACCGACCAGCGACTGGCCCTGGTCTCGCGGCAATCGCGCGCCGGCACTGCCATGGGTCTCGCCGCGGCAGGCCTGCCGCAAGCCTTCACGGCGGGCAAGAGCCTCGTCGCCGGCGCCGTGGGCACGTACGGCGGTGAAACCAGCTTCGCCTTCGGCGTGTCGAAAATCTTTGACGACGGCCACACCATCCTCAAGGGCGGCGTGACAGTCGACACCCAGCACACCGTCGGCGGCAACATCGGCATCGGTTACCAATGGTAGTCGGCCTGCGGTATCCGAGGATCAACGACATGCGTAGGGCCATGAGGCGCTCGTCAATCAAGACACTTTGCGTGGCGATAGCGGCCATGCTTGGCCTCGGCCCAGCCGCCAGCGCGGGGGTGGGCTCCGGCTATCCTGACTATCGAGGCAGGGTCGACGCATCGGCCTTCGGTCGGACGATCGATCCGGAATTCAAGCGGGGGATCACGATCCTGCCGTCCGCGGCGCGCATGCTGGCTCCGGGACTTACCCGCGATGATCTCTATCGTTTGTTCGGGCAGCCCAACGGCCAGGAGAGCTTCGGCCAGCCGTGGACCTACGTTCTGCGATTCTATACCGGCGTTGGCGTCGAGAGCGTCATCTGCCGCGTGATGGTGAAATTCGAGGGCGCGGGGGCGCCGTTCAAACCGCAATTGGTCAAGGATGTCATCTGGGAATATCAGACCTGCGCCGATCGCGTTTATACAGTCTATCCCTGAAGCCGCCGCGTCCGTCGCGCGGTGTCGACCGCGCGAGGCGAAGCTCATCGATGAAGTGCCTACCTAGTTCTGGCGAGCGACTGGCGCGCGCGCCCTGCGTCATCGCGACCTTGGCGTTCCTCTCGGCCGCTGGCGGCCAGGCCCTGGCCGCGCCGCCAGGCGTTCCCTCGGCGTCGTCCGCGCCTCTTCCGGTGCAGCACGTCATTTCCGCGGGCCTTGGGCGTTGCGCCGGAGCCATGCAGAAGATGACTGACCTGGCTTTGGACGCGCCTTACAACGCCCAGTCCGGCTGGAATATCGCCGACCCGACGCACCATGTGTTCCAGTCGGTGGCGGGCCTGAAATACGACGTCGGCGGCGCCTCGGCGCTCGCGGCCATGATCGCCTCGCCACAGGGCGCTGAGGGTTGTGACGGCACCGTCGTGCAGATCTATCCGGTCACGCCGCCTTGCGATCAGGTGCGCGCCAGCATCAACGGTGGCCACGACATCGGAACCTTGAAGGACGTAAAGGTCGTCGTCGACGCCAAGAACCTGCGCGTCTTTCTGGTGCCCGAGCAGAACGGCGGCTGTGTGATCGTCACCGTCATCGCCCAGTTTCAACAGAAATAAACCGTTGGGAGGCGCCGTGTCCGCGCGATCTACTCCTTGACGCCATAATCCGCATAGGTTCGGGCGACATTGGCGTCGAGGGCTTTCGCCGCGGCGATATCCGCCTTGCCGCCCGACGGGTCTCCGAGGCGGCGCTTCGCCAGGCCGCGTATGTAGAGCGACTCCGCGATGCGGGGGTTAAACTTCAGCGCGCTGTTCAAGTCCGCGATCGCCTCGGCGAAGCGTCCGAGACGGAAGTAGATGAAGCCGCGACTGTCGAGAATATTGGCCGCCGCGGGCGCCAGGGCCAGGGCCGAGTTGCAGTCGGCGAGCGCATCTTCCAGAGCGATGTTGGCCATGCCGCGGGAGAAACAACGCTCGTTGTAGGTGTCGGCGCTCTCGCCGACGTGCGTCAGGTCCGCCTTGGCGAGATCGGGTTGGCCCAAGGCGACATAGGCGCGCGCTCGTCCTTCCAGGGCCACGGCGTCCTCGGGGTTAAGTTTCAAGCTGGCGTCATAGTCGGCCTTTGCCTTCGCGGCCGCGCCGCTGCGCAGATGAATGCCGCCGCGCAGGTTGTAACCCTGTGGCGTGGTCGGCGCACGGCGCACGATTTCCTCCGCGTCGGCCAGGGCTTCGTCGGTTCGGCCGGTCAGGAACCTTGCCTCCGAACGGGCGGCCAGCGCGGCGAGCAGATCGGGTTGCGCCTTGAGCGCACGATCGAGGTCGTCCAGGGCCGGCGAAAGGTCGCCCCTGCGCACCCGCGCCCAGCCGCGACCGACCAGAGCTTGAGCCATCGTCGGCTCTCGCCGTATCACTTCGTCGAAATCGGCGATGGCCCTGTCCGTTTCGTTCTTGCCGAGCATTTCGTTCGCGCGTTTGAGATAGTCTTCCGTGCTGATTGGGTTGATGGCGGAATCATCCAGCATCTCACGCTTGCTCTGGCCGTAGGTCACCGGCGCTCTCACCCATTCCGCCTCCGTTTCCAGACTGGCCATGCCGAGCTGGGTCGTGAGGGCTTCTGAAGCCGGGAATTCCCGCTGGAGTGAGCGGGTCGACGCCTCGCTCGTGACGACACCGTCGCTGAGAGTGGTCGAGCGATGGTAACGCACACCGCCCACGGTGCGGTCGATGTCGCGGCCGACCAGATCATAGCCACGGCCATGATCGGGCAGGAGCAAAATTTCCTTGGTCGCCGAATAGATCGGGTAGGTGACCGCATAGGGGGCGTCCTGCTGCGTGTCCGGGTCTCGCTTGACCTCGGTGGAGGCGCCCAGATTGGTCAGCGTCAGCTGGAGGCGTCGTCCGGTGCCGGGGTCGTCTTCGCGCCAGCCTAGCTGGGCCACGCCATCCAGGGTCAGCGTCGCTTCGGCGCGATCCGCGTCATAGGCTGCGGTGGCGGCTTTGAACGTTATCCATGGGAAGGTTCGCTCCCAGAAGTCTTTCTGAAACTTCTCCAGATCCGTCTTGGTTGACGTGTGGATCAGCCGATCGGTCGCGATAGCGGCGTCTCCGCGCAGGATGAACTCCGCGTGCGCTGGCGCCGGCGCGGTCAGGCCTTGGGTTGCGTCCAGCCTGAGCGTTATTTGCGGCGTGGGTTCTTCCAATGGGGGCTGGTCAATCGCCTCAAGCTTGGATCCGTCTGGCGTGAGCGGTAAGGCCCATCGATAGGCCGGCGGCTGGACCTTGCTCAGATCATGATCACCGGATCGTGTCGCGTCGAGCCAGTAGGTCCGACCGTCCAGCCGCAGCCGGACGATCGCGTGGTCGAACAAGCCCAGTCCTGGCAAGCGTTCGTCCAGTCCGTCGCCATGCTGCGTCGACACCAGGACCGGCGTGGCGTCCATGCCCAGGGCGCGCAACAGGCCGACCAGCAGCACGGTCTTGCCCTTGCAGTCGCCGAACGCGCGCGACCAGGTGAGGTCAGCATCCGTCGGCTTGTAACCGCCGAGATCCTGGCCGAGAAACACATAGCGGACCTTGTCCTCCACAAGGCGCAAGGCGGCGGAGACTTGATCCGTTTTGGTCTTGTTCTCCGCGCGGATGAGCGCCGCCTGGGCTGTGACGGGAGAATCCGGGGCGATCTTGGCTGCTTTTTCAAAAAGAGGCGCCAGGGACGACGAAACGTCCGTCCAATCCCGATAGGCTGAGATTTGAAACTGACCGATCTCATCATATCGTCGCGGGGCGAGCTTCGGCGGCTTCGGCGGCTTCGCCGACGTCATGTCGATGGTCAGCTCACGCTGATCGCCGAGTGTGCGGACCTTTGCCTCGCCCATGCCCGCGGTGGCGCGCCAGCGGACGGGAAGGTCCTTCGGCCACAGTCCACGTACGCGGAATCTATCCACCACGACATTCGGGTTTTCAAAAAAGAAGCGCTCCGGCCTCGCGTTGAAGCTGGGATCGTGATGTCTGATGGTGATCGCCATGTCGATCGCGTCGCCGACCCGCAGATCCTCCAACTGCAGGGTGGCCGTCAGCCGACCGTCCAGCATGGAGTGTTCCAGATTGGTTTCGCGGCGTAAGACCGTGAAGGATTTGCCCTGCCCAAGGACGTCGATCACCTCTTTTCCACGTAAAATCTTGATCTTATGGATCGTCAGGACTTCGGTCTGCGGGTCCCACTCCAGGTTGAGCGCACCCAACGCCTGCAGCCCTTGCGGCGACTGCGCCTTGGCGACGCGCTCATAGTAGCCTTCCTCGCCATCCGGGCGGAAAAGCACCTGACCATCCTCAAGCATGGACCGTACGGGCCTGTCGTCGGTGGCTGTGGGCAGCTGAGAGATGTCCGCCGGAGTCACCCAAGACGGCGGCGGGCCATAGCGTGGCGCATCAGCCGCCGGCGAACTGGGGGCCAGGGCCGTCGCGGCGATACCGAGCCATGTGGCGAACATATTGGGGAATCTTTCGGGGTCTAACGGTCCGGGTTCGTCTTACGCGCCCTGCGTTCGTCCCGCCATCGGCTCATGGCGAACGCCGGCTCGTCGCCGGCGTAGGCTTCGCCGAACGCCGTCACGCCAGCGTCGATGGCGTCGCGGAGCGACAGGTCCTCCCATTGGCGGATCAGGGCCTTTTGCAATCGCACCGCCCGAGGTCCATTGGCCAGGAGACTCGTCAACCGCCTCTCGATCGCGCCGTCCAAACCGGCGCGCTCGGTTACCTCCTCGACCAGGCCAAACCGCAGCGCGGTGTCGGCCCCAAAGGTGTCGCCAAACAACAACATCTCCCGGGTCCGTCCCCAGCCAACCAACTTAGGTAAGAGGGCCGCCTCGACCACAGAAGGAATCCCCAGCCGCACTTCCGGCATGCCGAATTGGGCGTCCGCCACAGCGATTCGCATGTCACATGCGGCTGCCAGCTCAAGGCCGGCGCCCAGCGTCCAGCCATTCAGGCGGGCGATCACCGGAACCGGGCAATCGCGCACCGCCGCGCAGCAGGCGCTGACCCGGCGGATGAACGCGCGGGCTGAGGCTGGGTCCCGCAATCCGGCCATCTCGTCCACATCCGCGCCGCCTACGAAAGCGCGGTCTCCCGCGCCGGTCAGCACGACCGCGCGCAGTCTATCGTCACGCGACAGCTCCGCCATTGCGGTGACGAATTCCGTCATGATCGCGCTGTTCAACACGTTGAGTTTACCGGCGTTGTCCAGCGTCACCAGGACGACCCGGCCCTCGCCTCGCTCGGTGATCGTCACCTTGATGCGATTGTCTGTTGTCATCGGGATCCTCAACGATCGATCTTGGTCGAAAGCACGATCGACGATGTCGTCCGCTCCACGCCATCAAGAGCGCCAAGCGCGTCGATCAGGCTGTCCATCTCCGCCACCGATGGCGCCGCAATGCGCGCGATCAGATCGAACGGACCGCTCACCGACTGCAAGGCGCGCACCCCGGCAAGCTTACGCGCGGCCGAAACTACCGAGGCGGATTGTTTGTGCGAAACCGTGATCATCACATAGGCATGAACCTGTCCACGTTCGTGCGCGTCCGAAAGTCGGATTGTGTAAGCGTTGATTACACCTTGCCGCTCAAGGCGATCAAGACGGCTTTGCACCGTCGTTCGCGACAAGCCGAGCGAGCGGGCCAGTCGCGCGGTCGGAGCCCGGGCGTCCTCGCGCAGCGCATCGATCAAAAGACGGTCTGTTTCGTCCAATTGCATGATGCTCTCGTCTATGTGCCCAGATTTATATGTCATTTCGTCGGTACGGCAATGGCAATCGACGAGCCAGTCGCTCACCCTCGGTGAATCACCACAGTCGGGAGTCGCGTTCATGCATCATGTCGTTGTCATCGGAGCTGGCCATATCGGCTCCACGATCGCCGCTTTGCTGAGCGAGGCGGGTGACTACCGCATCACCGTCGCCGATCAGTCGGCGGAGCAGCTGGCTGGGCTCGGCCATATGGATCGCGTGGATCACGCCGTGCTCGATGTCACCGACGGCGCGGCGCTTAGGGCTTTGTTGACGGGACGATTCGCCGTCCTCAGCGCCGCGCCCTACCACCTGACCTTCCATGTCGCGCAGGCCGCGGCCCAGGTCGGCGCGCATTACCTGGATCTGACCGAAGACGTGGCGACGACCCGCAAAGTCAAGGCCCTTGCGGCTGCGGCCCGCGCCGCGCTCATCCCCCAGTGCGGTCTCGCGCCCGGCTTCATTTCCATCGTCGCCGCGGACATGGCTCGTGGCTTCGATGTGCTGCACGATGTGCGGCTGCGCGTCGGCGCCCTGCCGAAATATCCGTCAAATGCGCTCAACTACAATCTGACCTGGTCCACCGATGGAGTGATCAACGAATATTGCGAGCCGTGTGAGGCCATCGTCGATGGCCTGCCGCGCCAGACCCGCGCCTTGGAGGAATGTGAGGCCTTCTCCCTCGACGGCGTGACCTATGAGGCCTTCAACACCTCCGGCGGCCTGGGCACTCTGTGCGAGACGCTTGAGGGCAAGGTGCGCAACCTCAACTACCGCACCATTCGCTATCCAGGGCATGCGGCCATCATGAAAGCGCTCCTCAACGATCTGCGACTTCGCGACCGCCGCGACCTGCTCAAGGACATCCTTGAGAACTCCCTGCCGGCCACGTTGCAGGATGTCGTCATCGTCTTCGTAACGGTTTCGGGTATGAAGGGCGGTCACTTGGTGCAGGAGACCTACGCCAACAAGATCTATGCGCGAGAGATGGGCGGCAGGGTGGTCAGCGCAATCCAGATCACCACGGCCTCGGGCATCTGTGCGGTGTTGGATATGCTCAAGGATGGCGCGCTTCGCGCGACTGGATTTGTGAAACAGGAAGAGATCAGCTTGTCGGATTTTCTCGCCAACCGCTTCGGTCAAACCTATGCGATGGACGACGTGCGTCAGGTCATGGGCGCCGCGGCGTGAGTCTCGTCGCTGAAACCGCGGCGCTGCTGACGCGCCTGGGTGTGCCGGCCGCCTTGATGCAAGGTGGCCAACGGGCCGCGACCTCCCCGATCACCGGCGAGACAATCGCCGATGTTCACGACACATCCGCCGAAGGCGTCGATCAGGTGCTGAACGCCGCGCATCAGGCGTATCTGGCCTGGCGAGCGGTCCCGGCCCCCCGACGCGGCGAACTGGTGCGCTTGTTGGGTGAGGAACTGCGCGCCGCCAAGGCGGACCTTGGGCTCCTTGTCACGATCGAGGCCGGCAAGACCCTTTCCGAGGGTCTGGGCGAGGTCCAGGAGATGATCGACATCTGTGACTACGCCGTCGGCCTCTCCCGCCAGCTGTTTGGCCTTACCCTGGCCACCGAGCGCGCCGATCACCGCATGATGGAGACGTGGCACCCACTTGGCGTGGTCGCCGTGATCTCCGCCTTTAACTTTCCCGTCGCCGTCTGGTCCTGGAATGCCGCCATAGCCCTGGTCTGTGGCGACCCGGTGGTCTGGAAGCCGTCCGAGAAGACGCCGCTCACAGCTTTGGCCACGCAGGCGATCTTCGAGCGCGCCTCGGTCAGGTTCGGTGATGCGCCGGCGAACCTCTCCACCGTGGTGCTTGGCGGGCGCGACGTTGGCGAGGCTCTTGTCCGCTCGCCATTGGCGCGTCTGGTTTCGGCTACGGGTTCAACCGCGATGGGCCGGTCTGTCGGACCGATCGTCGCCGCCCGCTTCGGACGCTCGCTGCTGGAACTGGGCGGCAACAACGCCACTATCGTCGCCCCCAGCGCCGACCTCGATCTCACCCTGCGTGGCGTCGCGTTCGCCGCCATGGGCACGGCTGGCCAGCGCTGCACTTCGCTGCGTCGATTGCTGGTCCACCGGTCGGTCTACGACGCGTTCCTGCCGCGCCTGAAGGCGGCCTACGCATCGGTGAAGATTGGCGACCCGCGCGCGGCCGACACGCTTGTTGGCCCGCTCATCGACGCGTCGTCCCTCGACGCCATGGAGCGCGCCTTGGCGGGCGCTCGCGATCAGGGCGGGTCGGTCTGCGGCGGCCAGCGCGTAGTCGGTCCGGGGCAGGGCGTCTATGTGCGCCCGGCGATCGCGGAGATGCCGAGCCAGAGTGACATCGTGTTGCGCGAGACCTTCGCGCCGATCCTCTATGTGTTGTCCTACGACGAGCTCGACGAGGCCATCGCGATCAACAACGCCGCGCCCCAGGGCCTTTCGTCCTCGATCTTCACCAACGATGTGCGCGAGGCCGAACGCTTCTGCTCGGCCACGGGCTCGGACTGCGGCATCGCCAACGTCAATATCGGCCCATCGGGCGCCGAGATCGGCGGCGCGTTCGGCGGCGAGAAGGAAACGGGCGGCGGCCGCGAAGCCGGCTCCGACTCGTGGAAAGCCTACATGCGCCGCGCGACCAACACCGTGAACTATGGGTCCAGCCTGCCGCTCGCTCAGGGCGTCAAGTTTGATATCTGACTGCAGGTCAATTCAAGCGCCAACCCTTCGGTGGCGCCGCGACTAACGCCCGAAGTTCACATTGTCGGCCTGCGCGTCTCTGTATCCTCGGTGTTTCTGTGGTGAATGGGACTGCGGCCGGGTGAGCCTACCAACAGGCTTCGATTTCTGGGCGGGTTCGTCTAAGTCATCGGCGTCGAGGCATTTACGTGCCGGTGAAACTCCAACGGCGCGGCGACATTAGCCACCGGCTCCAACCCCGACCCAACCCCTCTGATCACCAGCGTTCCATAGTTCAAGATCCGGCCCATGATCGTTTGGTTGACCAGCACGCTCTCGACCTTGCTGAGGTTCATCTCCACCGAGCTGCGGCCGATCAATCCGGTCTTCACGATGATCCGCCGATCGGTGACGATGATCTCGGTCGACACCCGGTTGATCCAGGCGCGGGTGAACATGAACGCGCCAACCAGGAACAGCACCCCACACGCAGCGAGCGCCGGATAGAGGACAGCATCCTTCGCCAGAAACCCCGCCATGATCGCGCCGATGGCGGCCAGCAGCATAAGCGTGGCGCCAGGCGCCCAAAGCACCCAATGCAGATTGGCGCGATAGGCGATCCTCTCGCCGGGCTGCAACACCCGTTCCGCATAGCCCATAGGTCTGCTCCAATGCCCAGGCCGTCGGCCGCAAGGTCCAAAAGTCTAGGCTGATCCGCCATCAGCGTCCAAGCCCGCCGCGCCTGTCGAGCGGCGCCTTGACCGAAGGCCGGATGTTGACATCTATCTCGCGTAACAGCGCCCACACTGGGAAAATCTGGGGAGACGCATATGACTTGGCAGGGTTGGAACTACGGGGACCTGTTCGACGCGGTGGCCACGGTCGTTCGTCCCGATCAGCCGGCGTTGATCCATGGCGACACGATCGTCACCTGGGCGGAGTTTGATCGCCGCAGCAACAACCTTGCCGCGGCGCTTCTATCGGGCGGCGCCCAGACCGGCGACAAGATCGCTTTCTACCTACGCAACCACCCCGCTTACATGGAGGGCTTGGTCGCAGCGTTCAAAGCGCGCCAGGTGCACGTCAACGTCAACTACCGCTACGTCGCCGACGAGGTGCACTACATCTTCGACAATTCCGACGCCGCCACCGTCATCTTCGCCCGTGAATTCTCCCCGATCGTCGAAGTCATCAAGCCCCGCCTGCCAAAAGTGCGCCACTGGTTGATCGTCGAGGACGGAACCGACGCCGCCACGCCCGACTTCGCGGCGCCCTATGAGGCGTTGGCCGCCAAGGGTGAAGGCAAGCCGCTGGCCGGCACGCGTTCGCCGGACGATCTCTTCTTTATCTACACCGGCGGCACCACGGGCATGCCCAAGGGGGTGATGTGGCGGCAGGACAGCCTGCGCCGCGCCCTACTCAACCCGGCGCTTGTGGCGCGCATGCCGGTCGACCTCGCCGACCATCTCGAGATTGTACGCGAGACGGGCCGGGGCCCGGTCAACATGCCGGCCTGTCCCTTGATGCACGGCACCGGCCTTTTTACCGCCATGTCGGCGCTGATCGCGGGCGGCACGGTCGTCACCCTCAAATCCACCCATTTCGACGCGGATGAACTCTGGGACCAGGTCGAGCGCCACCGTGTGGAACAGGCGGTGATCGTCGGCGACGCCTTCGCCAAGCCGATGCTGCGCGCGCTGGATGCGGCGCCGGGGCGCTATGATGTCTCCAGCCTTACCGCCATCATCTCGTCCGGCATCATGTGGAGCACAGAGGTCAAACAGGGTCTGCTGCGCCACCTGCCCCAGGCGACGTTACTGGATTCCTTCGGATCGTCCGAAGCGGTCGGCTTCGGCCTCTCAGTGATGACCGCCGAGGGCGAAGTCGAAACCGCCAAGTTCCAGATTGGCGACAACGTGAAGGTTTTCACCCCAGAAGGCCGCGAAGTTGCGCCCGGCAGCGGCGAGGTCGGGTTGATCGCCCGTGGGGACCCTCTGCCCGACGGCTACTACAAGGACCAGGCCAAGACCGACTCGACCTTCAAGACCATCGACGGGGTGCGCTACTCGATCCCCGGCGATTTCTGCAGCGTCGAGACCGACGGCACGATCACCCTCCTGGGCCGCGGCAGCGGCTGCATCAACACCGCCGGCGAGAAGGTCTTCCCCGAGGAGGTCGAGGAGGTGCTGAAACTGCATCCCGACATCGAGGACGCCCTGGTCGTGGGCGTGCCCGACGAGAAATGGGGTCAGTCGGTCACCGGCGTGATTGAGCTGCGCGCCGGCGCCCCCTTCGACGAGGCCGACGTGCGGGAGCATGTGCGCAAGCACCTTGCCGGCTACAAGACGCCCAAACGCCTGTTCCCCGTGATCCGCATGTTCAGGGCGCCGAACGGCAAGTCCGACTATAAGGCCGCGCGCGATCATGCGCTTAGAGAGTTGGGCGTCGGGGTCTGATCCGGGACGGCGGCGGATCGGCCGCCGCGGGAGACGTCACCAGATTGTCGCCAAATGCCGAGTATCGACCCAGGTGATCGTCTCGCGGCGGGAGGTCTAGCCAAGTGACCAACCCTCGTTCTTCGCGTCCAGCCACGATCGCGCTGGTGCTTATCGGCGTGCTGGGCGGCTTCCTGGTCGCCGCCGCGATTGCTGTTTCCATCGAACATCCGCACCGGGAGCCCGCCCCCTGGTTTTTCCTCGGTTTGCTTGGCCTGGGGCTCCTCGGCTGGGTCCTAAGGTCGGTCGGCGCCGTGGGGAGTCGCAAGCCGTTCCGATCCGGCCAGGCGGGCCCAAGCCGAACGCGCGAGGCAATGACGGCAGTGACGTTCGCCGGCCGGTCCGAGTTGTGGACCGAGGCCCATCTCCACTACCGCGACGACCCCGAGGCCGTGGCCACCTGCGTTCACCTCCAGGCCGTCGAGCGGGCCATGCGAGCGGCCGGTGTCGCTCTCAAGCTCCACACCGGCCAATCCATCGTCGCGGACTGCGCCGTGGACCCCGATGGTCTGGAGAAAGCGGGCTGGTTGCATCCGCCTGTCTCGCACATCGAGCGTTACGCCGTGGAACGATTCGACGATTGGGTCCCAGGCGCGTGGATCTGGTGCGCCGAACACAAGGCGTCGATCCAGATAGTTCATCCTGACGCCGTGACGCCGCGAACACCGTGCTTTCGCGCCGATGGCTGGCCGTCGTCGCCAATCCAGCTGGCTGACATCGAGCGACGCCTTCGAGGCCTGGGTGCGCGTATCGCGGCTCCGGACCGCGCCTTCCCCACCTTTGGGCGTTCCGATGACGACGGCCGGGCGCACATCGAACTGGACAGCGCGTTTCACTGGGTCGTGCGCGAGCGCGGCTCGGAGATCGACCGCCGCTCCACCGACAGCCTCGACGAGTTGCTGTTCTGGAGTATGGAAGCCGTGACTTTTGAGATGGCGTCTCTGTACGAGGTCGGGCGCCGCAAGCCTTCGGGCGATACACGCCGACTCCTGTTCGCCCACCAGCTAGAGCTGCTCGGCCGGCTCGAGCCTTTCTGGGCGGCCCGCGCGCGACGGCGTATCGAACACATTCTCATAGAGAACCCGTTCATGGACAGTGGCCCGCCGACCCTTTGACGCCCGCCGGCAATGATCGAGTCGCCTTCCTATGTTTGGCCTCTCGATCAGGGGCGCGGGGCGAATGACCGGCCATGCGTGATGAAGCCCCCGAAGGCCGCTCATGCCGACCCTCGCCTGTGTGAGTGCGTTGTCGAATGCGAAACGACCATAGGGCTGAGCGCGGTCGCCCGGCTTCACGGCGTGCATTGGCCGCCGCCTTCGGCCGCGCTAAGGGTGGCCGGAACAGCACGGTCGCCAGAACGCGCCAATCGGAGGAAAGCGATATGAAGGATCTTGCGGGAAAGACCGCGTTCGTCACCGGCGCGGGCTCGGGCATTGGCCTGGGCATCGCCACCGCGCTGGCCCAGGCTGGGGTCAAGGTGATGATGTGCGATATCGAGCAAGGCGCTCTGGATAAGGCGGTCGCCGGCCTCAAGGCCACGAACGCCGATGTTGACGCCTTTCGCGCCGACGTTTCGCTCAAGGCCGAACTGCAGGCCGGCGCGGAGGCGACCCTGGCGCGCTATGGCGAGGTGCATATCGTCGTGAACAACGCCGGCGTCGGCGGCGGAGGTGGCTACGGTGTGTGGACCGACGCCGCCTGGAACTGGACCATCGGCGTCAATCTCATGGCGGTGATCTGGGGGGTCGAAGTTTTTGGTCCGTTGATCGAACGCCACGGCCAGGGCGGACATATCGTCAACACCGCCTCGATCGCGGGCATGATTTCCGGCTCCGGCAACGCCTACAACGTCACCAAATACGGCGTGGTGGCCCTGTCCGAGGGGCTGCGCGTAGAGCTCGCCCCGCGCAATATCGGCGTATCGGTTCTCTGCCCGGGCTTTATTCGCACCAAGATCGTCGATTCGGCGCGCAATCTGCCCGATCGCTTCGCCGGCGCACTGGATGTCCGTCCAACCGAGGGCGCGGCCGCCTGGCTCGGCAATATCCGCGAACGCGTGGATGCGGGCATCGACCCGCTCTACGTTGGCGAACTCGTCCGTGAAGGTATCGAAAAGGACTGGGGCTACATCTTCACCGACACCGAGTTCGAACCCTTCATCGAAGCCCGCTTCGCGGGGATTAAACAAGGATTCGACCAGATCCGCGGCCGCGAGCCGCGGAAAGGCTAGGTTCGGTCGCTGCGGCCGGCGACGATCAGCCTTCGGATTTTCCGGTTGTGCGGTAGTCGCCGAAAGCCGTATCGCGCACGTCCAGCGCCTTCTTCACGCCCTCGCGCATCACCTTCATATACTCCCGCGAGGCGTTCGTGTGCCAACCCAGGGCGTGCAGGTCGGTGCCGGCGCGCAGACCCGCGCGCATGCCCATCGCTTCCATCTGGCGATGCACCAGACGTTTGTTGAGCTGCGCCAGTTCAGGGTCGACCTTGGTGATGCGTTCCGCCATGGCCAGGGTTTGAGCTTCGAGCTCTCCCTCCGGCCAGGCGCGATTGGCGTAGCCAAGCCGCACGGCCTCCAGCCCACTGATTGAATCGCCGGTCAGCATCAGCTCCATGGCCGCGCGCATGCCCATGATCCAGGCATGGTACTGATTGTCTGGCGGCGACATCGTGCGTACGGCCGGGTAGCCGATCTGAGCGTCCTCGGCGACGTAGACGAGGTCGCAGGCGAAAGCCAACTCGCTGCCGCCGGCCAGACACCAGCCGTGCACCTGGGCGATGATCGGCTTGGCCATGTCCCACATGCGGAAACAACCCTCGACCACATGACGCGCCCACTGTCCCTGCGCGCCGGCGGTGTGGAAGGGCAGGGGCCCCAGGCCGGCGAGATCGTAGCCCGACGAGAAGCACTTTCCCGCCCCCCTGAGCACTATAACCCGAACCTCGGAATCGCGATCGGCGGCCTCTAGCGCGGCGAACAGATCCCCGCGCAAGGCGTTGGACAGGGCGTTGCGTTTTTCAGGTCGGTTGAGAGTCAGCCGACGAACATGCGGTAGCGGATCGTCCGCGAGTATCAGGGCGCTATCAGCCATGCGAAGTCCTCCAAATCGCGCCGTCGAGCGAGCACGCGGCGCCGTCCTATTGTTCAGGTTCACTTAAAAGCGTTTCCATCCGGAACGAAAGCCCGCATCAAGCGCTTCCTTGCGTGGAGAATTGCTGTTAGGAATTTGATTGTTCGGTCGCGAGGGGTCGGATTTATCGGGGGCGTGCGGGTGGGGACGTCGAACGCTATGAGCCGGATTAGGGCAACGCTGCGCCAAGCCAGCGCCGTCATCTCGTTTTGCCTTGTGACGGCCGTGGCGGGTTGGGCGCCCGTCGCCATCGCGCAATCGACGCTCGCTCACGCCCATGAAG
>Ga0209067_10001143_pt1 | contig 16645 bp, 19 predicted proteins | sample ColStrG_CSR_2013_FD_187199 | JGI IMG/M metagenome (GOLD analysis project Ga0209067, IMG submission 187199) | Freshwater sediment microbial communities in response to fracking from Pennsylvania, USA - Cold Stream Run_MetaG_CSR_2013 (SPAdes)... | ecosystem: Environmental > Aquatic > Freshwater >...
CTGGAATTGCATGCTGGCCGATTTATGTGATTACCAGGAAAAAACCCCCAGGCCAGCCACGGGGGTTTAAACATGTCACTGCAATCAATTCAAACAATTCAAACAATTCAAACAATTCAAACAATTTTGCAAGCTTCTTCGAATGCCAGTCTTGGCGAACGCGGAAATAATTTGCTCGCATCGCCGTAACCGATATTACAGACGAAATTCACCTTGACGTGACTGTCAGCAAAAAAGGCCGCATTGATCTTGTCGGCATCAAACCCGGACATCGGGCCACAATCCAGTCCCAGAGCACGCGCTGCCAACATCAAATATGCGCCCTGCAAACTGCTGTTGCGAAATGCTGAACTGTCAATCAAGGGTTGATTGCCGACAAACCAGGACCTGGCATCGGCATGCGGAAACAACTGCGGCAGTTTTTCAAAAAACGCCATGTCCATGCCAATAATGGCCGTGACCGGTGCTGCACGGGTTTTGTCCTGATTGCCCGGCGCCATGCAGGAGACCAGTTTTTCTTTTTCTGCAGCAGATCTGACAAACACGAACCGAGCAGGAGAGCAGTTGGCCGATGTGGCACCCCATTTGGCCAGGTCATAAATCTGCTGACACAGTGCATCGCTGACCGGCCTGGCCTGCCAGCCATTATGGGTGCGGGCTTCGGTGAATAAAGTTGCAAGAGCGGCGTGATCTAACATGGTGAGTCCGTGTAAGTTGGCGAGACTTGGATCATATCAGAATAGCGGCAGCGGAATCCCGGCCGGAAATAGTACAATGCCGGCTGACCTTAACTCTGACCTTCACCATGTTCAACCCGACTGCACAGGATGTGCGACGTTTTTTTTGCGAGACCTACCGGAAAAGTCTGGCGCGGGAAATTCTTACGCCGCTGGAAACCATCGCATCGGACTGGATCATTCAACATCCAGAATATGAAAAAGATCTGGCTGATGTCAACGCCGCGCTCGAAGCGGAGTACCCGGTGGATCAGGGCAAGACCAATCCCTTTTTGCATCTGGCCATGCACCTGTCGATCGCCGAGCAGGTGTCGATTAACCAGCCACCTGGCATCGCACCGGCATATACTCAACTGGCGCAGCATCTCCAGTCTGCGCATGATGCCCATCATGTGATGATGGAATGTCTGGGTGCCATGATCTGGGAATCACAGCGCAATGGACTGCCGTTTGATGGGGCGGGCTACGTTGCTGCAGTTCAGAAAAAAGCGCATTAAAAAACCACGCCGCAGCGTGGTTCGTTTGGGATAATACTGATTACTTCTGCAAAACCAGGGTGCCAGGCAGACTGGAGATATAGGCAGTAATGTTTTGAATATCTTTGTTGGTCAACGGCGCGGCCTGACCATTCATGATGGCATTCACGCGACCGTTGGCCACACCACCACCACGACGATAAGCAACCAGCGCGTGTTCCAGATAATCCTGATGCTGACCAGCAAGTTTAGGATAGGTTGGATCAATCGGCGATTTGAAATCGGCGCCATGGCACGCTGCACAACCGTATTTTTCTACCGCTGCCTTACCTTCATTCACATCACCACCGGCCCAGACATTGCTCATGAAAATCGCAGTACCTGCTAATAACAATAATTTTTTCATCGGAATCTTTCCAATACCTTAGTTATGTGATGGGGTTTGCGCAGCGTAGTAAGCTGCCAGGTCCGCGATATCCTGATCCGATAAGCCGCCGGCTATGCCGCGCATCGAAGGATGATTGCGATCACCTTTTTTATAGGCATGCAGCGCGTTTTCCAGATATTTGGCAGACTGACCGCCCAACATCGGCACTTGGTACACTTCCGGGAATGTAGCCTTGTATCCGGGTATCCCATGGCAGCCTATACACATGGCAACCTTTTTTTCAGCCGCCTTGGCGTCTCCGACGACGTCCGCGGCCAGTGCTACATCAACCATGCTTAACAAAGCAGCCAGTGCAATAATTTTTTTCATAAGATTTGATAAGTTGCGGTAAGTGAGCGATAAACCTGCAAAAATTGAAAGCAATCAGAAAAGTGTCGGCAGGAAATTTTGCCTTATATCTACTGTTGCGCTCAAAAAAGAAATATTCTAACCGAAGCGATTGTTTCAGTCCATGATCATGACGTGAATCAATATCAGTATCAGGATTTGTGCCATTTGCCTCACATCATCAAAACATCTTAGTCGGAAAATAAATTAAATCAAATCCTGCATTGATTACATGGCAACAATCGCTGCACCGGGCCGTTCCGCTTATACTATGCAGCTATTGCCGCAAATCACTGAATTTCACTTACCCTAAGACCTTTCTATGCAAAACACCCGTTTTCAAGGCTCACAGAGCTATGTCGCCACCGATGATCTGAAGCTGGCCGTCAACGCCGCGCTCACGCTGCAGCGCCCCCTGCTGATCAAGGGTGAGCCCGGCACCGGCAAAACCATGCTGGCCGAAGAAGTCGCTGCCGCGCTCAACATGCCGTTGATGCAATGGCACATCAAATCGACCACCAAGGCCCAGCAGGGCCTGTATGAATACGATGCGGTATCGCGTTTGCGCGATTCGCAACTGGGTGACGAGCGGGTCAAGGATATCCACAACTACATCGTCAAGGGCGTGCTGTGGCAGGCCTTTACTGCCGACCAGCCTGTGGTCTTGCTGATCGATGAAATCGACAAGGCGGATATCGAATTCCCCAACGATTTGCTGCGCGAACTCGACCGCATGGAGTTTTATGTCTACGAAACCCGCGAGCTGATCAAAGCCACGCATCGCCCGCTGGTGATCATTACATCAAACAACGAAAAAGAATTGCCGGATGCCTTTCTGCGCCGCTGTTTTTTCCATTACATCAAGTTCCCGGATGCCGAAACCATGCAGGAAATCGTCAAGGTGCATTTTCCGACACTGAAAAATGATTTGCTGGCCCAGGCACTGACCAGCTTCTATGAAGTGCGCGAAGTCGCCGGTATCAAGAAAAAGCCCTCCACCTCAGAATTGCTGGACTGGCTCAAACTGCTGCTGGCGGAAGATATCCCGACCGAGGCGCTGCGCAGCAAGGACCAGAAAATGATTGTTCCGCCGCTGCATGGTGCGCTGCTGAAAAACGAACAGGACGTGCATCTGTTTGAACGCATTGTCACCATGTCGCGCCACAATCGCTGATCGTTGAAACCAAAAGGAAAACATGGAACCGGTTACTCTTACAGGACGATTTGCCACGCTGGTGCCACTGCGCCAGGATCACCTGAGCGGCTTACAGGAAGCCGCCGCCGACGGTGAATTGTGGAACCTGTTTTTCACCTCCGTACCGCGCCCGGAAGACATGCAGGCCTGGCTGGACAATGCACTTGCCCTGCAGGCCAACAACGAAGCATTACCGTTCGTGATATTGGAAAATTTTTCCGGCAAGGTGATCGGCACGACGCGCTTTTGCAATCTCGACATGAGCAACCGCAGACTGGAAATCGGTTACACCTGGTATGCCAGACGGGTACAGCGCACTGCCATCAACACCGAATGCAAATGGCTGCTGCTGCGTCACGCTTTCGAGCAATGCAAATGTATCGCCGTTGAATTCCGCACCGACTGGCTCAACCAGATTTCCCAGCGTGCTATTGAACGACTCGGCGCCAAACGCGAAGGTATATTGCGCAATCATAAAATCATGCCGAATGGCCGGATACGCGATACGGTGGTGTACAGCATTCTGGATACCGAATGGCGCGGCGTCGAAGAGAATCTGAGATTCAGGCTGGAGCAGGCATGCTGATCGGATTTTTCTTTACCTTGAAGGACGCCAAAATTCCAGTGTCGATCAAAGAGTTTTTGATGCTGCTGGAAGCGCTGGAAAAAAATGTCGCATCAACCTCGCTGGAAGATTTTTATTTTCTGGCGCGTCTGATCATGGTGAAAGACGAAGCTCATTTCGACAAATTCGACCAGGCTTTCGGTCTGTATTTCAAAGGCATCGACACCCTGTTTGAAACCCATCCGGAGATTCCGCTGGAATGGCTGACGAAACGCATGGAACGCGAACTCAGCGATGAGCAACGGGCCGCGCTGGAAAAATTCGGCTACGACAAACTCATGGACCGGCTTGCAGAGCTGTTGAAAGAACAGAAAGAGCGGCACGAAGGCGGCAGCAAGTGGATAGGCACCGGCGGCACCTCTCCGTTTGGCAACGGCGGCACCAACCCGGAAGGCGTTCGCATCGGCGGCAAGGGCGGCAAGCGCACGGCAGTCAAAGTCTGGGAGGCACGCACTTACCGTGACTATGATGCCGACCGCGAACTGGGCACGCGCAATATCAAGGTCGCCCTGCGCCGCCTGCGCAAATTTGCCCGTCAGGGCGCAGAAGAAGAACTGGCGCTTGATGCCACCATCCACGCCACCGCCAGCAACGCCGGTTATCTGGACATCAAGATGCAGCCGGAACGTAAAAACAATATCAAGGTGCTGATGCTGCTGGACGTGGGCGGCACCATGGATGACCATATTCTGCGCACCGAAGAACTGTTTTCTGCGGCCAAAACCGAATTCAAAAATATGGAATTTTTTTACTTCCATAACTGCGTCTACGATTATTTATGGAAAAACAATCACCGCCGCCATGCAGAAAAAATGCCGACCTGGGATCTGCTGCGCAAGTATCCGCCCGACACCAAGCTGATCCTGGTTGGCGATGCCACGATGAGTCCGTATGAAGTGTTGCAACCCGGCGGCTCTGTCGAATATCACAATGAGGAAGCCGGCGCGACCTGGCTGCAGCGTCTGGCCAGCACCTTTCCAAAAACCATCTGGCTGAATCCGGAACCGGAAGGCGTGTGGGAATATCGCCAGTCAATTTCGGTCATCCGGCAATTGATGAGTCATCGCATGTTTCCGGTCACCATCGATGGTCTGGAACGTGGCATGCGCTTATTGAGCAAGTGACTGAGCAAGTGATGCGGTTTTTTTCTGGATAGGCAGCACACCATTCTTGACGCTGATGATTTCAGCCAGTATCGAAATCGCGATCTCGGCCGGAATCCGGCTACCTATGTGCAGACCTACCGGTCCATGCAGGCGTGCAATCTGTTCCTGAGTCAGATCGAACAACGCCAGTCGCTCGCGACGTTTAAGATTGTTGGCGCGCGAGCCCAGCGCTCCGATATAAAACGCGTCGGACTTTAACGCCTCCAGCAATGCCATGTCATCCAGTTTCGGATCATGGGTCAGCGCGACGATGGCGGTATGCACGTCCGGCTTAATCTGCAGCACCACGTCGTCCGGCATCCCGGACAGCGCCGTACCCCAACTGCTTTGCCAGCTGCCGGTATATTCTTCCCGCGGATCGCACATCAGCACTTCAAACCCCAGCGGCTGGGCCATCTGCGCGACCAGCTGGGATAACTGTCCGGCGCCGATTACCAGCAGCCGCAGCCTCGGGCCAAAGGTGATGCACAATCGATCACCGTCAAATGACAGGGGCTGATTTTGCGTGTCTGCCGATAACTGCATGTCACCGCTGTTCAGATGCAACGTGCGGCGCACCAGTTCATGCAGCGCAGTCCGGCGCAGCACTTCACTGACCCAGTCAGTGTCGAGCAAGGGCTCAATCACCAGTTCCAGAATGCCGCCACAGGGCAGGCCGAAATGCTGGGCCTGCTCGCGGGTCACGCCATACTGCACCAACCCGGCCTGCAAGGGCATACCCTGTTCACGCACCCGCGCAATCAGATCGTCTTCGATACAGCCGCCGGAGACCGAGCCGAATAACTGGCCATCCTCGCGCAGAGCCAGCAGCGAGCCTGGTGGGCGCGGTGCGCTGCCCCAGGTCTGCACCACCGTCGCCAGACTGACCAGATGACCGGCATTGCGCCATGCCAGCGCAGTTTTCAATACCTCTAAATCCTGAATGTCCATTGATTTCCCTGAAAAAAATGGCGTGAAGAATCACGCCATCTTTTAAAACAGTCTGAAGTTTATTGCATATGCCAGCCGTGGCTGACGGTAATCGATTGACCGGTCAGCGCATTCGATTCAAAGCCTGCCAGGAAAATAGCAGTCTGTGCCACATCGTGCACCGTGGTGAATTCGCCATCCACGGTTTCTTTGAGCATGACATTTTTGATGACTTCCGCTTCGGTAATGCCGAGTGATTTGGCCTGTTCCGGAATCTGCTTGTCCACCAGAGGCGTGCGCACAAAACCCGGACAGATGACATTGGCACGAATCCCGTCTTTGGCACCTTCTTTGGCCACGACTTTCGCCAGGCCAATCAAACCGTGCTTGGCGGCGACATACGGTGCTTTTAACGGCGAAGCCTCGTGGGAATGGACTGAGCCCATAAAAATGATAGAGCCGCCACGGCCGGTTTTGATCATCGCGCGCATGCAGGCACGGGTAGTCAGGAATGCGCCGTCGAGATGAATCGCGATCAGCTTCTTCCAGTTATCCAGACTCAGATCAACGATAGGGCTGATGATCTGAATACCGGCATTACTGATCAACACATCAACGCCGCCGTAGGCTGCGACCACATCGGCCACGCCCTGATCGACCTGCGCTTCATCGGTCACGTTCATGGCCACACCCATTGCCACGCCACCGCCTTTGACGATGTCAGCCGCTGTTGCCTGTGCTGCTTCCAGCGACAGATCGGCGATCACCACCTTGGCACCCTGATTGGCGTATTCGATTGCGATTTCTTTCCCGATCCCACTTGCAGCACCAGTAATGATGGCTACTTTTCCTTTTAGCATGATAGTTCCTTCCGTAATTAACTCAGTTTAACGATTCAGATAGTCGTACACGACGGTGCCATACGGCAGCGTCAGATCGGCCAGGATATGTGTTGCAGACAGCACTTCCAGCACCGGCAATGCAGCAACTGGTGCCAGCGCATGCGCGCCCAGTTCCAGCGCACCGGGCCCACTCCACGCACCTTTGACAACAATGTCGGTCAGATTGTACTGGACCAGTTCGCAGATACGCGGCGTACCGTCGACATGCGGAATCAGTTTCAGTAAAAAGTTCGCGCCGGCCATCCCGGCCGCCACCACCTTCGGATCCAGCGTCTTGTGTTTGAATCCCATCGTACCGGTCGCCACGCGCGTATCCGAATAATCCAGCGTTCCGACCAGCGTGTCCTTGTGCACACGCAATTCCGGTTCACCCAATTTTTTTGGAAAGCCCCACAATTCACGCCCGGCGGCAATCGGCGGATGGTCGTTCAGATACATGCTGTGCACATAACCGCCGGCCACGCCGTCGAGGGTCACGGGAATGACCTGGCCCGATTCACAGTAGTGACCGAAACCGGTGGAATCAGGCATGTTAATAAACTCGAACTTGACGATAGCGTCGGTCATTTTGAGCGGGGCGGGGATGATTTTTTGCAGCAGTTCGGGGTCGGTACGGTAGGTAATAATCAGAAACTCGCGGTCCACAAACCGGTAAGGACCTGGTGGATAGGCCGGGTTATGCATGGGCATGGCAAAACCCTTTTGACGCACTTCATCTTCGGTCATACAGTTTCCTTCCAGTGTAAGTACGGGGGAACGGCAATAGCGCCAAAGTCTAGCAGCGTTTGCATTATTTTGCTGTCAACTGTTGCCCGGAATTCTGCGTGGCGTCAACAATCTGACAGTGCAAGCCTCCCATATGTGCTGAAAGTTTCATTGGTTACATCAATTATCGGGTGCGATGTAGGCAACGTAACCTGCCATTATTTTAAATTCTGAAAATCAATACTTTCGACATGCCTGATCCAACCGGGCAATGCACGACAGCGAACCATCCATTTTTCCGCCGCCGCTGCCTCGTGCAATTGCGCAGTGCACACCAACAAACTGATCATGCCTGATGGCAAAGGAGGCTGACGGGCTTAGCTTGCTGTGCCACTGTCCGAACTACGCGTTCAGGCTTGTAGATAGCAATTTTCTAAATCTCTACTATTCGGGTTGACAGCAATGTCGTGGCCGCCGACCTGTTTTATCCGAGTCGGCATTTTTGGAAATTTTTTTTGGAAAGGACACAAAGGTAGCTGTGTGCAAGCTGAAATTCCGGTTTGGCAGGAGCAGGAATCGAGACAGGTTTTACTGGGACACAGAATACATTGTGGGTGAAAATCATGAATGGTCTGAAAGCGCATAGTGGTTACGTTCAATTGCCTGGTTTTCCAGGCCAGGGATCGGTAATAAATTCAAGGTCGGTGGCAAGCTCAAGCTCAGTTTCAAGCTCAAGCTCAAGTTCGGAATCAGGTTCAGAAACTACACCGCTTATACGTCGCACCGGTCAAATCCAATTCCATGGATCGATTGAAGATTTGGAAGAATTTCTGGAGGAAGGTGGGTTTGACATGATCAGTTCAATGTTGCGAACTTCCGGTGCCTCAGTTGATGAAAGTCAGCAAGCGACAATCCGCAGCGTTACACCCACGATAAGCCTGCCAGAAATAGAATGGCAGTTGAAAGATACTCCCAAAGTTCAGGTATCACCTGATTTCCTGATACTGCAGGACGCCGATAAATTTATTTATCCACCCAGTTTATTTGCGCTATTTTCCAGAAAAATTGTAAGGTCGGCAGAAACGATTCAGGCATTGAAAATCCTGGCGCAATGCAGTTTGACACAACAGGCACGGCTCCCTTTATTCAGATTTGCATGCTCTGAATATGATGAGATAGTCAGAGAAGCGATCAGCAGGGTGTTAAGCTCAAGGATTGATATGTCGGGTACGGTAGATCTGGATACCAAACGATTTATTTTCGGCTGTGCGATTCAATATCGCTATCAGAAAGTAATCAGTGAAATGGACTTAAACGTTGCGAAGGTTGATTTAAGCGGGCTCGATCTGAGGGGCATCAGTTTTGAAAGCGCATGCTGCTACGGAACAAATTTCAGTGGATGCAATTTAAAAGCAGTGGATTTTACTGAAGCTTTTTGCAATGGCGCGCAATTCGTTGGATGCAACTTAACAGGGACAAATTTTGCATCGGCATCGTTGAAATTTGCTGATTTCAGTCAGACAAATTTGAGAAGTACCAACTTTAGAGACGCCAGAACAGATAATGCAAAAAAGGATACGGGTCAGCAGTTTTCTGACGTTGACACCACCACCTGTTGCTTCGGCAGTTGCTTAATTTGCTAGGAGCCTGCGCGGCGGAACGAATCGAAGCGAAAAATCGGCTGAGCGAGGACAGATTTCTGCAATTTTTTACGTCAATACTTAATGTATTGACTCAAAAATTGAAAAAAATATGGGCAGCTCAGACGGTTTTGCAGCCGATTTCGTTCTGCCGCGCAGGCTCCTGGGGCAACGTGTGGCAATCGGTACTCTCTTCTGGTTACCGATTGCCACTTCGGCGCATTCAACATCAGCCACAAAATCCTAAGAATTAAAACCGCTGCCGCTTGAACAACAGGTCGAACAGTTCACAGACTCACTGTGGCATCCACAATCCACATCGCTCCACCCAGCACCACATAACCTTGGTCATCGTGCACCGTCAGTGCTGACCGCAGGCGCTCCTGCGCCTGCCTGCGACCGGTCTCATCCACTTCTGCCAGCGCAGCACCGGTCGGCCCGATCTGCATGAGAAAACGTACCGCCGCATCGACCCCGCCTTCGCGCGCAACACAAACCGGAAAATCGTGCGCCTCTATACTGACATGGTTAAATCCGGCACTCTGTAAAATCATGGTCAGACGATCTTTATCCGCCAGCGCAAACGGTCCCGGTGCATGCGGTGCAGCGGGCGGACTCTCGGGCAACAGATCACGCACCGTCGCCATAGGCAGCGCCACCCACTGATTTTCACTGACGGCGCGCCAGCAGGTGAATAGCAGTCGACCACCCGGACGCAGATTGGCCGCAATGGCGCGGAAGGCCAGATCAGGATCTGCAAAAAACATCACGCCAAATTGCGACACTGCCAGGTCAAACGGCAGATCTCCGCGCCAATCTGATGCATCCGCCTGAATCAGCCTGGCTCTGCCACCGGTTCTTGCAGCGGCCACGGCAAGCATGGCTTCCGATACATCCACGCCAGTAACCGCTGCGCCACCGTCCAGCCAGACCGCGCAGGTCTCACCGTTACCGCAGCCGATGTCCAGCACCTGCAGCCCTGCGACGGATCCGGCACGCGCTGTCAGTTCGCCGGTTGCCGGCGCCATCATTGCATCGAGGCTGACCTGCATGGCCGCCCATTTTGCGCCGACCCGGCCGTTCCACAGGTCGATCTGGGGTTGGTTGGATAGTTTCATGTCACCTTTCGATCAAGTCATCAAGATAGTAAGTTCTGTTGCATACACTTAGGCCTGTCTCGACTCAAGAATGACCTGGTTAGTGCGCTGATTATTTGCCACATTTTCACAAAACACTTACAATGTGTACACAATGATTATCAAATCACCAGATTTATCGCATTAGGGGGATATTTTATGCAGGCGCTAAAAGTAGGCATCAGAGAGTTTCGGACCGATCTGGCTGAATACATAGCCAGTAAAACTCCGGTTACCATAACCCGCCACGGTCAGACGGTGGGCTATTTCATTCCTGCGCAAGGGCAAGTGGAAGCAAATATTGCAGCATTGAAGCAGGCCAGCAAAACCTTGGACGAACTGATTCAGAAACATGAAATTGATATTGAACAGGTCGTTTCCGAATTCAAAACTGTTCGAAAAAGATCTTCCCAACCATGAGTACGAAATCTATAGTCATTGACGCGAATATTTTGATTCGGGCAGTTTTAGGCAGGCGAGCGCGTCAACTATATGCATCAACTTAAGACCGTCTCGTACAGGCGCCGACGTTTCGTAGGGTGCAATGCCATTGCACCGTTTCGCCGCAAATGGAAGCTGGTGCAATGGTATTGCACCCTACGAGAATTTCTAAAGTTGATGCATATGGGGTGCAATACCATTGCACCGGCCGCTAATTGTCCTCGAGATGGTGCAATGTTTTAAGGCGTGTTCGGCTGCCTGCGAACACCGTTTCGCAGGCAGGGAGCTGCGCTCCTTGAAACCCCTGCTGCACGACCCTGCGAAGCTGCCAGTGCAGGATCTGCATCAATCCGATCCATCGTTGAAACCAAGGCCCCGGCCTCAACATACCTGGCTACTGCTCCCGCAGCCAAACCTGGCTGCGCCCAATCCACGAAAATCCGATATAACCACGCACCTTGAGTTTCTTGCCGCCGTCTTCCACCACCAGCTTGCTTTTATACGTACTGCCATTATCCGGATCCAGTATCGTGCCGCCATTGTATTCAGCACCGTCTTTTTTCAGACCAAGCAGAATCACCATTCCCAGCACAGGTTGGTCTTTGTTCGCGCCCTCGCACTTGGTACAGAGCGGATTCTGGTCTTCATTCGGCTCTCTGAACAGGCGCTCGATCTTGCCGGACAACACGCCATTGGTCTCCGTAATCCGAATCAAGGCTCTGGCTTTGCCGCTGACATCGTCAATGTTTTTCCAGAGTCCGACCGGGGTATTCAGGTCCTGGGCATGCACCGAAAAACTGCACACCATACTCAACAAAACCAATGCGACAGCGCTTATTTTTTGACAGTACATGCAAGTCTCCCCTTGTGAAATTCAATTACACCGATGGCAGTTTCGCAAACTGTTCGCGCAGCTTCACCAGCGTTGCGCCAAAGTTTGCCACTCTTTCTTTTTCCTGGGCGACGACCTCGGCCGGGGCGCGAGCAACAAAACCTTCGTTACTCAACTTGGATTGCGCCTTGCTGACTTCGGCTTCCAGTCGCGTGATTTCTTTGCCGAGCCGCTCGCGTTCGGCGGCGACGTCGATTTCCACTTTCAGCATCAGCCGGATTTCACCCACCACCGAAACCGGTGCCGGTGATTCGGGCAGTTCATCGAGTACCTGCACCTCAGACAGTTTGGCCAACGCCTGCAGATACGGCGCATAGCCCTGCAACTGCGACTTCTGTTCGGCACTGGCAGCCTGAATTAACAGCGGCACGCGCTGCGCCGGGGAGAGTTGCATTTCACCGCGCAGATTGCGGCAGGAATCGGTCAGCGTTTTCAGCATCGTCATCCAGGCCTCGGCGACCTCGTCCAGCTTTTCCAGATTCGGTTCCGGATACGGCTGGATCATGATGCTGTCGCCGGCCGGATTCATTTTCTGGCCAGTCATGGGCGCAATGGTTTGCCAGATTGTTTCGGTGATGAAAGGAATGATCGGATGCGCCAGTCGCAATATGGTTTCCAGCACGCGCAACAGGGTCCGTCGTGTGGCGCGCTGCTGGGCATCTGTGCCACTTTGCATCTGCACTTTTGCCACTTCCAGATACCAGTCGCAGTATTCATCCCAGACAAACTGATAAATACCGGAAGCAATATTATCGAAGCGATAGTCGGAAAAACCTTTGGCAATCTCCTGTTCGGTGCGCTGCAGGATGGAGACGATCCAGCGGTCAGCCTGCGAAAATTCCAGATACTCTGGCTTGCAGATGCCGTCAACATGACTGTCAAAGCCGCAATCTTTTCCTTCGGTATTCATCAGCACAAAGCGCGTCGCATTCCACAACTTGTTGCAGAAATTGCGATAGCCTTCGCAGCGCGCCAGATCGAAATTGATATTACGCCCCAGCGAAGCATAACTGGCCATGGTAAAGCGCAGCGCGTCGGTGCCACAGGCAGAAATACCATTGGCGAATTCCTTGCGCGTGGCCCTGGCGATTTTGTCTGCGTCTTTGGGATTCATCAATCCCGTGGTGCGTTTGGCGACCAGATCTTCCAGATCGATCCCGTCAATCAGATCGATGGGGTCCAGGGTATTGCCTTTCGACTTGGACATTTTCTGACCGTTGGCGTCACGCACCAGACCGTGCACGTAGACGGTGTGGAACGGCACCTTGCCTGTGAAGTGCAGCGTCATCATGACCATGCGCGCAACCCAGAAGAAAATGATATCGAATCCGGTCACCAGCACCGATGACGGTAAAAATGCTGCAAGATCCGGCGTCTGCTCTGGCCAGCCCATGGTCGAAAACGGGACGAGTGCAGAGGAGAACCAGGTGTCGAGCACATCTTCGTCACGTCTGAGCGCACCGCTGTAGCCGGCCTGCTGCGCCTTGGCCTGCGCCAGGGCTTCGGTGGGTGCAACGAAAATCTGTCCGTCGTCACCATACCAGGCGGGAATCTGATGTCCCCACCACAACTGACGCGAAATGCACCAGTCCTGAATATTGCCCAGCCACTGGTTGTAGGTGGTGGTCCAGTTTTCCGGAACAAACTTCACTTCACCGCTGGCGACTTTTTCCAGCGCGACTTCGGCGATCGATTTGCCCGGGAAGAAAGTCCCTTCCGGTGCCGGTTTGCTCATCGCCATAAACCACTGATCGGTGAGCATAGGCTCAATCACGACACCGGTGCGGTCACCGCGTGGCACCATCAGCTTGTGCGGTTTGACTGAATCCAGCAAACCCATGGCGTCAAGATCAGCGACGATTTTCTTACGGGCGACGAAACGATCCAGTCCGCGATAGGCCTCAGGTGCGTCCTCCACTATTTTTGCGTCCAGCGTCAGGATGCTGATTTTCTCAAGGTTGTGGCGCTGACCAATGGCGTAATCGTTAAAATCATGCGCCGGGGTGATTTTTACGCAGCCAGTACCAAAAGCCTTGTCCACATACTCGTCAGCGATAACGGGAATCAGGCGTTCGGTCAATGGCAACTTCAGCGTTTTGCCGATCAGATGCGCGTAACGTTCGTCGGTCGGATCGACCGCCACTGCCACGTCGCCCAGCATGGTTTCAGGACGCGTCGTCGCGACCGTCAGCTGACCAGACCCATCGGCAAACGGATAACGGATCTGCCACATCGACCCGTCTTCTTCTTCCGAGACCACTTCCAGATCGGAGACGGCGGTGCCCAGTACCGGGTCCCAGTTCACCAGGCGCTTGCCGCGATAAATCAGGCCCTGCTCATACAGGCGGGTAAAAACTTCCGATACCACTTTGGAGCGCGGCGCATCCATGGTGAAGTATTCACGCTGCCAGTCGGCCGACGCACCCATGCGACGCATCTGACCGGTGATGGTGGAACCCGATTTCTCTTTCCACTCCCAGACTTTCTCAACAAATTTGTCGCGACCGAGGTCATGACGGGAAATTTTTTGCGCATCGAGCTGACGTTCCACCACGATCTGCGTCGCAATCCCGGCGTGGTCGGTGCCCGGTATCCAGGATGTATTAAAACCGCGCATACGGTAATAACGGGTCAGACCGTCCATGATGGTCTGATTGAACGCATGTCCCATGTGCAGGGTGCCAGTGACGTTCGGCGGCGGCAACTGGATGCTGAAGGCAGGTTTGCTGCTGTCCATGGAAGCGGCAAAATAACCGCGTTGTTCCCACAGTGTGCGCCAGGTTTGTTCGATTTCGGCAGGCTCAAAAGACTTTGCTAATTCCGTCATGGTGGTGTTCTTGATTAATTTTAGGAAGGGCTGATTATAAAGCTGGAACGCACTGTTGGGGTTCAACTTGGCAAAATGCCGGTTTCGCATTCCTTTATTCACGGACGCTGTCATTTCAAAAATTAATAGCCTGCCTCTTTTTGATGGCGGATGGCCAAAATATACACAGCATCATGACCAGGCTCGTATCGGTACAGAGCGACATAGCCGGACTCTCCAAACGCAATCGGCAGCTCGCGCAATTCTGGCATGTCAGGGAGCGGACGCCCTAAATCGGGAACCGTTTCCAGCAGCAGAAACTGACGCCCGATTGCCTGCGCTGCCCTCCGCGCGGCATCCGGTGCCTTTTTAATAAGGAACTGTCGACACCGTTCCAATCCGCGCGCTGCGCCTTCGGTGACGATTACCTGTGGCACTCAGGCACCACCATTTCTTGCTCGCTTCCCCAGGTATCCAGCCAGGCGCGCACTTCCTGGCCGGTCAAATGCAGTCCAGTTTCCTGACAGGCCTCCCACGCCGCTACAGCGTCCTGTTTAAAATTCTCGCGCGCCTCCTCGCGTTCAACGTACTGCTGGATTGCCTCTAACATGATCCAGTGTGAGGAACGACGGCGCTGCGTCGCCAGGGTCTGAACGCGACTTTTCAGCGCGTCGTCAATTTTCAATGATGTTGCCATGACTCACCTCTTATCACGTAGTAATACCGGGTGATATTGTAGTTGCTTAACTTCTGCCAGTCCACGCAATTTCAAGCCCAGCGGCCTGACTATCGGTCGACCACCATGCGCCGACGCGTTTAATCAGCGCGATGCAGGCATACAATACGACCACTCTGATACAATGACGGACCTTTCAAGGTGACGCAGTACCCCACCAGCCGGCGAAAATCCTCCAAATTCGCACTACCACCTCTCAATGACCACTACTATGAAAATCGCTCAAGACACCGTTATCAGCCTCAACTACAGCATGTTCGACAAGGACAACCAGCTCATCGACAAAAACGTCGACCCTATCGTGTATCTGCATGGTGGCTATGACAATATCCTGCCGCCTGTCGAAGCAGCGCTGGAAGGCAAGTCCGTCGGCGACACGGTCAAGGTCTCGATGACTGCCGAAGAAGCGTTTGGTGAAATGGATGCCAGCCTGCTGCGTGAAGAAGATGTGGGACTGTTCCCACCCGACATCGAAGTCGGCATGATGTTTGAGACCCATGACCCGGAAACCGGGCATCCGATGCAGTTCCGCATCACCCAGATCGATGCCGGCAAGGTTACTGTTGACGGCAATCATCCGCTGGCTGGCATGGCAGTGCGCTTTGAAGCGACTGTGCTGGATATCCGCGCAGCGTCCGATGAAGAAATCGTACACGGCCATGTTCACGGCGAACACGGTCATGAGCATTAATACCGATTTATACGCCGTACTGGGCTTAAACAGCACGGCGTCGCAGGACGATATCAAAAAAGCCTTTCGCCAGAAAGCTGCAGAGTTTCACCCCGACCGAAATACCTCGGAACTGGCGCCGGCCAGATTCCGCGCAGTCCGGGAAGCCTACGAAGTCCTGTCCGACCCGGCGCAGCGCAGCACCTACGACGACAACCGGCGCCGCAACCTGCTTGAGACGCCGATTGAAACCGCGCAGGAAATCTGGGCTAACTATGTATCGGGAGTACTGAATTGAAAACATCACGTTATTTTGCAAACCTGACTTCATCCTACCGTGCCGAACTGGATGACCTGCGTACCGATTCCGAAGGCAAGGACATCCTCCGCCAGCGGCTGGCCACCAAACGCAAACAGATCCAGCAGTTGCTGCCGATGATAAAGTTCGCACCTGAAATGGTTGCCGTCGCGTTTCATGGCGGCTTCGCTTACAAAAACCGGAAGGTGCTGGAAGCGCTGGTCGCCAAAGAAGGTGGCCGCCTGACCGACTGGGCGGTATTGTCGAATGCACTGACCATCGAACCCTGGGCGCAGAATCTGGTCGACGTGGTGCTGACGGATCCCGAAGGCCCGCATTTTCTGGCCACGACAGTCGGCCTGGAATATTTGCATAAACACGGTCAGGACCGCAGCCCGGTTGCAGACGAGGCAACTGATCCGAATGAAGAAGAACTGGAACATGATCAGGCAGTGCAGGATCATGACCACAATGAAGATTATCTGAGTTCCGACGACGTCATCAGCAATGAAGGCGAAACCAATGAATTCGATCTG
>Ga0209067_10001144_pt1 | contig 16638 bp, 11 predicted proteins | sample ColStrG_CSR_2013_FD_187199 | JGI IMG/M metagenome (GOLD analysis project Ga0209067, IMG submission 187199) | Freshwater sediment microbial communities in response to fracking from Pennsylvania, USA - Cold Stream Run_MetaG_CSR_2013 (SPAdes)... | ecosystem: Environmental > Aquatic > Freshwater >...
CCCTCTATCTTACCATGATTTGGGCTATCCTCTTTCTAAGCCAAATCTTTCATCATGAAGCAAATCTATTTTTTAAATATTCATTCTTATTCTGCAATCTCCTATTCACGGTCTACAGTTTGTTTTCCTCACCGCTTTCTTTTACCCCATGGCTTAATGTTTATTTGGTTGCTTCAGCCATCCTTTTGTTGTACGGCGGATTCACGGTCATCCGGGCATGGGTAAATGAACGGGTGGGATCCGGGTTGCTCACTATTTCCATCATTCTAGGCCTCAATATTTTTGGCTACGATATTTTTGTTTACGAAGGTTTTTCATCCTATGATCCGTTCATTTTTAGCTTTGGATACATTTCTATTTTTCTGCTGATGAGTTGGGCGCTGTCGATGCACCTGGGTCTTGTCAAAAGCAAACCAAGCCCTACTACCCAGCTTACCTACGACGAGCTTTATAAAAAAAAGTAAGCGTATGACATGTTTTGTCGCCATTCGCTACCCGGTTTAGGGCTCGGTGGCGTGGTACTGCCTAAGACCGCTACCGGCAAGCCGATGAAATTTCCTGATTCGCCAGATTGAATTACTTTTGTGGTTCATTTAGATTTTTTTTGGGGATTATGGCCGATTACAGCAAAGACGAGATCAAACACATTGAGGAAAAGTGGCGCACCCAGTGGGAGAAACGCCAGGTTTATAAAGTCACCGAAGACAGTAATAAACCTAAATATTATGTGCTGGACATGTTTCCCTACCCTTCTGGCGCAGGCTTGCATGTTGGCCACCCACTTGGTTACATCGCCTCGGACATTGTAGCGCGCTTCAAGCGATTGAAAGGTTTTAATGTTTTGCATCCGATGGGCTTCGATGCCTTTGGCCTGCCGGCAGAACAATATGCCATTGAACATGGCGTACACCCGGCCAAATCAACAGCGGAGAATATTCTGAATTTCAAAAGTCAGTTGGGTAAGATTGGCTTCTGTTACGACTGGAGTCGTGAAGTGCAAACGTGCGACCCGAAATACTACCGTTGGACCCAATGGATCTTCCTTCAGATTTTTGATAGTTGGTACAATCGCCAAACCAATAAAGCTGAACGAATCACCACCCTTACCTGGATATTTGAGAACGAAGGAAATGGAGCGCATCCATTTCCTTATCCAAAATACAAATTGCCAAACGGCGAAACCACGTTTACTCCCAACCAATGGAAGGCCTTCAACCAAAAACAGCGTCAGGAAATATTGATGCAATACAGGTTGGCCTATCTCGCTTACACCGATGTGAATTGGTGCGAAGCACTGGGAACGGTGCTCGCCAATGATGAAGTAATTAATGGGGTGAGTTATCGTGGTGGATTCCCGGTGGTGAAAAAGCAAATGCGCCAATGGAGTTTGCGCATCACTGAATACGCGGAGCGATTATTGAAAGGACTGGATGTCATTGACTTCAGCGATTCCATGAAAGAAATCCAGCGCAACTGGATTGGTAAAAGTACCGGGGCATTGATCGACTTTGAATTAAAGACGGAAAAATCTACGGTTAAGACGTTGAAGGTATTCACGACCCGTCCGGATACGATCTTCGGTGTTGACTTTATGGTAGTGGCACCGGAACACGAGATCGTGAAAGAAATCACCAGCAAAAGTCATCAAGGAGAGGTAGAAAAATATTTGAAGTACGTCGAGAGTCGGTCGGAAATAGACCGAATGGCAGAAGTAAAAAAAATCACTGGGTGTTTTACCGGGGCCTACGCAATCAATCCGTTCAACAAAAGAAAAATTGAAGTGTGGATCAGCGAGTACGTCCTGGCCGGATACGGCACGGGTGCCATTATGGCCGTACCGTGTGGCGATGAGCGCGATCATAAGTTTGCTAAGCATTTTAATATTCCAATCACCAATATTATCGGAAGTCAATACAACGGAACGGATGCCAATCCCACCAAAGAGGCCGTGCTCGAAAATTCGGATTTTCTCAACGGGGTGATCATGCACAAAGCCATCGATGTGGTGATCGGCAAACTCGAAGAGAGAGGAGTCGGCAAGCGGCAAGTGAATTACAAAATGCGTGATGCAGGCTGGAGCCGTCAGCGCTATTGGGGCGAGCCCTTTCCGGTAGTTTATCGCGACGAGATGCCCTATCCAATAAATGACAATGAATTACCGTTGACGTTACCTGATTCCAATAATTTTAAGTCTTCCGGCACGGGCGAAGGTCCACTCGCCAACCTGAAGGAGTGGATTCATTTTTCTGCAAATGAAAAACGGGATAGCAACACCATGCCGACACACGCGGGAGCAGCGTGGTATTTTTTGCGCTACATGGATCCACATAACGACAAGGATTTCGCCAGTAAAAAAGCGCTCGACTATTGGAATCAGGTGGATGTTTATATTGGTGGATCAGAACATGCCGTTGCCCATTTATTGTACTCTCGGTTGTGGATAAAAATTCTTCATGACTTGGGCTATATCAATTTTGATGAGCCGTTTAAAAAGTTGATTAATCAAGGAAAGATTACGGGCGATTCGAGATTTGTATATCGTCTTCGAGGAACAAACAAATTCATCTCCGCCGGAAGACGGAGTCAATATCAAGACCAGTTCGATGAGCTTCATGTTGACGTGAATATTGTTAACGGGTTAGAATTGGATACGGAGGCATTCAAAAAATGGAAACCTGATTTCGCTCACGCGGAGTTCATTTTAGAAGAAAACAAATACATCTGCGGATCGGCTATTGAAAAGATGAGCAAGTCGTATTTCAATGTGGTCAACCCTGATGAAATCATTGAAAAATATGGCGCCGACACGTTGCGCTTGTACGAAATGTTCCTCGGGCCGTTGGAAGCCTCCAAGCCCTGGAGCACCAGCGGCATTGATGGTGTGTACAAATTTTTAAGGCGCTTCTGGAATTTATTCCACGACCATCTGGGAAACTGGAATTTGTCGGAAACCGAACCGACCAAAGAAGAACTAAAAGCCTTGCACAAAGTGATCAAGAAAGTCGAATACGATGTCGAGCATTATTCCTTCAACACCTCGGTGAGCGAATTTATGATTTGTGCCAATGAGTTGTCGTCGTTGAAATGCAATAAACGTGCAATCCTCGAACCGCTAACGATTGCGCTGGCCTCCTATGCTCCACACATTACGGAAGAACTATGGGAGAAACTCGGTCACACGGACTCTATACTAAATGCAGCCTATCCCCTGTTCAATGAAGAGTACCTAAAGGAAAATGATTTCGAATACCCGATTTCGATCAATGGAAAAGTGCGCGCCAAAATGAATTTCTCTTTGGATATGCCCGTGAGTGACCTGGAGAAAATGGTGATCGCATCGGAAGCGGTGCAAAAATGGACGGAAGGCAAAACACCTAAAAAAGTGATTATTGTGCCTGGTCGAATTGTGAACATCGTGCTGTAACCAAAGTGATCGCTATAGAAAAAGCCGTGGAGATTGCGTAGTCGAAGCCGATCAATGGATGCGGCCAGACTATCCCTGTTAAATCCAAGCCGGTGTTGGCAAGGACGTTATCACGATAATGGTTACTACTTTTTTAGGTTGATCCTTAGCATGTCCCATGAATATTCGCTTATGCTTACTGACGATCACGGGATCCATTCTGTATTCTTGGGCTTCCGCGCAAATCACAATTCATGGCCGAATGAAAGACAGCGTGACGCGGCAGCCCATTGCCTTTGCCAATCTTTCCTTAGAAGATGGACGAACGGGAACGACCACCGAGATTGAAGGAAACTTTTCACTGTCCATTCCTTCAGGTTACACCGGCCGCATTGGTATCTCGCACGTGAGTTACCAAAAACGAATTCTGCCGCTTTCCTACTTTCAAACTAATTCCGAAATTTATCTTCAACCTTCCGCTAGACAGCTGCTGGAGGTAGACATTGTAGCTTCGCGATTAGAAAATCCCGCCTTCGCCATTATTCGAAAAGCCGTTGATCGTAAAAGAGAAAATGACCCCGCCCACCTAAAGTCATACCAATACATTTCGTACAACAAATTTTTAGTGACCATGAGCGAGTCGTCCAAAAAAACGGACTCCATGATACAAAAATTAAAATCGCGACCGGATTCCGTCAAACTAAAAAAGGGGCAAAAACAATTATTGCTGTTCGACAGTTTGGTTGCCACAGCTCACTTCTTTATAAGCGAATCAATCACCGAAAAACAGGTCATCAACCCCGATAAGCAAAAAGAAAAACTATTGGCACTGCAAGTGTCGGGTTATAAAAGTCCCCTCTTCACCAATGTCGCTACCGACTACCAGCCATTTTCATTTTACAATGATAATATTTCCCTGCTGGGAAAAGATTTTATCAATCCAATTAGTCGGGGCACATTCAATCGATATGATTTTGTTCTGGACGACACTACCTATTTTGGAAAAGACACCGTCTTCATAATTCGATTTAGGCCCAAGGCAGGAAAATTATTTAATGGGCTACAAGGTGTTATATCCATTTGCACGGACCAATATGCGATTAAAAATGTAATTGCTTCATCGGCTGACTCCACGATGCTGACCACCCTACGCATTCAGCAAAACTACGACAAGGTCAATGACCATTGGTTTCCGGTGCAACTCAACACGGACCTGGATTTCCGAAACTTCATGTTTGGCGGACGCCACATGATTGCCCAGCATAGAAGCTTTTTCAAAGAAATAAAAATAGATCCCCCGCTGATGCGATCTTCTTTTGGTGATATCACCACCGAACTTACCTTACCTAAACCGCAAGAGAACAAAGTAATTCTGGATCGGTACCGGAATAATCAACTTGACAAAAAAGAAATCCGAACCTTTACCCTGTTGGATTCCGTGATGCGAAAATGGAGTTGGGTCGATAAAGTAATTGAAGCTGTGGTAACTCAAACAGCGCCGCTGGGAATCCTTGAACTGGACTTGAATAGAATTGTTAAGTTCAATGTCTATGAAAGTTTTCGATTGGGCGCGGGACTTTACACCAGTAATCGATTTTCAAAATGGTTGCGGTTGGGAGGCTATGCCGGCTATGGCTTTCGGGATGAACGATGGAAATACGGAGGTGAAATGAAATTCAATTTCAATATCAATAAGGATTTCTTTCTGCGCCTCTCCTATGCGAAAGATATTTACGAAACCGGTTCTTCCCACATCCTTCGTGAAGGCCAACTTATCGGCAATGAAAGTTTTCGCATTTGGAGATCCTCTCAATACGATCGCATTGAGTCCTATAAAAGCGAAGTGGGTTATCGAATCCTTCCAGACGTGCATGCTTCGGTTTTTGTATCCAGGAATGAAATCCAACCCACGTATAATTATCAACTTCTTTTTAACAATGAATTGATCAGTCGTTTTTTAATTACTGAAACCGGGTTTACCCTTCGCTATGTCCATGGAGAGAATTACATGAGCCTTCGCGGAAAAAAGATTTTTCTTGGACAGCGTCTTCCCGTTTTTACTTTTGCCGTCGCGCAAGCCATTCCAGCATTTGATGCGCAGAATTTTAATTACACCCGTTTCGATTTCACCGCAAAGCATCAGATCAAGCACCGGTATGGCGGCAAAACGAATTTTTTTTTAGCCTTGGGCTGGCTCCGTGGCTTGGCTCCTTACGGTAAATTGTACAACGGTCGAGGCACCAGAACCGCCTACATGTACGTGGATGGCTATTTCCAGACGATGGGTCTCTACGAGTTTACGGCAACTCAATATGCTTCTGTTTTTTTCAATCATAACGTTGGAAATATTTTGCTGAATAAAAGATTATCAAAACCAGAGCTGGTGTTTTATCAAAACATGGGCATCGGTCAATTAGAAAATAAGGATGTCCATATCGGACTTTCATTGCAAGATTTCAATAAAGGCTTTATGGAGTCTGGTATTGGGCTGAATAATATTCTCCGGGCGAATTACGCCAATGTAGCCTACTGGGGATTTGGTGGTGCTGTATTTTATCGATACGGTCCTTACCAATTTGCACAGCCTTCCGACAACGTATTCTGGCGGCTGACCGTACTTGTTGGTTTTTAATTCGACCAATAGACTAACAACCATTCGGTAACATTTCCTTAACTTCGCGCCTGCTAAATCGGAAAACAATGCATTCTTCTAGGATAGTCGGCTTAGGTCATCATGTGCCTGACACGGTAATTACAAACGAGTATTTGTCAACCCTGATGGACACCAATAACGAATGGATTATTGAACGCACCGGGATCAGTGAGCGGAGATGGATCGACCCAAAAGTAGATACCGTCGCCAACATGGCTGCCAAAGCCACCCGTGTAGCGCTAAAAAATGCCAACCTCACAGAAAAAGATATTGACTTCATCGTTTTTGCAACCATCACACCGGACTATTTTTTTCCGGGCTCAGGTGTTTTATTGCAGCGGGAATTGGGATTGGATGGCCGCATTGGCGCCCTGGATATCCGCAACGCTTGTTCTGGATTTATTTATGCACTCTCTGTTGCCGATCAGTTTATCAAGACTGGCATGTATAAAACGGTTCTTGTCATCGGTGCGGAGATTCAATCCACGGCACTGGACATCACCACGCGCGGCCGTAATACGGCCGTCATTTTTGGAGACGGCGCAGGGGCAGCCATCCTGCAGCGCGCTGACAAACCGGGTCTACTCTCTACGCACCTCCATTCGGATGGTCGCTTCGCCGAAGAACTCTATGTAAAAGATCCGGGCAGCAGCAGACCACATGCCGAACGCCAACCAGAACAAATTCTGGACACCACCACGTTTAAAGTGGTCATGAATGGAAGTCAAGTATTCAAACATGCGGTGGTTCGTTTTATTGAGGTAATCCATGAAGCCCTGGAAAAAAATAACCTCCACAAGGAAGATATTAGTCTGCTCATCCCTCACCAGGCTAACTTACGCATCAGCCAATTCATACAGCAAAAACTGGCGCTGCGCGATGACCAGGTGTACAATAATATCATGCGTTTTGGCAACACCACGGCCGCTTCGATACCCATCGCCATGAGCGAGGCGTGGACTCAAGGAAGAATCAAAGAAAATGACGTACTTTGTTTAGCCGCCTTTGGCAGCGGATTTACGTGGGCTTCTGCGCTGATCCGTTGGTAGACTAAATTAACGTTAACGACCACGATGAAGACTTCATCTTACAATCCAAGCCCACTTGAAGTGGATATGGCCAATGCGCTTTTCATCGTTCAGAAAGAAATTGAAAAACATTTGCAGGACAATGAGATCATTCATGTGGAGACAAATATTAACCGCGACAATCCCATGGTGAAATTCAACTTACTCGATAAGGACGGAGACCCACACGAAATCGTCGTGCGCATCGTGCAGATTCCCGACAAGTTCTAGCCCGTCCGCCTTCCTTGACCTCTGTTCCCACAACCTTGTAAAAAAAAAAACGAAACTTGATGTAACTTTGCATCGTTTCTGTACCATAATCCTTTCATGAGAAAAAAAATAATCATCGTTTCACTTAGTTTGCTGGCTATTGTTTCATTTTCGTTTACGGCGCCGGCCGACCGTTTTTTTGAACTGGCCAAAAACCTTGAAATTTTCAGCTCTTTATTCAGGGAAGTGAATGCACTTTATGTGGACGATGTAAACCCCAATCTGATGGCACGCCACGGGATTGATGCGATGCTAAACTCGCTGGATCCCTACACCAATTACATTCCGGAAGACGAAGTGGAAGATTATCGCACGCTCAACACGGGGCAATACGGGGGTATCGGTGCCTCCACCATCAACATCAATAACCGCACTGTAGTTAACATGGTGTTTGAAAACTATCCGGCTTATAAAAATGGGTTGAAAATTGGTGATGAAATCGTAACGCTCAACGGTATTGAATTGTCTAAGATTCCGGCAGAAGAGTCGGGCCGGTTAATGAAGGGCCAGATCGGATCAACGGTGAAAGTGGGTGTAAAACGCTATGGTCATAACGGGTTGATTGAACTGGAATTCAAACGCGAAAAGATCAAGATCAACAGCGTTCCCTATTTTGGAATGATTCCCTCCCACGACATTGGCCTGGTGCAGTTAACCGAATTCACCACCGAGTGCAGCAAAGAATTAAAAAAAGGAATTCAATCCCTCAAGGAGCAGGGGGCAAAAAAAATTATTCTTGATATCCGCGGCAACCCAGGAGGACACCTTAACGAGGCGGTGGACATCTGCAACTTCTTTATTCCAAAAGGAAAATTAGTTGTGGCCACAAAAGGCAAAAGTGAACAGCGCGATTATGAAACGCAAAATAATCCTTTGGATGAGAATATGCCATTAGTTATTCTGATTAATCGCGGTAGTGCTTCCGCTTCAGAAATTGTGGCCGGTACATTGCAGGATTACGACAGGGCCGTGATTGTGGGGGAGCGATCCTACGGCAAAGGTCTTGTGCAAATGGGGAAGCCTTTTATCTATAACTCCTATGTTAAGATCACGACAGCAAAATATTATACCCCAAGTGGACGATGCATTCAAGTGCTCGATTATTCCCATCGCCGAACCGATGGCAGCGTTGCTACCGTTCCGGATTCGGTGAAAAAAGAATTTAGGACATTCAACGGACGCCCGGTCTATGATGGGGGTGGAATTGAGCCTGATATTTCCATTTCATCCGATGAGCAGCCCAGTATCGCCACCGCGCTAAATCGCCAAGGGTTTATTTTTGACTATGCCACCGTCTATGCATCCAAACATTCTTCGATTGCCGCTCCAAAAGCTTTTTCCCTGTCGGCAAATGAGTACCATGAGTTTGTGGATTGGATGTCCGATAAGAAATTGGAATACAAAACATCGGTTGAAAAGGATTTGAAAGAACTGGAGGAATTAGCTGATCACGAGCACTACCTGCCCATGATCAAGCAGCCGTTGGCAACGGTTAATCAAAAACTCGCCGAAATTCATCAAACCGATTTTCTCACCTTTAAGGATCAAATCAAATCCCTTCTTGAGCATGAAATTGTTTCACGTTATTACTTTGAAAAGGGCGCAGCCGAATTTACCCTCAGCAATGATGAAGAAGTAAAAAAGGCGATCACCATTCTCAATGAGGAGGCGAACTATAAAAAAATATTGCGTCTCCGGTGACCTTTTTTGCAAAGCGTCGCGTTCGAATCCTCGCCCTTACCATTTTCATTTCCGGGTGTAGCCTCATTTTTTTGGATTCGTGCATGCAGTTCCGAATGAGTAAATCGGAAATCGATCAATTTTTTTCAGGCAAAGAAATAAAGGGAACACTCCACCAATATAGGGCTAGTAAGGGAAGAGTCATCAACTACCTCCACGTTGGCGATGAGCATTTGCCGCTGGTCGTCTTTGTTCATGGCTCCCCCGGATCATTGAGTGCCTTTATTCATTTCATGGCCGACACCGCCTTGCTAAAGCGGGCGCAGCTAATTTCCGTAGACCGTGCGGGCTTTGGAGAATCCAATTTTGGCAACGCCGAGAAATCTTTACAAAACCAAGCCCTGTACCTCAGGCCGATCCTGGAGAAATATAAAAACAATAAACCGGTCATTTTGGTGGGGCACTCCTTGGGAGGCCCAGTGATTGTACGTATGGCAATGGATTACCAATCGATGGTAGACGGATTAGTTATCGTGGCCGGTTCCCTCGATCCCGAGTTAGAGCCGAATGAAACATGGTTCCGCGCACCCCTAGCAACCCCTTTTCTAAGTTGGCTATTGCCTCGCTCCTTTCGTGCATCAAACTTTGAGATTTATAAACTCAAACCTGAATTGCAGAAGATGCTTCCGCTTTGGAAAAATATTACTTGTTCGGTAAAAATCATCCAAGGAAAAAAAGACGGTCTGGTTTCACCGGCCAACGCTGATTTTGCTAAAAAGATGTTAGTAAATGCCTCATCTACCGATTTTATTATCAAAGAGGACATGAGTCATTTTGTTCCCTGGGAACACCCCGAATTGATTAGGACAGCCATATTGAATTTGCTGATGGAATTGTCTCCGGATTGATGATCAGGCTGAACCGGCATAAGAAGCAAACGTTTTATCAATAAATCAGAATCGATCATTGTCTCCAAACTTCGCACTTCAATTACCAAATACAGAAGGCTGCCTTTCGGCAGCCTTCTGTATTCAACGGCTTTGATTATCGCAGGAATAACATCTCCCTGTACTTCACCAGCGGCCAATCTTCATTGTCTACCAACAACTCCAGGTCATCGACCGCATCGCGGATAACATCAAAATATTTTTCCTTCACATCGTCGCAATAAGCGATGGCTCGCTTGTGCGTGTCGGTGATCTTATTGATTCGCTTGCGTTCTTCGATCATGGCACGAACGCCTTTTTTAATGGTATCGATGTGCTCAGAAATTTCCTTGATGGTTTGGACTACCGTCTTATTGTCGACACCAAGTCCCTTCAACCCGTTGGCATTCGCAATCAACTTACTTTGATAGTTAATGGCGGTAGGAATAATGTGGTTCATGGCCAAGTCACCCATCACCCGTGCCTCAATTTGTACACGTTTGATGTATCCTTCTAAACGGATTTCATTTCTGGCTTCGACTTCCTTATGGGAAAGAACGCCATGCTTTTCAAAAAGTTCTACCGACTTCTTAGTAAGGTAAGCGTCCAGCGCCCGCGGCATATTTTTAACATTGCCCAATTTACGTTTGGCCGCTTCTTTCACCCAATCCTCAGAATAACCATCCCCTTCGAAACGGATGTCCTTCGATTCCTTGATGTATTTTCTTAGCACCGTCACTATGGCCAATCGCTTCTCTTCCCCTTTTTCAATAAGCTTTTCCACTTCGGTGTGAAATTTTTCCAATTGGTCTGCTACCATCAGGTTCAAGGCCGTCATCGGCGTGGCACAGTTGTCGCTGCTGCCCACTGCCCGGAATTCAAATTTATTTCCGGTAAAGGCAAAGGGAGAGGTCCGGTTTCTGTCGGTCGCATCCAAAATGATTTCAGGAATCTGGTCGATTCCCAATTTCATATACATGTTATCCCCCTTTTCAATTTTCACATTTCCTTTTTTCTCCAATTCGTCCAGCACGGCCGTCATCTGCGCACCGATAAAAACAGACATGATCGCCGGGGGCGCTTCATTGGCACCCAACCGGAAATCATTTCCTGGGGTAGCAATACTAGCACGCAACAAATCAGCATGCTCGTGAACAGCCTTGATGGTATTAACAAAGAAGGTTAAGAAGAGTAAATTATCTCGGGCTGAACTGGAGGGAGCATAAAGATTTACGCCCGTATCGGTAATCAAAGACCAGTTGTTGTGTTTGCCGCTCCCATTCACTCCGGCAAAAGGCTTCTCATGAAAAAGGATTTTCAATCCATGCTTCTCGCCCACTCGGCTCATCACGTCAATCATCAGCTGATTGTGATCGTTGGCCACATTGACTTCTTCAAACAAAGGAGCCACCTCAAACTGGCTCGGGGCAACTTCATTATGACGGGTACGCACTGGAATTCCCAATTTCCATGACTCAATTTCAAATTCGCGCATAAAGTCATAGACGCGCGATGGAATCGTCCCGAAATAATGGTCTTCCAACTGCTGTCCGCGCGCGGGTGCATGTCCGTATACGGATCGGCCGGCCATGACCAAATCAGGCCGAGCCATATACAAGGCGGCATCAACAACAAAATATTCTTGTTCCGGTCCCAGCGAGGCAATCACGTGCTGGATGTCTTTATCAAATAATTGACAAACCTTAGTGGCCGATAAATCCACCGCCTTTAACGCTTTCAGTAAAGGCGATTTGGTATCCAATGTTTCGCCGGTGTAGGAAACAAAAACCGTCGGGATACTCAATGTCCTACCATAGAGAAACATTGGCGAAGTGGGATCCCACGCGGTGTATCCGCGAGCCTCAAAGGTACTGCGGATTCCTCCACTGGGAAAAGAAGAAGCATCCGGCTCTTGCTGAACCAGCTCGCTCCCCTTGAATTTTTCAATTCCAGAGAGGGCATCAAAAAACGAATCGTGTTTTTCCGCCGTTCCGCCAGTTAAAGGTTGAAACCAGTGCGTAAAATGAGTGGCACCCTTGGCAATAGCCCAGCTTTTTGCCGCCGAAGCAACCGCATCAGCGGTCGTCTCATCAATTTTTTCGTGATTTTTAATGGCGCTGCTTACTTTTTTGAAAACGGCCGGAGCTAACGTTGCACGCATTTGTTCAATACCAAAAACATTTTGGCCAAAGAATTGTGAAATGTTTGGCGTTGGCAGCTCAACGTGGATTTTGGGCCGGTCATTAAGTTTCTTTAATGCTTCAAAGCGAAGTTTTCCCATAGTGGTTGTGTTTTTATCAATTTTGTTGCAAAATAAACCAATTTTATATCTCGATAGTTTGATTTCGATCTAATTATTAAAAAAATATTAAGTTTTTTAATACAGTAGGATAATCCAATATGCCTTCACTTGAAAAAAAGCACCAAGTGCCCCAGGTTAGGTAGCTTTTATATAAACGATGGCAGAAAACCAGAGATATTCAGCCTAAGGAAGTTCTCTCCGGCACAAGCAAAAGGATTCTCTATACATTTATATTTGCCTGTTTTTAAACCAACCGCATAAGAAAATGTCCCTTCATCCTGTCAAGCCCTTTAGTATTGGAATTTATTTGATGCTTCTTCTGGCGGGAATGGTGGTCGTCTACAACCTTCCCCAATTGGATTTCATTGCTGGGTGGCAAAATCCGCAATCCACCTTTACGGTCAAGTTTTTTCAATTCATTTCAGACTCGATCAGTTATTTCAGTTTTGGCGTACCCGTGTTGATCACTATCGTAAGAGAATTTAAAAAAGATTCCCCTAAAAAGAAAAGTCGCCTTTCCCTACTGTACGTGCTTTTAAGCATTTCCGTGGCCGGTCTGGTTTCGTATATCATGAAGAAATCTTTCTCCGAACCGCGACCCTATGAAGTAGACCCACGTATTGCTCAACTTAGCGTTGGCGGTGGTTATTCCCTCCCCTCTGGCCACACGACCGAGGCATTTGCTTCGGCCATGGCATTGACGTTGCTCTTTCCAAGATGGTTTGTTATCGTACCCATGTTCAGTTGGGCATCCGTGGTGGCCTTGTCACGGATATATTTAGGGGTACACTATCCGTTTGATATTTTAGTTGGGATGTTTATTGGCTCAACGTCGGCCTTCTTATTTTACTTTTTTGTTTTCGCCAAACACGTTAATCATTCCTTAACGATGTCGCGGGATTAGCGTGTGCGGCGCGCAAGGCTTGCGTGCTTACGATCACCAGTGCAAAAACAAGTGCAATTAAACCAGTGACCGGGAAAACCCACCAAGCGATTTCAATTCGGTATTTGTATTGATCAAGGATAAAATGATTGAGTAACCACCAGGCTACCGGCGATGATAACAAAAAAGCAATGATTACCAATTTTGAAAAATCCTGTGACATCAGTCCAACCAGGCTGGACACCGAGGCTCCCATTACTTTGCGGATGCCAATTTCCTTTGTGCGCTGCTCAGCAGCAAAGGCGGCAAGGCCAAACAAACCAAGGCCCGTGATCACAATAGCCAACACCGCAAACAAACTGGCCAATCGGCTTGTCATGTTGATGTCATTGAATTTTTTTGCAAACTCAACATCGGCAAACTCATATTCAAAGGGGTAGGCCGGAGAATATTTCTTAAACACGGCTTCCACTTTTTTTAATGATTCCGGCAGATCCTTTGTCTTCTCCAGACGGATCGTGACGGCCCCGGCCCATTCTGGATTGAGGACGATAAACATTGGTTTTACAGGTTGAAAAGGCGACCCCATCAATACATTATCCACAATCCCAATGAGTTCGCGCTTTTTTCCCCATAAGTCAAGTTTCTCTCCAATCGGATTTTTCAATTGCATCAAATCCATCGCGGATTTGTTTACCATGATGGCTAATGAGTCACTTTTAAAATCCTCTGAAAAGTCTCGCCCCTCCAGCACTCTTATCCCCATCGTTTTGGTGTAGTCATATTCTGTGGCAATAGTACTGAAAATGACTTTTTGACTTTCCGGCTTGCCGGGCCACCCTAAGAAGTTGTTCGACCATATTTCAGTTATCGGACTGTTTGATTTTGTAACTGCTTTCACGACCCCTGTCTGAAGTAGCTCCAGCTTTATGGGACGGAAGTTCTTTCCAACTTCTTCGGTATAATCTACCGTGATCAGATTTTCCTGGTCGTATCCCAAACTCCGGCTCTTGCTATATTGAATTTGCTGATAGATGACAATGGTTCCAATAATGAGCAAAATCGAAAACCCAAATTGCAGGGTCACCAGCACTTTGCGCGGGGCACTCCCGCTTTTGCCGACTTGAATTTTTCCTTTCAGTACTTTCACGGGTTGGAAAGAGGAAAGGTAAAAGGCGGGGTAGCTCCCAGAAACCACACCGGTCAGCACAATGAGGCCAAGAGCAAAAAGCCAAAACTCGATCGCGCTATAGTCAATAAATAATTTTTTATCGACCAGATTGTTGTAGAAAGGCAACAGTAATTGCGTCAATAAAATAGCAATCACAAAGGCCAGTGTAGAAATGAAGAGTGATTCTCCGATAAACTGTAAAATCAATTCGTACCGCTTGGAGCCGACACTTTTGCGAATCCCGACTTCTCGTGCCCTTCGTTCGGAGCGGGCGGTGGATAAGTTCATAAAATTGATACAGGCAATGACGAGGATGAAAATAGCGATCATCCCAAACATTTTCACATAATCAATGCGCCCACCGGACTCTTTGCCATTTTCAAAATTTGAATTGAGTCGCCATTTCAACAACGGATGCAGAAATAATTCACGCTTATAGTCTTCCGGATCTTTTTTAATGATCAAATCATGAATTGATTTTTCCACCAGCCCTTTGTTAGAGGCATTATTCAACTCCATAAAAATCTGAAAAGAGTTATTGCCCCAATTTGTTTTGGAGTCTTTCACCCAGGCGTTATGCTCGTTCAGCTTCCAGGTCAAGAGAAAATCAAATTGAAACGATGAGTTGGGGGGTATGTTTTTCAGGACACCGGTTACCTTCAGGTCATTTTTGTTGTCAACACGGATTACTTGGTTAAGGGGATCGGCATCGCCAAAAAACACTTTAGCCATCGACTCGGTAATCAGGATGGAGGTGGGATCATCCAGCACCGATGCCGCATTCCCTTTCATTAATGGGAATTGAAACATTTCCAGAAATTCTTCGCTTGCATAAAAGGCGCGTTTTGTGATCCGCTTATCCCCAACGGTGAACAAATGATCACCACCCCAATCCGTGACACAGGTATTTTGAATGTTGCTGTTCTGCGTTTTCAATGCTTCATATGCAGGAAGTGGCAGCGATGTCCAAGAGTTTATTTTGCCATCGAAAGTAGCATTGATCCAGACTTGATAGAGTCGATTGGCCTTCGGTTGGAATTGATCAAAGGAGAGCTCATCAAAAACCCATAATAGAATCAATACGCTGCAGGTAATGCCGATGGAGAGGCCGGCTATATTAATAAAGGAATAGGTGCTGTTTTTGCGCAGGCTGCGAAGGGCGACAAGCAGGTAGTTTTTGAACATGTTGAATTTATGAAGTAGTACTTGCTATTTCGCAAAAGGTTAACCTTTTGACATATTTTAAATTAAAGGGAACTGGTAAACCAGAGACGGCTTACAACCAGGATGGTTGCAAGGAATAGAAAGTTTTAATCGATCTTGGGAATTTCACTTGTCGGTAACTAAATCAAACCGTGCACGAAGGCCGTTTTTCTAGGGTCTCTCAAAACGCTAATATGAGGTGGGCTGGATCGAGCGTGCTGACGGCTAAGAAAGGCCACCAACTTTTGAACCTGGCCTGCTTTTAAAAAAACGACCACCAAATCCATCGATCTAATGGTTAGCAAGAATATCCTATGCGCCATTAAATTAGCCGTGAAAAAAAATCAAAAAAGCTGGCTGAGCCAGCCAGCTTTTTAACAAAACTTAAATTGACCTGACTATTCCTTCTTCTTTTTCTTTTCGTCCTTCTTCTCTTCCTTCTTTTTTTCGTCTTTTTTCTTTTCCTCTTTCTTCTCTTTCTCCTTTTTAGGTTTCTCCTGTTGTGCATAAGTGCCAACGGAAGTGCCAGCAATAAGGAACGCAAGCAATAGGGCAAATCTCTTCATTGTTTTCATAATTGTATTGGTTAATTATCCCAATATAGTATGGAATTTAGAGAAATAAAATGAAAATTATTTCATATTTTCTGAGCGGCGATTCATGCCTCTGTTCCAGTCAATACCATCTGCACCAGCTGATGAGCGGCGTGCCTTGCATGACGCACGTTTCACTTTACGAAATCATTACAATCGGCGCTCTTGTTTTTTCTGTTATTTGATCATTGCGTTTCGAAATCGTGTGGCAACTTGTCTAAAAAAATCAAAATGATTTATCCTAAATCGCAGTGTGCAAACATTGACGTTATTGGTCTGATCGAAATCAATACAGATCTACCGATAGATTTACCCGCCAATAAAAAATCCTTGCAAGTACTTAACTCACAAGGACTTATTAAATTACTATGTAGTCCGTACGGGAATCGAACCCGTGTTACCAGAATGAAAATCTGGTGTCCTAACCCCTAGACGAACGGACCTTCGCTCAAAAAAGAGCCGCAAAGATAGCCCACCCTTTTAGAAT
>Ga0209067_10001145_pt1 | contig 16620 bp, 14 predicted proteins | sample ColStrG_CSR_2013_FD_187199 | JGI IMG/M metagenome (GOLD analysis project Ga0209067, IMG submission 187199) | Freshwater sediment microbial communities in response to fracking from Pennsylvania, USA - Cold Stream Run_MetaG_CSR_2013 (SPAdes)... | ecosystem: Environmental > Aquatic > Freshwater >...
ATGTAGCCGTAGCCCGAGGTGATGCCCGGCTGGAACTGGCCCTGGGTGGCGATGAAGGCGACTCCGCCGAGTCCCGCCACCGCGCCACCCAGGATGACGGTGGAGTAGCGCACCCGGGCCACGTTGATGCCCACCGACTCCGCGGCCTTGGGGTGCTCGCCGACCGAGCGCACGCGCAGTCCCCAACGGGTGCGAAAGAGTCCGAAGCTCACGAGCGCGACCAGCGCGATCGCGGCGTAGAAGAACATGTTCTCGTCGAAGAACGTCGGACCGATCACCGGGATCTTGTAGAGGAGCGGTATGGCGACGTTGGAGGGTGCGTTACCCAGGTTGAGGTTCGGATACGGCGCGAGGACCTGGATGTTGAGGAAGCTCGAGATGGATCCCATCAACGTCACGATGACCACGCCGATGATGATCTGGTCGGCGAGGTAGCGCACGGCCAGAAGCGCCAGGAGCGCACCGATCGCCGCACCCACCAGGGTGCCCACCAGGGCGGCCAGCCAGAAGCTGTTGGTCACCGAATCGACCATGCCGCCGGCGAGGGCCCCGCCGATCAATTGACCCTCGATGGCGATGTTCACCACGCCGGATCGTTCGCAGAGCACCCCCGAGAGCGAACCGTAGATCAGGACCATGATCACCGCCGAGGAGTTGACCAGGACCGAGGTGATGTTGATGGTGCCGATGGTCGCGGGACCCGGCTGACGCACCGACCACAGGAGCAGCGCCAGGAAGAACATGACGCCGCCGATGCCGAATCTCGCCAGGGCACCGGCGGGCCGGCGCACCCAGGTCTCGACCCCGATGCCCAGGGCGATGAGACCGAGCACCACGTTCCACCACCGCGTCAGCACCGTCAGATCGCTCAAGCCCCAGGGCGCGCCCGAGGAGGTGTTGATCGGGTTGAAGACGACCACCGAGTGTGCGCCGCCGGTCGAGCCGAAGCCGAAGACGAAGATGATGAAGAGTCCCAGCGCGATGGTGAGTGCGCCGATGACGCGACGGCGCCCCTGGCCCGGTACGCGCAACTGCGGGACCGCCACCTCGGCGTCGGGGGACGTGGTGACGCTCATGAACTCCATCCCTTGGTCGCCATCTGGAAGGATTGGGCACCCTCGCGAAGGCGGAATATCTCCTTGATCAAGACGGGGCTCGCGACGAAGAGCACCACGATGGACTGGATGATGGTGGCGAGGTCGAGCGGGATTCCGGTCGCCGCCTGCATCGCGCGTCCGCCCACCCCCAGGGCCGCGAAGAGGAGGGCGCCCCAGACGATTCCCATGGGTTGCAGGCGTCCGAGTAGCGCGATAGTGATGGCGGTGAAGCCGATGCCCGCCGAGCCCACCAGGAAGCCGCCGTCGATGTAGTGGGTGGTGCTCGCCACTTGCACGACGCCGGCCAGACCAGCCAGTCCGCCCGAGACGACGAAGAGCGCCATGATGATGAACTTGGGTTTGATGCCCGAGGCGCGCGCGGCGTTGGGGTTGGCACCGGTAACGCGGAAGTCGAAGCCGAGCGACGAACGCTTGAGGAGCCAGATGGCGAAGACGACGACGGCCGCGGCGACGAAGATGCCGTAGCTGACCCGCAAGCCCGACTTGGTGCCGAAGATCGGGTCGAGGGTCGCCGACGGGTCGAGATTGCGCGAGATGCCGTTGGACTGGTTCGGCAGTTGCAGGGCGGTCGCGGTGACGGCGTAGATCAATAAGGCGTTGCACACGTAGTTGAGCATCAGGGTCACGATGACCTCGTGCGCCCCCGTGTACGCCTTCAAGACGCCCGGCACCAATCCACAGACGGCACCGCCGACGATGCCCCCCAGCAGCGTGAGGGGCAGGTGGACGATCATGGGCACGTGGATCATCGATCCGACCGCCGTGCCGAGGATGCCGCCGATGATCGCCTGGCCGTTGGCGCCGATGTTGAAGATGCCGGTCTGGAAGGCGATACCCACGCCGATGCTGATGATGATCAACGGCGTGGCGTACGTGAGCGTCTCCGACAGCGGTGTCATGGTGACGTCCCAGCCGTGACCCGTGCTGATCGAGTGGAACAACAAGGTCGGATCGACGATCGAGCCAGTGACCATCGCGCGATAGGCGGCGGCGACGTAGTCGAAGGTGAGCTTGAGGGTGCCGCCGATCGTACTGAGGTGGTGGAAGGTGTGGCGCCACGCGTTGAGCACCGGCGCCGAGGTCACGATGATGATGATGGCGCCGATGACGAATCCGAGCACCAGCGCCAGGGCGGAGAGGACGATGGGGCTTGTCGAGGAGTAGCGCTGCCACCAGCGGTGACGGCGCGACAACGCGACGCTCGAGGAATCGGTCGGGGTCGCGACGTCAGTCATGGTGCACCATGCTCGCACCGGCCATGAGCAGGCCAATGTCCTCGCGGCTCGTGGACGGATCGACGACGCCGGTGATGCGCCCGTCGAACATCACAGCGATGCGGTCACCCAAGGCGACGACCTCGTCGAGCTCGGAGGAGATGATGAAGACCCCCAGACCCTCGTTGCGCTGGTTGACGATCTGGCGGTGCACGTATTCGATCGAACCGACGTCGAGCCCGCGGGTGGGCTGGGAGGCCATCAAACAGGTGAGTGGCCGCGAGAGCTCACGCGCGACGATGACCTTCTGCTGGTTGCCGCCGGACAATGAGCCGGTGGTCGCCTCGATCGACGGCGTGCGGATGTCGAAGCGCTCCACCAGGTCCGTGGCATTGGCGCTGACGGCGGCGAGGTTGCGGGTGCCGCGCCGGGCGAAGGGGGCGCGACGCGGGGTGTTGAGAACGAGGTTGTCGGCGATGCTCATCGAGAGCACCAGACCGTCTCGTTGGCGGTCCTCGGGCACGTGGCCGAGACCGGCGTCGAGGATCTCGCGCGGGGTGAGGTTGGTGATGTCGCGACCACGCAAGATGATGGTCCCGGACTCCACGTGGCGCAAACCGGAGATCGCTTCGGCCAACTCGGTCTGTCCATTGCCCTGCACGCCCGCGAGGGCGACGATCTCACCGGCGTGGATGTCGAGTGACACTCCATTGACGACCGCCAATCCCCGATCGTCGCGCACGACCACGTCGCGAAGCTCGAGGACCGACTCGCCGAGCTCGGTCGCCTCCTTGTCGACGGTGAGGTTCACCTCGCGTCCCACCATCAAGGACGCGAGCTCACCCTCGGTCTCGGTGGGGGGTACGGACGCGATCACGCGTCCCTGGCGGATCACGGTGATGACGTCGGCGACCGCGCGGACCTCTTTGAGCTTGTGGGTGATGAAGAGGATGGACTTGCCATCCTTGGCCAGGGAGCGGATGATCTCCATCAACGCCTCGATCTCCTGGGGGGTCAAGACCGCCGTGGGTTCGTCGAGGATGAGCAACTCGGCGTCGTGACTGAGAGCCTTGAGGATCTCGACACGCTGTTGGAGGCCGACCGACAGGTTCTCCACGACGGCGTCGGGGTCCACCTCGAGTCCGAACTTCTGCGACAACTCGTGGATCTGGGCGTCGGCGGTCTTGTGGTCCAACCGGTTGAACGATTTGGTGGGCTCGAATCCGAGGACCACGTTCTCGGCCGCGGTGAAGACCGGCACGAGCATGAAGTGCTGGTGGACCATCCCGATCCCGTGGCGAACGGCTTCACCGGAGTTGGCGAACTTGACCGTCTCGCCGTCGATGAGTATCTCGCCCTCCTCGGCGCGCAAGAGTCCGAAGAGGACGTTCATCAGGGTCGACTTACCCGCGCCGTTCTCTCCCAAGAGGCAATGGATCTGTCCGGGTTCGACCACGAGGTCGATCTGGTCGTTTGCGGTGAAGGAGCCGAAACGCTTCGTGATCCCCTTGAGTTCAACGCGCATAAGTTCCTATCGTAGCCAGCACAAAGGCCCGGGTCGCGAGGGACCCGGGCCTTTGTGCTGCTCGTAACGCCGAAGCGTTAGATCACTTCGGGGTCGCGGGGTACGCGTTGGGCTGGACCGAAATCTTGCCCGTCTCGATACCCAGCTGCAGCTTGGCCAGCGTGGCCTGCAGCGCCGACGACGCCGATGACGTGTTCAGCTCGAGCAGCGTGCCGCCATTGGCGAGCGTGCCGTGGTAGACGCCACCCTTGAACTTGCCGTCAGCGGCGGCCAGGATCGCGGCCTTCACCGAAGGCTCGACGCCCTTGGCGACCGTCGCGTTGTACCACTTGCACTCGGTCGGGTCGGTCAAGCAACCGTTCGAGTCCACCCACGTGATCTGCTTGCCCTTGCCGGCCTGCTTGGCGGCGACGACGGAACCGAGGCCGACCGAACCGGCGACCGGGAACACGAAGTCCGCACCCTCGGCGAAGAAGTTCTGCGCGAACGTCTTGCCGTCGGTCTGGGAGGTGAAGTTACCGACGAAGGATCCGGTACCGGGGCAGGTGGCCAGGTTGCAGGCACCCTTGCCAGGAACGAAGCCGAGCACCTTGACCTTGGACTTGGTCGACTGGTCGTAGTAACGAACACCGGCGACGAATCCGCTCATGTACATGGCGACCGACGGGAAGTTGATACCACCGTACGTGGCCACCACGTGGGTCTTGGAGGTCGCGGCGTCCAGGTACCCACCGAGGAACGCGGCCTGGTTGGTGTCGTACTGCAACGCCAGCACGTTCTTGGACGTCGTGGTCGGCTTGTCGTCAACGATGGCGAACTTCTGGCTCGGCGCCGCGTTGGCGGCGGCGGCGGTCGCCGCGTCCATGTTGAATCCGACGGTCACGATGATGCCGCAACCCTTGTTCTCGAACGTCGTGATGTTCGGCGCGTAGTCCGTCGACGAGGTCGAGGTCAGGTAGGACAGGGCAATGTTCGAGTTCACCTTCACCGCGTCGAGACCGCCCTGGTAGGCGGACTGGTTGAAGGACTTGTCCTTCACACCACCGGTGTCGATGACGATGCATGCTTTGAACTTGGCCGCCGCTGTCGCGCTAATCGCTCCAACGCCGATCGTCACGGTACCCAGGACCAGCGAACTGGCTCCCAGCACCACGCCGAGGCGACGAATACTCTTCATTTGAATCTCCCTTTTTGTAGTTGGCCACGAGGCCACACCACGGGTGCGGTGCCTCCGACCGGGCGGCACACTCGTTGGGTGTCAACTGCCGACACTACTCTCGAATGAGGTGGTCACGGGGTCCCGCGAATGTTAAGACTTAGTGTCCAGCGCCGGCCGCCGTGGCCGCAGGATCGGCCGCGGGGGCGTGGTTGGAGTGGTGGCCCACCTTGGATGGTAGGGCCCAACTGACGAGGAAGGCGACCAGGGTGATCGCCGCTGAGATCTCGAAGGCGCGGTTGTAGCCGGCGACGTACGCGAGCTTCTGTAGTACCGGCGGGTGGGTGTTCTGTGATGCCGTACGGACGTAGGCCTGGGTGCGGTCGTAGGCGACCGTGCCCAGAATGGCCAGCGACAAGGAACCACCGACCTGGCGCGCGGTGTTGAGGATGCCCGACGCCAATCCCGCGTCGGCGCGTTCGACGTTCGCCGTCGCCGCGGTGGCCAGGGGTGCGAAGAGCAGTCCCATCGCGAAGGAGCACAAGAAGGCGGGTACCAGGATGTTGCCCCAGTAGGAACTCGTGGGCGTGATCAGACTCAACCAGATGAATCCGATCGTGGCGAAGGACGCGCCCACGAGCAACAACGGACGCACGCCGACCTTGACGAGCAGTCGCGAACTCAATTGGGCGCCGACGATGATGCCCACGGCCATGGGTAAGAAGGCGAAGCCGGCGCGGACCGCGTCGTAGCCCAGGATGTTCTGGAAGTAATAGGTGAGGAAGTACCACATGGCGAAGAAGGCCCCGCCGGCCAGGAGCATGACGATGTTGGCGATCGTGAGGGGACGCGAACTGAAGATGCGAAAGGGCACCAAGGGGTGTGAGGCGACGCGGGCCTCCCAGAAGATGAAACCGATGAGCAGCACGATCGATCCGAGGAGCCACGACAGTGTCGAGGTCGACGTCCAACTCGACGAGGTGGTGTTGACGACACCGTAGATCAACGCCGTGAGTCCCCCGGTGACCAGGATCGCCCCAGTGACGTCGAGTTTGAAGGTGGCGTCCTGGTTGCGGCGCTCTTGCAGATAGAGCCCGGCGATGATGGCGGCGGCGATGCCGAAGGGGACGTTGATGAAGAAGACCCATCGCCAGTTGGCGTAGCCGGTCAGTAACCCACCGGCGAGGCCACCCACCGCGCCGCCGGCCCCGGCGACCGCGCTCCAGGCCCCGATGGCCTTGGGGAGACGCGCGCCGTGGAAGGTGGTGACGATGATGGTGAGCGTGGCGGGCGACAAGATGGCGCCGCCGAGACCCTGGATGGCGCGAGCGATGATCATCTGGGTGCCGTTGTGCGCGAAGCCCGCGCCGATGCTCGCCACGGTGAAGACCGCGATGCCCAACAGGTACACCTTGCGACGTCCGAACAGGTCGGCCGCTCGCCCACCCAACAACAAGAAGCCCGCGAAGGTCAAGACGTAGGCGTTGATGATCCACTGCGCCTTGTTCTCGCTCAGGTTCAGATCGTGTCCCATGTGTGGCAGGGCCACATTGACGACCGACACGTCCAGGACCACCATGAACTGCGCGACGCAGGCGATGGTGAGGATGAGCCAATCGGGGGCGTGCCGATGGGTGGTGACGGCGGGCGACGACATGGCCCCCAGTGTACGGGCGGGGGGTCACATCTTGACCTTCGCGGGGTGCGCGCACGATGCGTCAGACTGGAGATATGGCTGCTCAGTTCATCTTCACCATGCGCGACCTGCGCCGTTTCTATCCGCCGGACCGTGAGGTCCTCAAGGGCATCAACCTCTCCTTCTACCCGGGCGCCAAGATCGGCGTGATCGGTTCCAACGGTTCGGGGAAGTCCTCACTGTTGCGCATCATGGCCGGGTTGGATGACGGCTTCACCGGGGAGGCGCGTCTCACCCCCGGTTTCACCGTGGGCTACCTGCCCCAGGAGCCCCAGCTCGACCCCACCAAGGACGTGGTGGGCAACGTGTCCGACGGCGTGGCCGAGCAGCGTGACTTGCTGGCGCGGTTCAACGAGGTCTGCGCGGGCTTCGCCGACCCCGACGCCGATTTCGATGCGCTCCTCGCCGAGCAGTCCACGCTGCAGACCAAGATCGACGCGCTGGGCGCGTGGGACCTCGAGCGGACCCTCGAGATCGCGATGGACGCGCTGCGTCTGCCGGCGCCCGACGCCGACGTCACGAAGCTGTCCGGCGGCGAACGTCGGCGCGTGGCCCTATGTCGGCTCCTCTTGTCGCATCCGGACCTCCTGCTGCTCGACGAACCGACCAACCACCTCGATGCCGAATCGGTGGCCTGGCTCGAGCGCACCCTCCAGGACTACAGCGGCACGGTCGTGGCGATCACCCACGACCGCTACTTCCTCGACAACGCGGCGTCGTGGATCTTGGAGTTGGACCGGGGTCACGGCATACCCTGGGAGGGCAACTACTCATCGTGGCTCGAACAGAAGCAGGCGCGACTGGCCGGCGAGGAGAAGGCCGACAAGGTTCGTCAAGCCGCCCTCGAACGCGAACTCGAGTGGATCCGGATGTCGCCGCGAGCTCGCCAGAGCAAGGGCAAGGCCCGCCTCACCGCGTTCAACGAGTTGGTGGCCGAGTCCGAGGCGTCCGAGCGTCGGGCCGACAAGCTCGAGATCGCCATCCCGCCGGGACCGCGCCTGGGCGACGTGGTCGTCACGGCCAAGAACCTCACCAAGGCGTACGACGACCGCCTGCTCATCGAGGACCTCGAGTTCCTCCTGCCCCCCGGCGGGATCGTCGGGGTCATCGGCGCCAACGGCGCGGGCAAGACGACGCTGTTCAAGATGATGGTCGGTCTGGAGCAGCCGACGTCGGGCACCATCGAGGTCGGCTCCACCGTGGCCTTCGCCTACGTGGACCAGTCGCGCGACAACCTCGACGCCGCGGCGACGGTCTTCGACGAGATCAGCGGCGGCCAGGAGCACATGGTGGTGGGCAATCGTGAGATCCACGCGCGCGCCTACGTCGCGAGTTTCGGTTTCAAGGGGTCCGACCAGCAGAAGAAGGTCGGCGAGATCTCCGGCGGTGAGCGAAATCGCGTCCAGTTGGCCAAGGTCCTTCGCACCGGGGGCAATGTCCTGCTCCTCGACGAACCGACCAACGACCTTGACGTGGACACCTTGCGGGCCCTCGAGGACGGACTCCTCACCTTCCCGGGCTGTGCCGTCGTGATCAGCCACGACCGCTGGTTCCTCGACCGCATCGCCACCCACGTCCTCGCCTTCGAGGGCGACGCGGTGGTGCGATGGTTCGAAGGCAATTTCTCGGACTACGAAGCCGAGCGGCACAAGCGTCTGGGCACTGACGCCGACCAGCCTCATCGCCTGCGCTACAAGCCCCTGACGAGGTAGTCCCTCGCGCTGGTCGCACGGTGGCGCGAGTCGTAGTGTTACTGGACGTGGCCGGCACTGATTATTCCTCGTACCTCAAGATCAACGACCTCTTGACCCTGCAGGTTCCCCTGACCGAGGACGCGCCGGACGAGTTGTTGTTCATCGTCGTGCACCAGTCCTACGAGCTCTGGTTCAAGGTCATCATCGATGAGCTGCGCCGCGCCAGCGCCGCCTTGTGGGACCAGGAGCCCTGGAACGCCCTGGGTCACCTGCGACGCATGGTCAGCATCGAGGACCTCTTGATCCAGCACCTGCGGGTTCTCGAGACGATGTCGCCCGAGGGCTTTCTCGCGTTCCGCGACCCGCTCGACCCGGCGTCGGGCTTCCAATCGTTCCAGTTCCGCGCCATCGAATTCCTCAGCGGTGCCGGTCGACCGGCCATGCTGAGCTTCCCCCTGTTCGATGACGACACGCGCGCCTGGCTCACGCGCACCAGCGAGGAGCCGTCGCTGCTCGCAGGCTTCGAGCTCTCGCTCCGCCAGATCCTCGACGCCGCCGACAGCGCCACGACCCTGGACCTGGTGCGTGAGCTCTACCTCGAGCACCGCTCGCCGGTCACCTCGGCGCTGCACGCCGTGGCGGAACTGATGATGGACCACGATGAGCGCCTCGCCATGTGGCGCCACCAGCACATGCTGATGGCCGGGCGCCAGATCGGGCGACGCCCCGGTACCGGCGGGTCCGAGGGCATGGCCTATCTCGACACCACATTGTCGCAACGTCTCTATCCCCTGTTGTGGGAAGTGAGGAGTGCCCTATGACCACCCGTGACGACTGCGTCGCCCTCGATCAACGAGATCCGCTGGCGCCACTGCGCGAGGAGTTCGTCGTGGGCGAGGAGATCTACCTCGACGGAAATTCTCTCGGACCGGTCAGCCGCGGCGCACGACGTCGGGTGCACGAGGTCATCGACCACGAGTGGGGTGAGGGCCTGATCCGTTCCTGGAACGCGGCGGGCTGGATGGATGCGCCGTTGAAGCTGGGCAATCGTCTGGCCCCGCTGATCGGGGCTCGCGACGGCGAGGTGCTGGTCGCCGACACCCTCACCTTCCTGCTCGCCAAGATCATCGGCGGTTCACTCGAACTGAGGCCCGAACGCCACGTGGTGATCACCGACGCCGTCAATTTCCACTCCGACCTCTACATCGTCGCCGCCATGGCGGAGCTCGCGGGTCGCGGCGTCGTCGTCAAGACGATCGACCGCGACACGTTGGCTGAACATCTCGACGACGACGTGGCCCTCGTGATGCTCACCCACGTGGACTTTCGCACCGGTGAGATGTTGGACATGGCGGGCATCACGGCGTCCGTGCACGCGGTCGGCGCACTCATGCTCTGGGACTTCGCGCACTCCACTGGTGCCGTCCCCCTCGACGTGACCGGTGCCGATGTCGACTTCGCGGCCGGCTGCGGGTACAAGTACCTCAACGGTGGTCCCGGCGCGCCGGCCTTCATGTACGTGGCCCCGCGCTGGCACGGAGTGTTGCGCAACCCGCTGCCGGGCTGGCTCGGTCACGCCCGGCCCTTCGACTTCGAGCCGATCTACGAGTCGGCGCCCGGCATGCGCGCCTACGTCACCTCCTCGCCATCGGTGATCGCCCTGGGCGCTCTCGACGGCGCCCTCGAGGTCTTCGAACGCACCACCATGGCCGAGGTCCGCGTCAAGAGCCTGGCGCTGACCGATCTCTTCATCGAACTCGTCGAGGACGCCCTGCCGGGCGTCTTCGAGGTGGTCACGCCGCGCGATCACGCACGACGCGGTAGTCAGGTGGGGCTTCGCCACGAACACGGTTACGGCATCGTTCAGGCGTTGATCGCGCGCGGCGTGATCGGCGACTTCCGCGCGCCCGACATCTGTCGCTTCGGCTTCACGCCGCTCTACCTACGCTACGTCGACGTTTACGACGCCGTCGCGACCCTGGTGGACGTCATGATGACCTCTGAGCACTTGGACGCGAGGTTCGCCGTGCGTCTCGCGGTGACCTGAGTCACTGCGAGAAGACGACCGTGCGTCGACCGACCAGGGCCACCCGGTCCTCGGCGAGCAGTCGCACCGCGCGCGCCAGCACGTTGCGCTCCACGTCGCGTCCCAGACTCACCAGGTCGTCGGCCGCGCGCGCGTGGGTGACGCGCACCACGTCTTGATCGATGATGGGACCCTCATCGAGTTCCGCGGTGACGAAGTGGGCCGTCGCGCCGATGAGCTTGACCCCTCGCTCGTAGGCCTGGTGGTAGGGTCGCGCCCCCTTGAATCCCGGGAGGAACGAGTGGTGGATGTTGACCGCGCGCCCGGCCAGGTCGGCGCACAGACTCGCGGAGAGCACCTGCATGTAGCGCGCCAGGATGACGAAGTCGACCTGCCAGAGCGCGAGTAACTCGCGCAACTCGTTCTCCGCACCGGTCTTGGTCGTGGGCGTGACGGGGATCTCGTAGTAGGGCACGGCGTGGCGCGCGGCCAATTCCGCGCAATCGGGATGGTTGCTCACGACGGCGACGATGTCGAGGGGTAGGTCCCCCGAGTCGCGCCGGTACAACAGTTCGGCCAGACAGTGGTCGTACTGCGAGACCATTACCAACGCGCGCCGCCGGCTGTCCTCGGGTCGGATCGAGAGGTCGGGCCCGAAGGGCGCGAGGGCCACGACCAGGCAGTCGCGCACGTGATCGAGGTCGTCGTTCTCGGTCTCGAAACGCGTGCGCATACAGAACTGCGACGTCACCGGGTCAGTGAACTGGTCGTTCTCCAAGATGTTGCCACCCACCCCCACGATCGCCGTCGAGGCGGCGAGCACGATGCCGGGTCGGTCGAGGCACTGCAGGGTGACGACGTAGACGCTCACGAATCTCCTTTGGACCACATTACGACGATGGCCTAGTCCCCCGAGAGTCCGAGACCGCTGGCGCCGAGTTCGGCACCCTCTTCCATCAGCTCGATGGTGGCCGGTGACGACGGACCGGTGGGGGTGTCGCCGAGGAGGAGGTAGCTCAGCACGGCGGTGAACACCAACAGCGCGGCGGCGACGTTGAGGGCGGTGAGGAAGCCCGCGCGTTCGGGCAGAGAGGCGCCCGCGACGGTGAAGTGCGCGAGGATCGCCCCGGCGCAGGCCGACCCGATGGACAGGCCGATACTGCGCAACAACTGATAGAACCCCAGTGCGGCGCCGGTGTCGGCCGGCGGGGTGGCCCGCACGATGTAGCCCGGCATGGCGGCGAAGGTCAGGCCGCCACCGAGGCCGGCGATGCCCATGATCACGAAGGCCTCCCACAGCGAGTGGTGCTGGTGAGCGAAGGTGAGGGCCGCAACGGCGAAGAGCAGGGCCCCGAGCGGAACCGTGACGCGCGCGTTGAAGTGGCGCACCAGGAGCGGGACGAAGCGGCTCGCGGTGAAGGTGCCGATCGACAGGGGCACGAGCAACAGCCCGGCGGTGAAGATGGAAGAACCAAAGCCGAAACCGTCGGAGCGCGGCACCTGCACGAACTCCACGACGACGGGCATGAACAGGTACATCGACACCGAGATGAGGAAGCCCGACGCGTCTGAGGTGATCACGGCGCGATGCGTCGACTGTCGAAGGTTCACCAGGGGGTCATGGCGGCGCAACTCATAGACGCACCACGCTACGAGCAAGATGGCGCCACCGATGCCCAGACCGAGCGAACGTGGCGAGGTCCAGCCCCAGACCTGGCCCTCGCCGAGTAGTGAGAGGATCCCCACGAGCGCCAGTGTCAAGATGAGCGCCCCCGTCGCGTCGAAGTCGCGGTGCGCTCTCGCCGCGGTGTCGGGTAGCACCCGCGAGGCGAGGATCAAGGTGGCCCCGATGAGTGCCGCCGCGAACCAGAACGCGGCGTGGTAGTCGAAGTATTGCGCGATCACGCTGGTGACGGGATAGCCGAGCCCGACGCCGATCGCGGCGGTGACCGACAGTGCGGCGATGGTCTTGGCGGCGGTGGCCGGCTCGAGGTGACTGCGCGCGATGGTCATCGTGACCGGCAGCAGTCCCATACCCAGTCCCTGGAGGCTGCGCCCCACCAGGAGCCAGGTGAAATCGGTGGAGAGCGCGGACATGACGAGTCCGGCGAGGACGACGCAGAGGGCCACCAGCACCACGCGACGTTGCAGGTGGCCGTCGGAGAGCCGACCCATCACCGGCGTCGCGAGGGCGCCGGTCAGCAGGGTGGCCGTCAAGATCCACTCCGCGGTGCTGAGCGAGATGTGGTTCGCCTGGGCCACCGTGCCGATCAGTGGCGCGCCCAGGCTCCCGATGATCGACATCATCATCGCCAACAGCGTCAGGGTGAGTCGAAGCGTGCGGACCGAGGGGGTGGAGTCGCTCACGACGCTAGGTGCCATAAAGGTAGAAGCCACGCCCGGACTTGCGCCCGAGACGTCCGGCGTCGATCATGCGCGCGAGGAGTGGCGGAGTGGCGTACTGGGTCTCGCGGAACTCGGCGTAGAGCGACTCCGCGACGGCGGCGGTGGTGTCGAGACCGATGAGGTCGGTGAGGGCGAGGGGTCCCAACGGGTGCGCGCAACCCAGCGTCATCGCAGTGTCGACGTCCTCGGCGCTGGCCACCCCCGATTCCACCATGCGGATCGCCGCGAGGAGGTAGGGGATCAACAGCGCGTTCACGACGAAGCCCGCGCGATCGGGCGAGGCGATGGGGGTCTTGCCCAAGGAATCTCGTGCGAACTCGCGCGCGGCGGCGATGGTCGATTCGCTGGTCAGGAGCGAGGGGGTCACCTCGACGAGCTTCATCACGGGCACCGGGTTGAAGAAGTGCAGTCCGACGACGTTCTCGGGTCGCGTGGTGGCTGAGGCCACCGTGGCGATCGGGATCGAGGAGGTGTTGGTGGCCATGATCGCGTGGGGGTCGCGCAGCACCGCGTCGAGTCGCGAGAAGACGTCAAGTTTGATCGCGCGGTCCTCGGCCACCGCTTCGATCACGAGGCTGAGATCGGCGAGGTCCGCGAAGTCCAGGCTAAAGGTGACGCGGCGCTCGGCGAGAGAGGTGTCGTTCGCGCTGATCTTTCCGGCGTCGCGGGCCTTGTGCAGCGACGCCTCGAGGCGGCGGCGCCCGTGGTCGAGAGCATCACGGTCACGTTCGACGACGACGACGTCGAGGCCGGCCCGAGCGCTGACTTCGGCGATCCCCGAGCCCATGAGACCGCAGCCGATGACTCCGATTCGCTCCACGGGGCCTCCTTGGCGATCGACGACGGGCGAGATGCCCTCGAAAGTCTAGGCTCCGCCCAGCGTGTTCGAGGGGGTCGTCAGCGGCGACCTTGCGTTTCACCAGGGGCGACTGGGTAAAGTGAGATGACGCAGTGTCGCTGCGCGCTTCACTCGAAAGGAGACGTCGGTGGAGACCATCAACGTCATCGTAGAAATTCCCGCCGGGAGCCAGAACAAGTACGAACTCGACCACGAGACCAACATGATGAAGCTGGACCGACACCTCATCGTCTCGATGGGATATCCGGCGGAGTACGGCTTCATCCCCGACACCCTCGGCGGTGACGGTGACCCCCTCGACGCCCTCGTCCTGACCGCGTACCCGACGTTCCCGGGTTGTCTGATCGAGGCCCGCGTGCTCGGCATGTGCGTCATGACCGACGAGAAGGGCGAGGATGCCAAGCTGATCACCGTTCCCGCCTACGACCCCGCGTGGAAGTCGGCGACGGACATCACTGATGTCCCCAAGGCCACCTTGGACCGGATCAGTCACTTCTTCACCGTGTACAAGGACCTCGATGAGGGCAAGTGGGTCAAGGTGGAGAACTATGAAGGACGCGAGGCGGCGCTCAACGAGCTCACGGCGTCACGGGTGAGATACCAGGGGTGAGCCAGGTGCGCGAGGTAAGTCCGGCGTCGGTCCAGGCCCGTCAGGTACTCGTGGCCACCCAGGTGGTCTTCTTCGTGTGCGTGGGACTCTGCGTGCTGATCGTCTATCCGGGCAATTCCGAGGTTTCGGGTATCTCGTACTACGGCGTGCACGCCCCGACGTTGCCACTGGTCGCGATCGGCTACGGCGTGGGCGCAGTGGGGCTGTGGCGCACCGCGAAGTATTTCGCGCCCCTGGACGTGCCCGCCATCTTCGCCCCCGGGCTTCGCGTGGTCGCCCTGGCACTTCCGCTGCTGCTGCTCACTCCGTACAACCACGGTTCGTTCTTCAACTGGGCGCACATGATGATCGGCATCGTGGTCGGGGTGACCCAGATGAGCGTCTCGACGTACCTGTTGTTCCGACAGCGCCGGCGCGCGACGACCTGGGTCTTCTTCTTGCAGCTGGCCGGGGGCATCATCGCCGCTCTCTCACTGCCGGATTGGGGATTCGATCACATGCTCGAAGGCGAGGTGGTGTTCGAGGTGGGCTTCGCCTGGTGCCTGATCCTATGGACCTACGTCGCGCCGATCAAGCGAGTCAACGAGAGCGAATCGTCGAAGTTCGTCTGAACCCCGCCGCGCGTCGCAGGCTGGTCCTAGGGTGGCTCATGGCCCTTTCCTCGCGTGACGCCCTCCAACGACTCCTCGACGCGGCGCGTTCGCCGCAGTGGAGCCTCGGCATCGACCGCTCCGGGGCGGTGATGGCCACGCGCGACTCGGGCGACATCGGGCACCCCTGGGTCGTCAAGGCGCACCCGCGCGGTCGCGGTATGCAGGTCTCGTTCTACGCGCCCGGCGATGACAGCGACCTCGAGGGCGAATCGATCGGCGAGCTCGTCGGCAATCCTCGCGAGATGGGACGACAGTTGCGGACCCTGCTCGAGGACCTCGAGGTCGACGATCGTCCCGCCGTAGGCTGAGCAAATTAGGATTGTTGTATGACGTCGCCCGCTACGCCTCACGCCTCGCGCCGCGCCCCTGGGATGACCCTTGACATGTTCCCGGCGTTCCTTCGCCCCTGGCTCAGGCGGTTCCACGTCGACTTCAATCCCAAGACGCCGCCACCGACGCTGGCCGTCGTCGTGGCGTCGGTGGTCGCGATCGTGGGGTCCTTGGCGGCCGACGCCGTACTGGTGCGCATCGGCGTGTCGTTCTACCCCAAGACCAAGGGGTACTCGCACTTCCAGTTCTCCGACTATTCGAAGCTGACCATTATCGGCGTGCTGATCGCCTGCGTGGGCTGGCCCATCGTGGCGCGCATCTCGTCGCAGCCCAAGTGGCTGTTCTTGCGAGCGGCCGTCATCGTGACCCTCGTGCTGTTCTTGCCCGATGTGGCCATCTGGTACCTGGGACAGTCCGCTCAGGCGGTATTCGTCCTGGTGTGGATGCATATCGCCATCGCGGTGGTGACGTACCTGTCGTTGATCCTGCTGGCGCCGGTGCACGGTCGCCACGTGCGACGCTGAGTCAGTCGCGCACGAAAGGAAAGCCCGGCGTGGCGCGCATCGACCCGCTCGCGTCGATCGTCATCGCCTCGTAGCCCTCGATCTTGTCGATGAGCACCATGACGTCGTGGCCCCCGACGCTCAGTGCCGTCGCCAGCGCGTCACAGAGTCCGAGGTCGGGCCCCGCCACACTGGCCGAGGCGACGGCCCCGGCGAACTCGCGGGTGAAGGGGTTGAACAGATGCGCGCCACGTTGCGCCTCGCCCGACGTCGCCAGGCACCCACGCAGTTCGACCACCGCGGCGAGACGCTGGGCGTCGTCCGGGCGCACGATACCGGTGCGAAAGGCCTCCTCGCCCACGGGTCCGCCGAAGGTGGCGATGTCGCCGGCGGCGTTGACGATCACGCCGTTGACGTCGAGGCCGCGAAACTCATCGAGGGCGAGGTGCGCGGCCCAGCCCTTCACGTAGCCGGTGGGATCGACACCGCCGGGCATCGCCCACGGGTCGAACCAACCACCGCTGAGTGACTTGGCGCGCTGGCAGAGGTCGAGCACGTCAGCGACTTGGGGGGGCGTCTCGCCGAGGGTGAGCTCGCCGCGGCGCAGGCGGTTCAGCGGGCTCGACTCCCTATACGTGCTGAAGACCCGGTCCACTTCGTGAAGGAAATCACTGGCGCGTTGCACGGCTCGGCGAGCACCGTCGTCATCGCGGCACTCGAAGAGGTCGACGGTGACGACGGTCCCCATGACCTCGATGAGGTGGCGGGACGCGGCCGCCCGCGACACTAGATACCGAGCTTCTTGAGGGCGTACTGCAGCGACATGGCGA
>Ga0209067_10001148_pt1 | contig 16598 bp, 18 predicted proteins | sample ColStrG_CSR_2013_FD_187199 | JGI IMG/M metagenome (GOLD analysis project Ga0209067, IMG submission 187199) | Freshwater sediment microbial communities in response to fracking from Pennsylvania, USA - Cold Stream Run_MetaG_CSR_2013 (SPAdes)... | ecosystem: Environmental > Aquatic > Freshwater >...
CGATCTTTAACACTCGACATATTTCCAAATTTGATAATTGTGCCATTTGGTATTTCGTGTGCAACACGTGTGGCATATTCAATTAAACTTGGCTCCGCAGGCATGAAAAGAAAACCCTCTTCGTTTGCTTCATTATTACTACGTAATATTCTGCCCAAAACCTGTCGAAAATGTAGCTCCGTTTTAACTCGGGTTAAATGACAACACACTCTAAGCCTAGGTATATTGGTTCCCTCGCTGATCATACCCACAGAAATAATCCATTTTTCAGAATTAAATTTGAACGTGTTGATTATGCTCAAGGGATCTTCATCTCTATAGGTGGCTATATACGCCTGATCTCCAGTTCGACGATACAATATCTCAGAAATTTTCTTGGCATGCTCCACAGTGGCCGCAACAATAAGACCACCTGCGTTAGAGTGCTGCTTTCTAATAGCGGATAATTTTTTTGACGATTGATCAATGAAGTAGGAGATGAGCGCTTCATTTTCTATCAATTGTTGGTAGGGACATTTTGATTCTTTCAGTAAATCGCCAAAACTTGAAAATTTAAACACTTCATTATTGTGCTTCACCCAAACTCTATCATTGTCAATCAGCGTGATTTTTGGGGTTCTACACACATTGTCAGAAACGGCTTGCGTCAAACCATAAACATAGTCGCAATGAATTTTTTGTTGCTGACAATAAGTGGAAAGCACGATGGGAATTTGATCAGAGCGCCAAGGAGTGCCAGTAAGCGCTAGAGAATAAGTAGCGCGACCCTGAATATGCTGAATGATTTTTTGTCCCCAAACATTCGCATTTCCTGAGCTATCGCCAGCACAGTGATGTATCTCGTCAAAAATTACAAATATTCTGTTCGTATCAAATAGTTTCCAGAATGAATCATCCAAATAAAGCATCGATTGATAGGTTAGTGATCGCCCCTTGGAACCCAACAAACCGTCCATTCGTGCATTGGTGTGAGCTGCAAGGGCATGTTCAAAATCACTTGATACTATTACCGACGGAGAAAAGCACAGAATGATATCTATCTGATTTTGTTCAAGCAGCTTGGCAGCTAGAACGGAAGCCATTACAGTTTTGCCGGCACCAGGAGTAGCCAAGCAGAGAAAGTGCTTATGGGGTGCGGAGAACTTAAGAAGCGCCCTTGATATACATTCTGATTGCCAGCGTCTTAATTGCATATGCTTATCTTGCGCTCAATGAAATGAGGTTTTCGAGTGCCTTAACTTTCCCCAATAGTTTTGAACACCTATCCCGCGAATTGTTATAGAGCGATTGAATTTGCTCGCGCATTTCAGGTATCTCTTTGTAAATTGCATCGTATTCTTCAGCCTCACCCATTGCAGTAAGCAATTCCAATTTTTGGTGATTTAGCCTTTCGGTAAGATTTCCACCTATTTTTGATGCCTCCAGTACTACTTGCTGACTCGAGCTGGGAGGTCTTGCCGTAACTACCCGTGCACTAAACCTTTCAGTAAAGCGATATTTTTGCCAACCTCCATCGGCACCGATTTTGTCCAGTTCACCTGTTTGAATAAGCCGTTTCATATTTCTATAGACAAATTGCCGTGCCGGTTTTATGTCCGAGTGAGAACAAAATGGGCTTGCCATGTAAACAGATACGGCTTCGGCAACCGTAAAACGGCATCCTATCAGTTCTTGGAAAGCACTCAATACTTCATGCTTTAGATGTTTTAGCTTCATTTGATACTTGCAGAATTTGTAGTGAATTTCGCTACATTCTAGCTTGTATCTAATATCGCTACAATGAAAACGTCCTCTTACTCACCTCATTATGAAAAACTTCGCTTTTGGTTGAAGCAAAAGCGAGCTGGCGCGGCTTTAACCCTGCGTGACCTTGCCCCTATGATGGGAGCCCATTGGACTAGCGTGGGGAAAATGGAGCAGGATAGAAAGAAGATAGAGCTGGTAGAGTTTGTGACGTATTGCCAAGCGATAGGAGCTGATCCTCACGAGGGGATTGAGGTAATTATTCAGTCAATGAAAGAATCCAAACAAAAAAAATAATTGTTGATTTGTATTCAGGATTGCCCCGCCTGCGTAGAGCTTTAATTAACCATACAAATCCAAGACGCTAAATTATCATGAGGTCGCGTGTTTACTGACTTTCCACCCTAAAAATGGGTTTTTACAGATTTAGGGTGGAAAGCGCCTAAGTGCCGCGAATTATGTTGAAGTATGGATTTAATTTTCGATGGAGTTTCTTGCACATTATTTATAGATGCAAACGACGCAAAGTCTGACTTTGAACGCGCTGAAGGATAACGAGGAAAATTGATTGAATTATTTAGCGATTCTTAATGGATATAGATAGCGGTCTACGGGCAAAAAAGCTGAGTCCTAGCTCATATATTTTGATGGCAATACGAACTGAGTGTGAACATCATCTAGGTTTATATTTATCTTTAAATCGGGGGATTTTGGCGCATACTAAAATAGCAGTCTTTAAGAACGTCGCCTCTAAACTTGTTCAAGCTTGTAAAAGAATATTTTTTACCGGCCGAATCAGTAACTTTCGCGCCTTTCTTATGGGTTCGATGTCCATGCAATATCGCGGCAATAGCATCTCTATCTGTGCCCTGCTCCAGTATTGATTTAACGAGTTGTACCCAAAGATGCTTGTCTATAAGTTTGTGGGTCGATTCCATTATCAGTCCTCAAAGATTGTCTGCGACGGGATATAGATACATTACAACACCGCCCAAAAAAAGCAATGTTTCATTGGGCGCTTTATGGCGCCAAGCATTCAGTATAGATGTGTAGAGTGCTGCATCGGATTTTAGTTAGATGTTCATATTATACGAATCAAATAGATATACTCATGAATGAGAATTTTATCCATCGGAATGAACGACGCAATGCAAATGATGCCAACGGAGGAGAATTACCGCCTACATCTGCAAGAGCAAATTGCAACGCGTTGAAAAACATATTGTTTCGACACCTTCGGTCAGAACCGGACGGTCAGATTATTTTATTAAACCCGTTTTCCATTCCAAAGCAGCCCCCTCAAATTCATTACGTTATCTTTTCTATAGTATTCACCACCATCCATTCTCTAGCTTTGTTGACCCGAATCAATACATCACAGATTGCAGGTGATTTAATGGCATCAATCAATAGGAGCCTGACATGAAAGAGCGAATTTACAAAAAAATGGCCGGTACGTCAGCCATATTTATACCAGCAGATTATGCAAGCGCTTCACCTGTTGAACGCGATGGATTAGTTTGGACTGATACCGAACTCAGCATGCCCTCTAGCCCCCAAACCTTACAATGGAAGCCGCCACTGATGAGCACTTTAGCATTGGAAGGCTTAGAGGAATACGATCCCCCCTCAACAGACGATGCGCGTTATGTGAATAATCTCGGCATCGCTTTTGTTTACATAGGAAAAATTCGTGGCTGGGTAGCTTTAACAAATTATGTGTGACGGAGTCATAATATTTTTATTAGGGTTTAAGATTATTGTTGATGATTGTGAACCATATTAAGTCAGCATTAGATTACTTTTGAGTATCGAATTTGCTCAACGCTCTTCAAATAAGTGTCAAACACCATACAAATACGACGAATCAGCAAGCGTCCGGCATCTAGCACTTTTATTTTATCTTCTCCTATCTCCAGTAAACCGTCATTCACCATTGGTGATAATTCTCGTAACTCGTCTGCAAAATAGTCCTGCGCATTGATGCAATACTGTTCATTTAAGCTGTCAAAGTCTAATTCAAAATGACAAATTAATTGGTTGATAACATCTTTGCGGATGAGGTCTTCCCGACTAAGTTGCAAGCCGCGAACGCGGGCATGTTGGTGATCGCCGATGCGCGATTGATAGTCATGTAGATTTTTGGCGTTCTGGATATAGACATCACCAAACGCGCTAATTGCCGATACACCAAAAGCCAGCAAATCACAATCTCCGTGAGTTGAATAGCCCTGGAAATTACGCTGCAATTTACCCTGTTGTTGTGCAATCACCATCGAATCATTCGGTTTAGCAAAATGATCCATGCCTACGTAGACGTAACCAGCGCTTTGTAAACGCTCAATTGCCATTTGCAATAGCTCAAGCTTTTGCATCGGTGAGGGTAAATCCACAGAGTTAATAAGCTCCTGACTCTTAAACAGGTGCGGCATGTGTGCATAATTGAATAGCGACAAACGGTCTGGGGAAAGATCTATAACTTGCGCTAAGGTTTCACCCACACTTCTTAACGTCTGCTTTGGCAGCCCGTAAATTAGATCCATGCTAATCGAATGATAATTTTGCTGACGAAGATCTTGCATCAAACTATCAACTTCTTGTCGGCTGTTATAGCGATTAACCGCACGCTGCACTTCAGGATCAAAATCTTGCACACCCATGCTAACGCGATTAAACCCCAAGTTGCGTAAGTGCCCCATGGTTTTGCTAGACACTTTGCCGGGATGGATTTCAACCGAGTATTCACCCGTATCATCATCGCATAAGGTGAAATATTCCCGAGTCACTTTCATAAGCTCAGACATTTCTTCATCGTTAATGAACGTAGGCGTACCGCCGCCCCAATGCAATTGCGTAACAAGTCGATGAGCATCAAATAAAGCCGAGCGCGACGCTATTTCTTGGGCAAGGTATTGTAAATAAGGCGCGGCACGGGTTTTGTTAGGGGTGACGACTTTATTGCATCCACAATAAAAACACAGCGACTCGCAAAATGGGATATGAAAGTAAAGGGACAATGGTTTAGCGCCGTGATTACTCCGCGCCACAGCATCATAAAAACCCTGATCAGAAAAATCATTATGAAATTGTGGCGCGGTTGGGTAAGACGTATAGCGTGGGCCTGCAAGATCATATTTACTCAGCAAGTCCGTGTCCCATCGTAGTGGTTGTGAAAAAATCGCCATACCGCAAACCTTCAACATTAGTTATCAATAGCCAAACCACCAAATGCAATATTGAGGTCCTTGACCTGTGGTTAAAGTAAATCGCTACGGATTATAAAACTCACCTTGTTTGCGTAAGTAAAACCACCAATTTAAAAGCACACACACACCGTAGAAAACCGCGAAACCCACCATGGCATATTCTGGTGTGGCTGCTTTTATTTGCTCACCAAATACTTGTGGAATATAAAAAGCACCGTAGCCAGCTACCGCTGAAGTCCAACCCAATACGGGGCCAGCTTGCTCTTTGGGAAATACCGCTGCGATGGTGCGGAAAGTGGAGCCGTTACCTAAACCACTCGCCGCAAACATACCTAAAAACAATAAGAAAAAGGGTACGAAATATTGTTCAGGGTGCGCTGATTGGTAAGCGAGACGCATGTAGTAAGCCGCCGCTAACGATAAAACCACCAAGGCAATTGCACAGACTTGGGTTACTAATGCTCCACCAAATTTATCGGAGATCCAACCGCCTACAGGGCGAATAAGCGCACCAATAAAAGGAGCAATCCACGCATAGGTCAATGCACTGGGGCCGCCAGGGTTTACTGTAGTGTGTGTCATAACACCATCAACACTAATGTGGCTGTAACCAAAAATAACTTGAATCGATAAAGGGAATGCTGCCGAAAAGCCAATGAAAGATCCAAATGTCATCACATAAAGCACACTCATTACCCACGTGTGCTTGTTATTAAATATTTTATATTGGCGATCTAAACTTGTACGTATTGCACCCGGTAACATTTTTAATAGCATTACGGTTGCAAACAATACCAAGACTAAAACCAGCTCCTTTGGAATTCCAAAACCAGAGCCGTTAACTTTTGCAGGAAGAATCAGCCACAAACCAATGGCCGAGGTTAAGAAGCCGATAAGCATCATCGCAATAATAATACTGAACGAACGCACAGGGCCGGTGAGCTTTGGCGTAACATCGTCAGTGTTAATATTGTTCATACCAAACCAAATGGCGAAGGCTAAAGGCACTAATAATATCAACCACAAAAAACCTGCATTTTGAATCCACGTTTGCGTGCCTGCGGGAATTGAACCAATTAAGGTTCCGCTTGCCGCTTTTAACACCAAAGGATCACCACCTAAGCTACCAAAAGCGGCAAAGGTCATGAATAATGGAACGAGAATTTGCATGGTGGTTACACCAAAATTTCCCAAACCCGCATTCAAACCTAAGGCTAAACCTTGCTGCTTGCGCGGAAAAAAGAAACTAATATTCGACATAGATGCCGCAAAATTTCCGCCGCCAATACCCGAGAGCAACGCCATTAATTGGAACACCCACAAAGGTGTTGAAGGATCTTGTAGCGCTAAACCCGTGCCTAGCGCAGGTAGCATTAATAGCGATGTTGTTAAAAACAAAGTGTAACGCCCACCGCATAAGCGAATTAAAAAGCTGGATGGAATACGTAAGGTGGCGCCCGTTAAACCCGCAATAGCCGTAAGTGAAAATAAATCACTGGCTTGGTAGGGAAAACCCAAATTCAACATTTGTACTGTGATAATGCTCCACTGCATCCACACGGCAAAACCACAGAGCAAGCTGGGAATGGATATCCACAAATTTCGGTTGGCAATAGCCTTACCGTCATTTTCCCAGAAGCTGGTATTTTCCGGCTCCCATTTTTTTAGATCCGCCATAAGGATTCTCCTAAGCACAATGAGCAAAATGAGTTCAATCTCACTATGCAAGGTAAATCTAAAGCGCACCATTCATCTTCAGGATTAGCCAGCCAACGCACTGTAGTTAGTTGGCATACCCACAAAGAGGGATTTTATTTTCAAAACACGCTAAGGCCCTGTGCTTTACGCAACAATGACGTGACATTGGTTTGAGCTGCCTAGACGGTATCTAGGTTTTGAGCTCCCGAACAAGGTAAAATGTTTTCAAACGTCTAATTAGATTGGAGCAATCTTATGTCGAGCACCGCCGCGAGCATTATGTTAGTTGACGACCACCCACTGCTTCGCAAAGGGCTGCGCCAACTGATCTCTATGGATGATGAACTTGAAGTCATAGCGGAAGCGAGCAACGGAGCCGATGCGATTACTCAAGGCGTAGAGCTAGATCCAGATTTAATTTTGCTCGATTTAAATATGCAAGGCATGAACGGCCTGGAAACCTTGCGTCATTTGCGTGACCAAGGCGTTACCTCACGCATTGTGATGCTGACAGTATCGGATGCGGACGAAGATGTATTGCAAGCCATCTCATTAGGTGCGGATGGTTATTTGCTCAAAGACATGGAACCCGAAGAACTCTTAGACCAAATCAAACGCGCACTCAATGGCAAAATGGTATTGAGTGAAGCTGTTACCCAAATTCTTGCCACTGCAATTCGCAGCCCTAACACCAAAAGCGCAGGTGAAATAAATGCCCTCACCCAACGCGAGTTAGAAATTTTAAAATTAATTGCCAAGGGTTTAAGCAATAAATTGATTGCGCGCGAATTGGATATTTCTGACGGCACCGTAAAAGTTCACGTTAAACATCTACTTAAAAAATTGCATTTACGCTCGCGTGTTGAAGCCGCCGTATGGATGATTAACCAACAAACGCAGGAATAAATAATGGACTGCTGTTCACAACCTGGTTTACTACCGGTAGATCAAGCTATTAGCCTAATGCTCGACGCTATAACATCAGTCACCGCCACTGAAAAAATAGGCTTGGCTAATGCGCTAGACCGCATCTTAAGCGAACCCATTTATTCTGCGCTTAATGTTCCGGGTCATAACAACTCCGCGATGGATGGTTATGCTCTGCGCCATCAAGACCTCAGCACTGAAGCGCCTTTAACATTAATTGGCCACTCACTCGCAGGCCACCCATTTAAGGGCGCAGTGAACCAAGGCGAGTGCGTGCGTATTATGACAGGCGCAGTTATACCTGAAGGTGCCGATACAGTTGTTATGCAAGAAAATGTACGCGCCCATAACGAATTTATTCAAATAAATAAACCGCCAAAGCTAGGTGAAAATATTCGCTGCGCCGGTGAAGATATTCCTATCAACTCACTCGTATTTGAACAAGGAAAACGTGTTAACCCAGTGGATATAGGTTTGCTCGCCTCACTTGGTATTGCCGAAGTCAGTGTTTTTAAACGTATAAAAGTGGCAGTTCTTTCAACCGGCGACGAATTAAAACCACTCACAGAAAAATTACAGGCGGGCGATATTTACGATAGCAACCGCCCAACCATAATCGCATTGCTTTCGCGCTTGGCAGTGGATGTAATTGATATTGGCTGCATAGCCGATAACCCAGCAAAAATTGCTGACGCCCTTATAACGGCTATTACGCAAGCGGATGTGGTTATATCAAGTGGTGGCGTTTCAGTAGGAGATGCGGATTACACCAAAGACGTATTAGAAACACTCGGTAAAGTTAATTTTTGGAAAGTTGCCATGAAACCAGGCAAACCCTTTGCTTTTGGAGTTTTGCATAAACACCATTCAGACGAACTGAAGTCAAGCGATTCCAAAGGCTGGTTTTTTGGCTTACCCGGCAACCCAGTATCAGCTGTCGTGACATATCATCAATTAGTAGTGCCTGCCTTGCGTTATCTAGCCGGAGAAAAATTTGAGACATCGCCAGTGTTAAGTGCCAGTACAAAAACCAATCTCAAAAAAAAACCGGGCCGCGCCGATTATCAACGCGGGCAATTAAACATGCAGAGCGACGAAAACCAAGTAGTCGCAACTGGCAGCCAAAGTTCTGGTGTGCTCAGCTCACTCGCGCAAGCGAATTGTTATATTGTGCTTGAACAAGAACGCGGTGCAGTAACAGCGGGAGAAAAAGTAAACGTGGTTTTGTTTGATAGGTTTTTGCAGTAATTAAATTAAAAGCTCCTCACCTACAGAAAAGAACTAAGGGCTAGCAAAAGTGTTACTTCCACTTTTCTAATGCCTTCTCATCGGATACTTTCGCCGCAACCCACCGTTCACCATTCGATTGAGTTTCTCTCTTCCAAAAAGGTGCTTGAGTTTTTAAATAATCCATAATGAACTCTGCGGCTGAAAATGCTGCTGCGCGGTGGGCGCTAGCAACGCCCACAAAAACGATTTGATCGCTGGGTTGTAAATTGCCAACTCGATGAATAATGCGCACGGCTTGTAGCGGCCAACGCTGTTTAGCATCTGCAATTATATTACCCAAGGCTTTTTCAGTCATTTGCGGGTAATGCTCAAGTGTCATTTGTAAAAGGCCATCTGGCAAATCGCGCACTAAGCCTACAAACATAACCAGTGCACCCGCATTATCTGAACGCATTCTCAAGCAAGCATATTCTTTGGCGAGATCAAAATCCTCGTATTGCACGCTCAACATACTAGCCGCCGGTTACGGGAGGGAAGAAGGCAATTTCATCGCCCGATTTTACTGGCGAAGAAAGACCCGACATGGTGTGATTAACAGCAATTAACATTTTTTGTTCAGATAATATTTGATGCCAGCGTGGATTTAATTCCAAAAGTTCGCGCAAGACATCAGCCACAGTAACGCCCATAAAGTCTTCAATCATGAATTCTGACTCACCCAAGCGCTCGCGCAGTTCTGCAAAAAATAACACCTTTATCATTATGAAATATCCGCATGTAAAACGGCTGGCTCATTTAACCAATGGCCATTTTTGCCGCCGGTTTTTTCGACGACTTGTATGCTATCAATAATCATGGCTGCATCAACGGCTTTGCACATATCGTAAACCGTTAAGGCCGCAACACTCACCGCAGTGAGAGCTTCCATTTCTACGCCCGTCTGCCCCGTAAGTGCAACGTAGGATTTAACATGCACATAACCCAGTGGTTGATTGAATTCAAAATCCACACTAACTTTTGATAATAACAAGGAGTGACACAATGGAATTAACTCGGCGGTTTTCTTGGCGGCCATAATACCCGCCACTCTTGCCACCGCAAATACATCGCCTTTTTTTAAGCCAGAATCCAGCATGAGTTGTACAACCTCAGGCCGTGTTCTTATGCGCGCAATGGCTCTTGCGGTACGCTTGGTGGGCTCTTTGCTGCCAACATCTACCATATTGGCAGCGCCCGTTGCATCCAAATGTGTAAACTCTTGGCTCATACTTAACCCCGCGATGCGCAGGCCGCGCGATCAGTTTTTTTCAAATGGGGCACAAAATTGCAAGGGCCTTGGCGCGAATCAACTTGGTATTTAATGATTTCATCCCACGCGGTTTTGCACGCATTAGTTGAACCCGGCAAACAAAAAATTAACGTGTGATTAGCTAAACCCGCGATTGCACGCGATTGAATTGTAGAGGTACCAATGTGGCGCAGCGAAAGATGGCGAAATAATTCACCAAAACCTTCAACCTGTTTATCAAATAGTGGCAGCATAGCTTCTGGGGTTGAATCTCTATCTGTAAAGCCTGTACCACCGGTAATTAAAATCACTTGCACGGCATCATCCGCAATCCAACGCGAGCAAATTGCGCGAATCTCATAAATATCATCTTTAACAATGTCGCGCTGTGCCAAATCGTGCCCTGCTTCGGTTAAACGATCCACCAGAGATTGGCCAGAGGTGTCTGTTTCAAGGCTGCGCGTATCTGAAACCGTGAGTACCGCAATAGCCAGTGGCGACAACTCTTGCGTTGTGTTGTGTGACATAAAAAACTCCAAAAAATAATTAAGCGGTAATTAATCATTAACCGCCTATTTAGATATTAGCCACCGATCATAGCCAAATGGCGCGTAGAGCCGGTCACTTGTTCCGCCAAATTGTGGCCGAGTGATTTTTGTGTAATAGATTGTTGCAAAAATTTAATGGCAGGCTGAAGGTTATCGCTCTGCAAATGCTCTCTTAGGTTTTGATGCTGAGCTGCAAACAAACATAAAAATAACTGCCCCTTGCTGGATACACGCAAACGGTTGCAATCATCACAAAAATGTTTGCTGTAAGGCATGATTAACCCAAGCGAGCCTTGGTAATCTGGGTGAATAAATTCTTTGGCAGGGCCTGCTTGTTGGCTGCGCAAACGCTCTGCCCAACCACTATTGAGTAGGTTTTGCTGAATACTATTGCCACTCACATGTTGCTGATTAAAAAACTGTTGATTGTCGCCAGTGCGCATTAGCTCTATAAAACGTAAGGTAATTTTTCGGGTTTTTATAAACTGCAAAAAATCATGTAACTCATGAGCATTTTGATCCCGCAATAATACCGTATTGATTTTTAAACTTTTGAAGTCAAGCGTTTGCGCAATATCTAACCCACGCAAAATACTACTGAGCCTTTTACTGCCCGTAATCAGTTGAAATGCGCTGGGGTTTAAGCTATCAAGGCTCACATTAAGAATATCTAACCCTGCTGCGCGCCACTTAACAACATCTTTTTCCAAACGAAAACCATTGGTAGTTAAACCAACAGTTTCAATTCCAGGCGTAGCTTTACACAAAGAAATAATATCGCACAGATCTCGGCGCAGGCTAGGCTCACCACCGGTAATACGAATTTTTTTTGTACCTAATGCAGCGAATGCATTAACCAGCAATTGAATTTCAGCAAGCGATAACTCACCGCCATGAGAATGGCATTCACTGCCATCGGGCAGGCAATAGGTGCAACGGAAATTGCAATTTTCTGTAATGGATAAACGCAAATAAGTAAAACGACGTTCAAACCTATCAACTAAAGTTGTCGGTTGTTGAATATTATCTGGTTGAAAAGTTTTACTAACAATTAGCCCGTGGCTATCCAGCTGCATAAAACACCTTTCCAATGAGGGGGAGGCTTATTCATTTCTAAATAAACCCAGTGGCGGAATGCCACGGCTTAAAATCCATATCCAAACACCTTTGGAGTTAGGCATTTAAGCTCGGCGTGTTTTAATCATAACGGCTAACGGGCGGCAGTGTTATTGCCATGAAGGGGAAAGACAACTACCCACAAAGGAGTAGCTAACAAAGAAAATGACATTAATCGTTTAACAAAAATTGATTTTCAATGGAAATATGCATATTGAGCTGCAACACAAACTCCAGCAAGTTTTCATAAAGCTCTTGCCATTGCACAGAAGCATCAGTAGGCGGGGTTAAATTATGGGTAATTGAGTTTAATGTGGCCATCATATTGATATGGCAGTCATGGCTGTGATGAGCTAAAGCAAGTTGTGAGAACATATACAAATCACCTGCCGATGCCAAGGCGGGGAACAAAAATAGCTCCTCTTGTTTCATATGGTTTGCTAAATCATCTAAAAACTCAATGAGCAATGCATGTAAACCCTGAGGGCAGCTATTATGTTCGGCATATTTTTTCTCAATATAACGCGCATCACTTATTAAGCCATACATTTGCGCTCTGTGCGGCTCATGAAAGCGCGTTATAACTTCATGAATTAAATCATTTACACCTGTTGTTTTATAACTCGCACAAATAGAAGTGATTAACGCTTTTTGCAAGTCTTCTAAAAAATCTGCGCGAGCCAAGTTTTTACTCTTTAAAAGCTGCGCTAAATTTGTGTGCGAATATTCACGCACATCTATGTTATGAGATTGCAAGACAACCGCCACATCAGGATAAACCGTAACGAGTTCAGCAAGTGGAAGATTCATTAATTTCATCATTGAATCAACGCCTGTCTTATAGGGGGTATTGTTTTTCGCTGGGCGTTTTATCGGTAGCAATTAACTGATGCGCAGCCAGCATAACTTTTTTCATGTCGGAAAAATGACATGCCTCACCATCTTTCTTCTTAATACCAAAACTTGTTAACTCTAAATGCCATTGCGGCGCAACATTATGTTTCGCTAATGTTTTTTTAACACACGCAATTTTACAGCCGTCGATAGCCAATATAGGCCTACCGGATTGCGCCAATTTCACCAGCCCTTTTACATCACCACCCACGCCGGCAATACACGACATTTGCGCATGCCCCTCTCGATCTAACACAACCGCCACATCGTTAGCTAATTGCGCCACATTGGAGCAACCTGAACAAGAGTAAACCAGTGGTAAGCTTTCTTTCTCACGGCTCATAGTGCCACCTTATACGAAAAGCGTGAATGAAGATCATTGATTACTAGTATAGAAACCGAATGATCTTCGCTGTTGATTCGTATCAAATACTAAAGAGCTTGCTGTAAAAAACAGGGGCAATTATTCAGCCTGCACGCTAATTCTTTTAATCTCTTGTTCTGCGTGCAAGGGTCTTACCTCGGTAAAATACATCCACATCAGTGAAACCCACACTACACCGAACATCAACATAAACGCAGAAGAGCGTACGCCGGTTAAATCAACCAAAGCGCCGAACATAATGGGCATTAAAAAACCGCCAAGGCCACCGGCCAAACCCACAATACCTGAGATTACACCGATATTTTTCGGGTAGTCATCGGCAATATATTTAAAAACTGACGCTTTACCGACTGCAAAAGAAATGCCCATAGTGAACATAATAATAGTAAAGGTGACAGGGCCTAAGCCGAGATGAAATGTTGCGGGGCCGCGAATAGTATTAATAGTTAAATCAGTTGGCGGGTAAGATAAAAAGAATAAACATGCCAGCGCCACCCAGAGCACCCACCACGTCACCGTATGTGCGCCAAACTTATCGGAAAAATAACCGCCCAATGCGCGCAAGACACCGCCAGGCAAACTAAAGCAAGCGGCTAAAAGTGCGGCAAACTTTAAATCAAAACCATATTCGGCGATGTAATATTTTGTCATCCATAATGCGAGCGCAACATAGCCGCCAAACACGATGGAATAGTATTGGCTGTAGCGCCACACCTTAGGATCTTTTAACACTTGCAGCTGTTCTTTAATGGTTAAGGTTGATTCCACTAAATGACTTTTATCGGAAAAGGTAAAAAACCAAAATAGAATTGCAGTAATCAACATAAGTACTGCATAAGCATGGGGAACGGCGGCCCAACCATAGGCTACGACAATTAAAGGAGCAACTAATTTAGTCACTGCCGAACCCGTATTACCCGCTCCAAAAATCCCCATTGCCAAACCTTGGCGTTTTTTAGGAAACCAGCGTGCGCAATATGCAATACCTACTGTGAATGAACCACCCGCAACACCTACAAACAAACTTAACACCAAAAAGTGCCAATACTTAGTTGCCGATGAAATAAACCAAATAGGCAAAACCGTAGCCAGCATTAAAATAAAAAATACAAGTCTTCCACCGAATTTATCGGTCCACATTCCCATGGGTAAGCGAATCAGCGAACCCGTAAGTACCGGCATCGCAATTAATAAACCAAATTGCGTTTCATTCAAGCTCAACATTTGTTTAATGGGAATACCAATAACGGCAAACATCATCCAAATCATAAAACAAATGGTGAAAGAAATTGTGCTCGCCGTAACAACCGACCAAGCTTTGAACTCTTGTGTAGCCATAATTATTTATCTCCCAATAACACTCAGATTCAAACAAATAAATTCAGCCTTATGAATTTTTCTGTTCTCACGCTTGAGTGTAAATGGCGATAATTTTTATAACCAGACAGTGTATAAGGAGAGGACTCTTTAAAAATACTCACTAAGAGGTAGAAATAAGTGGATAAAACTGCTGTTTTATCAGCGTTTATCTCTTTAAGGTTTTAAGAAAGCTGAGCACTAACTCTTAGTAGGTACTACTTGTAAGCGCTCCGCAATATTAGTGATTAACGACTGGAGGCAATCAACAAATCCTTACCCGCCAGTTCATGCCAATAACCATTGCAATCCGGTGCGGTCAATTCGATAGGATGAGCACCCGTTTGATTCTGTTTAAATGTCTCTAACCAATCAAAAGTGCCTTGGTGTTGCGGGCTTAACCGAATAATATCCACAATATCGTGCAGCGCGGCGAGGTCGTTCACCAAGTTATAGCGATAACCGGATTGTGTTTGAATGCCATTGAGTACAAACACTTGCTGATCATCCTGACTAATAACTTTTCTTCCTTCAGGATATTTTAAGCAGCAAAGACCACACTCATCTTTCGCTTTATTTTCTGAACGCGCGGTAAAGCAGCGCGCAGACCAGGCTAAAGGCAAATGACCAAAGGCGAAGAGTTCTGTTTCAAAGCACTCGCGTACATCGGCAATTTCGGGTTGCGTTAAGAGCGTTCGAATCCAATTAGCCGATAATTCACTGGGCAACACCCAGCGTTGTAAACCCAATTGCATTAGACGGCGCAAGCTGTGTTGGTTGTAGCAATTTAATGCACCGCCAGCCACAAAGGGCATGCCCTGCTCGTGCAGTAAACCTACGGCACCCATGTCATTGGCTTCAATTAAAAATTCGCCCTTATCGCAATAACGGCGCAATTCGCGCAAATCGGCAGGCGACTCCAACAAGGTCATGGTAGAGAGCACAACTTCTTTACCGGCCTCGCGCAATTGATGGGCTATCGCAAGGTAATCATCTAAGCGTAGCTCTCTGCGTTTTGCACAAACAGTTTCACCGAGGTAAACACTATCAACAGATGATTCTGCCACCTCGCGATAAAAATTTTCTACTTTTGCTTTTTCCCAAAAATATAAAATGGGGCCGAGTGAAAATTTCATAATTGACTCCTGATTAAATTCCTAGCGCCATTGGCGATCATAGGCACCTAAGGTAGTTTGTCGGCCTTCTGACAATGCTGCCAATACTCGCAACCAATCATCTTTCACAACAAAACTTTGTGGCGCACTTTTTACGGCATCAATCGCCGCGCGCCATACTTTAGTGACCTGCGCAACATAAGCAGGGCTGCGCTGGCGACCTTCAATTTTTACTGAGCAAATACCTTGCGCATATAACTCAGGCAAAACATCCAGCGTATTTAAACTCGTAGGCTCTTCTAATACGTGATAGAGCGAATCATCTACAGTGAAGCGGCCTTTACAGAGTGTTGGGTAGCCTGCATTTTCATTTGCAGCAAATCGATCGATTAACACGCCATTGAGTCGCGATTCTAAAATGCCGTCGCGTTCATCCCAGCGAACAAAAGCAGCAGGTGAACAAGCACCGGCCGTATTGGGTGATTCGCCCGTAAAATAAGAACTTAGATAGCAGCGCCCCTCTGCCATGATACAAAGGCTACCAAAGGCAAAAACTTCTAATGGCGTTTTACAGGTGTGCGCAAGATTTTTAACTTGCGCGAGCGATAACACACGCGGTAAAACCACACGTGCCACATTAAATTCTTGCGTAAAAAAATCTATAGCAGCGGCGTTAGTAGCCGAGGCCTGTACTGATAAATGCAACTCTGCATTTGCATAGCGCTTAGCGGCGTAATCCAAAATACTGAGATCAGAAATAATTAAGGCATCTACACCGGCAAGTAATGCTTCATCAACCGCATTAGACCAATGCCGCCAAGTATCTGGGTGAGCAAAAGTGTTGATAGCAAGGTGCAACTTGCAACCCTCCCCGTGCACAAAATCCACAGCCTCTTTAAGTTTTATAGAATCTAAATTTAAACCAGAAAAATGACGCGCATTGGTTTCGTTTTTCAAGCCCACGTAAACTGCATCCGCACCATTTTCAACAGCGGCTTTTAAAGAGGGTATATTTCCAGCGGGGCATAAGAGTTCCATAGAGGTTTCTCTTTCTCGGTGTTTAGATTCCACATATTCCAGCATTGAAATTAG